>Ga0228703_1000380_pt1 | contig 33720 bp, 30 predicted proteins | sample McNCre217_Aug_MG_3_FD_178020 | JGI IMG/M metagenome (GOLD analysis project Ga0228703, IMG submission 178020) | Freshwater microbial communities from McNutts Creek, Athens, Georgia, United States - 29-17_Aug_MG | ecosystem: Environmental > Aquatic > Freshwater > Creek | place: USA: Georgia...
TAGGCCGAATACAGCGCCGTCGCTGTAGCCCTGGTTGAAGCTGTAAACCGAATAAGCGAGTCCGCGCTTCTCGCGAATTTCCTGGAACAGGCGCGAGCTCATTCCCCCACCGAGTACCGTGTTGAGGATTCCCATGGCGTAGCGGCGAGGGTCGTCTGCTACCAGACCTTGCATTCCAACCAAGATGTTGGCCTGGGCGGTTGGACGCGAAATCACCTTGAGGTCGGTACTGCGAGTAATGGCAGCCGGTTCTGTGCCACGGCGAGCCACCGGGGCGTTGTGGGCGTTTAGGTCCCAGCCGGCCTCACTCAAAGACTTTTCCACGAGCTCAATCACGTGGTTGTGGTCAACGCCACCTGCGGCCGCCACCACCAAGTCCTGCGGGCGGTAGTTGGCCTTGTAGTGATCCCATACCGCGGCGCGCGAAACGGCCGTGATGGTCTCCGGGGTTCCGCCAATCGGGCGGCCCAAAACGTGGTCGCCAAGAACTGCCTCAAAGAACGCCTCGTGGGCCACGTCTTCTGGGTCATCTTCGTTCATGGCAAGCTCTTCAAGAATCACGGTGCGTTCGCTTTCGAACTCAACCGGATCAATCAGGCTGCTGGTGAGCATGTCGCCAATTACATCAATAGCTAGAGGCAGCGCCTTGTCTTGCACGCGGGCGTAATAGCTGGTGTGCTCCTTGCCGGTGCTGGCGTTGCTGGAACCGCCCACGGAATCGAATGCCACCGCAATGTCTAACGCGGTGCGCTTGGTGGTTCCCTTGAACAGCAGGTGCTCAAGGAAGTGGGTGCTACCGAAGTGGCCGTTGGTTTCGTCGCGCGAGCCAACGGCAACGCTGAACGAAACCGAGGCGCTTGCAGCACCCGGAACGGTCTCGGTTAAAACGCGAACACCGCTCGGGAGGATAGAACGGCGAACCGTGCTACCTCCCGAAGCGGTGAACGAGAGTTCGTTCTGGTCTAGCGGAAACAAAACTTCTGACATGGCTAAACCAGACCTTGCTATTTAGTTACTTAGCGGAGTTACCAGATTACTCGGCGTCGTCTGCCGAAGCAGGCGCATCGCCTTCCTCAACCACTGGGCTGAGAGAGAGCTTTCCGCGGTCGTCGATCTTGGTGATCTCAACCTGGATCTTCTGGCCAACCTCAAGAACGTCTTCAACGTTCTCAACGCGCTTACCGGCAAGCTTCTTCAGCTCGCTGATGTGCAGCAGGCCATCCTTGCCAGGAACCAGCGAAACAAACGCACCAAAGGTGGCAAGCTTCACAACGGTTCCGAGGAAGCGCTCGCCAATCTCAGGAACGTGAGGGTTGGCAATGGCGTTCACAGCGGCACGTGCAGCCTCGGCCGATGGGCCATCGGTTGCGCCAATGTAAACGGTGCCGTCGTCCTCAATGCTGATGTCGGCTCCGGTGTCTTCCTGGATCTGGTTGATCATCTTGCCCTTTGGACCAATGACCTCACCAATCTTGTCAACCGGAATCTTCACTGCAATAACGCGTGGAGCGGTTGGGGCCATCTCGTCTGGCTCGCTGATTGCCTGCTCCATTACGGAGAGGATGTGCAAACGAGCTTCCTTGGCCTGGTGCAGTGCACCGTCAAGAACCGAAGCAGGAATGCCGTCGAGCTTGGTATCCAGCTGAATAGCGGTGATGAATGCGCTGGTACCGGCAACCTTGAAGTCCATGTCACCAAGTGCGTCTTCGGCACCAAGAATGTCGGTTAGGGCTGCGTACTCGGTCTTGCCATCGATGGTGTCAGACACCAGACCCATTGCAATACCCGCAACTGGAGCGCGCAGTGGAACACCGGCGTTCAGCAGTGCGAGGGTGCTGGCACAAACCGAACCCATCGAGGTGGAACCGTTCGAGCCAAGGGCCTCGGATACCTGACGGATGGCGTATGGGAACTCTTCGCGAGTTGGCAACACTGGAACCAGTGCGCGCTCGGCAAGAGCACCGTGACCAATCTCACGACGCTTAGGGGTACCAACACGACCAACTTCACCGGTGCTGTAAGGAGGGAAGTTGTAGTTGTGCATGTAGCGCTTGGTGGTCTCTGGGCTCAGCGAGTCAATCTGCTGCTCCATCTTGAGCATGTTCAGAGTGGTGATACCCAGAATCTGGGTCTCGCCGCGCTGGAAGATAGCCGAACCGTGAACGCGAGGGATCACAGCTACTTCGGCGTCAAGTGGGCGGATGTCGCGGAGGCCACGACCATCGATGCGCACCTTCTCCTTGAGAACGCGGGTACGAACAACCTTCTTGGTCACGCTCTTGTAAGCGGCCGAGATCTGAGTTTGCTGAGCCTCGGTGAGCACGGTGCTGAGCTCTTCCTTAACCTTTGCCTTTAGTGCGTCGTCGGCGTCCTGGCGCTCCTGCTTGTCGGCAATCAGGTAGATGCGACCCAGCTCGGTCTCGGCCAGCTTGGCAACGTGGTCGTAAACGGTGTCCTCGTAAGGAGGGAACACTGGGTACTCGGCGGTTGGCTTGGCGGCAACTGCTGCCAGCTCTGCCTGAGCGCGAACCAGTTCCTTGATGAATACCTTTGAGGCAACCAGACCCTGCGAAACAATGTCCTCAGAAGGAGCGGTGGCTCCGGACTTTACTAGGTCCCAGGTCTGCTCGGTGCTCTCGGCTTCAACCATCATGATTGCAACGTCTTCAACGCCGTTCTCAACAACAACGCGACCAGCAACAACCATGTCAAACACGGCGTTTTCCAGCTGCGAGTGCTTAGGGAATGCAACCCACTGGCCATCGATGAGCGCAACGCGCACACCACCGATTGGGCCAGAGAAAGGCAGGCCGGCAAGCTGGGTAGACATGGATGCAGCGTTGATAGCGATCACGTCGTACATCTCGTCTGGCTCAATTGCCATAACGGTAACAACAACCTGAACTTCGTTGCGGAGGCCGTCAACGAACGAAGGGCGTAGTGGGCGGTCGATCAGGCGGCAAGCCAGAATCGCCTCGGTAGTTGGGCGGCCTTCACGACGGAAGAACGATCCAGGGATGCGGCCAGCGGCGTACATCTTTTCTTCAACGTCAATGGTCAACGGGAAGAAGTCGAACTGGTCCTTAGGCTGCTTGCTAGCGGTGGTTGCCGAGAACAGCATGGTCTCGTCATCCATGTAAACGGCTGCGGCACCCTGTGCCTGCTGAGCCAAACGGCCGGTCTCAAAGCGAACGTAACGCTTTCCGTACTTGCCGTTGTCAATGGTGGCTACCGCAAACTTGGTGCCATCCATCAGTGGGTTGTTGATGTCAATCGACATTATTCCTCTTTATCTTCTTTAGCTTCTAAGACGCAGTGCTGTGCGGGCGTTCGAGTGAGCGCGCCAAAAAACACAGGTGCGAATTGAGGAAAGGGCCGATGCCCATGGGAATCACGCCGCATTCTTGCGCGGCGCGGTCTGGTCTCCAGTGATAAACCTTGGGAAATGACTAAAGCTAGCCCAAGACCTTCCACCGAGGACCAGCATCGAACCGATTCCTCAACTTCTAGGGTAGCAGCGGTGGCCGACTTTTACTAGGTACGGCTTGGCTTGGAAAAGTTCCAACAATCAGGCAAGCGACACCAAAAACCGCCAGGGTCGATAATGCCACCAGGGAGAGGAACCAGAACGTCACCAATCCAATGGGCACCGACACTAAACAGACGGAGAAGCTAATTAAGAAATATTTGTAGACCCAAAGTTTCGCGTTGGCATCTATGAATCGTCGGCGAGTGATTGCGAGCGTGGGTGCCACTGGCCCCAGCCAGCAAACGGCCAGCATGAGTATTTCCGCAACCGAAAGCAACCCACCGATGGCTGAATTACTGTGCTGATTGGTCCAGATGTACTGATCGGCCCATATCCGAAACGACGTATATGGGGTCCAAAAAACCTGCCCTAAAGCGAAGTAGTAAACCGCTGTGATGCCGAGCCAGGTCCAATACTGGGTTCGAGTGGATCGCCCTCTAAAGTCAAAGGATTTGAGAATCGGCTCGTAGAAATAACGCAATTCGCTCATCGTGGCCCTAGTTCTCGAGGTTGTTAGGCACCGATGATTGTTCTGGCGCGACACCCACCGCCCGCAGGAACCGGTTGCCCTGCTCTGCGTTTAGGCTTGGTCGGCACAGCCAAACCAGGAACAAAATGCTGATTGTCAGGAAGGCTGCAAACAGCAGCAACCCGATGACAATAAGAACTACCACGATGTTTGGCTCAGAGAGTGGGTTTCCATTCACCCAGCCAAACATGGTCAAGAAAGCCACGCTGGCTACACCAACAACCCCAATTAGCAACACTAAGAGTGCGCCAAAAGGTACCACAGCCAGCCACATGAGTTTTGGATTCAATCCGGCATCGCGGAAACGGCGCACCCCAACCGCAATGGTTGGCACAAAAACGGCCAGATCCCAGAAACCACTCAACACGGGCGCGCCAGTGGAAAAAAGGTTTACCGGCATTAGCCACTGGCCGCCTTGCATGTGGTTGTAATGCGATAGCCCAAATATGCCAGTCGCTGACGGCGTGAGCAGATCAATGACCGAACTCACCAGCCAAGTGAAAAGCATCCAGTACCAATATTCCGAACGCGATGCCACGCCGGAAAAATCGGCGTACTTATTGAATCCAGTTTTGATTGCGGTGCCAAAGTTCATGATTCACTCCCCCGAGTGATTTGTTGAGAATAAGTAAAGCACGGGTTCAACCATCGATGGCCGAATGCCGAACCTGCATCCCTAGTCCTAAAGGAACCGATTGCCTTGCTCCGCGCTCAGGCTTGGTTTAGTCAGCGAAACCGGCATGAAAATTAAAACGGCTATCAGAGCGCCAAGAGCCGCGAAAAACAGAAGTAATGCAAGCGGAATCAACATCATAAACAGCGTGCTAATCGAAAGGAACTCTACCCCAAACGGAAGAAGCACAAGCCAGATTCGTTTAGGTGCGATGCCAGCGTCACGCAGACGCCTTGCTCCTGCTGCCAAAGTTGGAAGTGCAATTGCGAGACTCCACCCAGCACCCGAGCCCAAGAACTCCTGGGACATTAAGACGGACGTCAAAAGTTGCAGGTCGAAGCCTCGCTGCACCCAGATTGAGGCCATCGACTTAGGGTCTAGCACCGTAGCCAGCGCAACGGACGTTGCGCCGAGGATCAACCCCACCACCACAGCGAACAACACCCAGTACCAGTATTCGGAGCGAGATGCCACACCCGTGAAGTCGGCGTACTTTTTGAATCCGGTTTTGATTGCGGTGCCAAAGTTCATGATTACTCCCCCGAGTGATTTGTTGAGAACAAGTAAAGCACGGGTTCAACCATCGATGGCCGAATGCGGCGTTAACGAAGAAACCCCCGGCCAAAAGGCCGAGGGTTTCGTGAAGACTTCGCGTTATCGACGCAGACCGAGCTTCTCAATGAGGGTACGGTAGCGGTTGATGTCAACGCCCTGTAGGTAGCCAAGCAGACGACGACGCTGACCAACCAAGAGAAGCAGGCCACGACGGCTGTGGTGGTCGTGCTTGTGCTCCTTGAGGTGCTCGGTCAGGTCCTTGATGCGCTTGCTAAGCACAGCAACCTGTACTTCTGGCGAACCGGTGTCACCTGGGTGGGTTGCGTACTCGTTGATGATTGCGGTCTTCACCTGTGGGTCAAGTGCCATAGTGTGGTTCCTTCCAGATTGCTGCGCGGTGCTCGAATTGGAATAACTCGGGCTCTCTTTATCCGCGGCCGATACACGGCAACCTCTCTAGTTTAGGGGGTTGCGCTGCGGAGCGCCACTTTAAGTTTGGCGCTGGGTGGGCGAAGTGCGGATTTGCAGCTTATTCGGTGGCGTATTTGTTGCCCTGAGCCGCGCTCTTGGATGGGCGAAGCAGCAACACCAGCATGTAAACGCCAACGCCGATGGTGCTGAAGGCTGTTGCCAGCATTAGGCCAGTTGCCATAGGGCTCAAGTTGGGCACAATGGCTTCGGGCTGCCCGGCAATCTCGGTAAGCACAACCGGAAGTGTGACGGCAACCACCACAACGGGGAGTGCCTGCCAGAGCAAGTTGTATGCGGACTTGCCTGCGTCACGCAGTCGGCGAGCCGAAACGGCCAGATCCGGCAGGAAAAACGCCAGGCCGGTTAGCGCCTGCAGCGGGATGAACCAGTTTGGGTCTTGCCCAAACTGCTTGGCCAACACCTCATCGATGACCGAACTGACAATTGAGACGAGTGCTAGGAACAAACGCCAAAACCAGTACGCTCGACGCGAGGCAATACCGCGGAATCGAGCGTACTGGCGAAGGGCTTGGCCAATGGCCTGAGCAAAAGTCATGTAATAACTATGGCGTGGTTGAGGCCTGTGGCGTTGGCATTACGCCGTTTGGTGGGGTGAATCCACCGTGGTCGCCGTCTGGGCGAGGGCCGCCGGGGAACTTGTGATCGTCGTCCGGTCCACCAAAGTGGTCGCCAAACTGAACGCCAGTGTTGGCTGGGGAAAGCTTTGCGCCTACCAGTACGCCGCTGCCGAAGGCTGCACCAAGCGCCACTACTGCGCCGGCAACAATGCCAACAATCTTGAGGCCCCGGCGCGAGCCAGGGTTTTTCTTAGTATTTTCCTGCTCAACTTCGTAGGTTGAGTCCTGCTGATCTGCCATTTGTTCTCCTTGAGAAGCCACTAGTCGTCGTGGCCTTCATGCTCGTTTTCGTCATCATCGTGGCCACCAAAGTGAGGAGCATTGCCGAACGCAGGCTTTGGAAGCTTGCTTGGGCGAGTGTTGCTGTTTGGCTTCACAGGCACCACAGGTGGAGCAATGATGTGTTCTTTGTCGGATTGAGAAGCTTCGCCGGTTTCAACTGGCTGCAACGAGTAACTAGGTGCAGGGCCAAGCGGTGCGCCATTGTGATTGTCCGAGTCACGGTTTGGCTGAGTGAGTGCAACTGCCGCACCCGCAATCAATCCCCCGGCAACAACTACCGCTGCGGCTATAACGGCTATGGTTCGCCAACGGGCGCCATCTTTTTGAGAGGCGTCAAACTCGTATGGTGTCGAGTTGTGTTGTTCTTGATCCATACCTGTCTCCAAAAGCCAGCGCTTCTTTTCGTTTTGAACTTTGACAGACCACTTTGAGCAAAGTCCGAGAACTGGCTGAGAGTTGCCTGAGAGAGAAAGTTGCTAAACCCCTAGTCGACGAGCGATTTCATCGCAGTCGGCTTGGATGGCTTGAATCAGACTCTGCACGCCATCGAATTTAGCCGCGGGGCGCACAAAACTCACGTATTCCACCTCAACCATTTGGTCGTAGAGGTCTAGGTCTTTGCGATTCAGTACGTGTGCTTCAATCAAGCGTGGCACCGATTGGATGGTGTCGTTGGTGCCTATCGAAAGGGCGGCTGGGTAACGCTCACCCGCGCAATACAGCCAGCCCGCATATACGCCGTCGAGCGGCAAGAAACCCTCCGAGTTGCGGCTGAGATTAGCGGTTGGAAATCCCAACTGGCGCCCAAGCTTTAGACCGTGCTCCACCATCCCAATGGTGGAGTGGTTGCGCCCCAAAAACTCCGCAGCGCGCTCAACATTTCCCTGGTCCAAAAGCTCGCGAATGGCGCTGGTGGAGACTCGCTCGCTACCAACGCAAACGCCCTCGAACACAACCACGCCAAAACCGAACTCGGCGCCGAGCTCCTTCAGGGTTTCCGGGGTGCCAGCACCCTTGTGCCCAAAACGGAAGTCGGGGCCAACAACAACCATCGATGCGCCCAAAGCGGCCACCAGGATCTGCTGAACAAAGGCTCGCGGTTCCAACTCGGCGAGCGCCTGGTTGAACTCCAGAGTGAGCAGGGCATCGATGCCCGACTCGGCAATTAGCTTCTCTTTTTGGTTTGGTCCAATCAGCGGGAGCTTGAGTTCAGCCGGACGAAACAGGGCGTCTGGATGGCGGTCAAAAGTAATTACCGCCGAGGTGGCGGCCTGCGACCTTGCCTCAGCAATGGTTCGTTGCAATAGCTGCTGGTGACCCAGGTGAATGCCGTCGAACTTGCCAATGGTAACCACGCAGGGCCCAAAACCCGCCGGCACCTGGTTGAGACTCGTGAAGTGGTACATGCTAGCGACGACCGCGCTTGCCCAGCCATATCAGGCCAATAACCGGAAGCGCCAGCGGCACAAATCCGTAGTACATTCCAAAGTCTGACCACACCGATGTGAGCTTCACGTTTGCCACCGGCACAAACACCGAGTAGAGGCCCACCAGCAGCACCCCGGCAAGCTCAAAACGCAGAGTTGCCAGCGCGATTGAGTTCCAAATAGCACCGCCCTTGGCGAGGGCAATCGTGGCCAGAATGTAAACCAACCCCGAAACCAAACTCAGCGAATAGTTCACGGGCGACTTGTTGAAAGCGGTGAGCAACTGGTACCCCGAACGCACGGTGGCGGCGAGTGCAAAAATCGCGTAGATGGCAATTAATACGCGCGCGGCACCCATCGATGGGCGGTTTTCAGTTCGCTTTGCGTTGCCGATTGAAGCCATGAGTAAAGCCTACTTTGCGGGTTTGGCGGCGAACCACTAAACGTAAATACCGGTCCAGATTTGGTGCATGCGAACCAACATCACGGCAACCGCAAGGGCCGCAACTCCCAGCACCACGGTTGACCATTTGGAGCGCTCGAGCAACGCCCAAAGCACCGCACCAACCGGAACCAACAGGGCGGTGATCAGGTAGGCAAAGTACTCCACGGTGTCTTGCTTGGCTTGGGCACCCTGGAGCACCAGCGCAATGCTCAGCACCAGTTGAACCAACAGGCTGAGTTCGCTAAGCCCGAGCGAGAGCACGCTCCAGCCGCTGGGTGCGCGACCCATGAAACCGAGCAGTAGGCAAAACAGGCCGGCGGCTAGATTCAAGTAGAGAGCCACCTGGTAGTAAATGTCGATCATGGTGGTTCCTGGCCTATTCGGCGGTTCCTTGTGGCGCAAACACCACGGCGGACTTGAGTTGCTTGCCCGACTTCTCCAGAACGGCAACCAGGTTGTTGTTGGCATCGATGGCCGCCACGGAACCGGAAACGCTCGGCGGGCAGGCCAATCGCTTGCCGTGCCGAATGTCGATTTCATCCTGGGCACTAAGCGGCAGCTCGGGGAAGATCGCTTTAGCAGCCTCCGTGAGCGGGAGCAGTTCCACGTTCTCACGAGTGAGCTCGCTCAGCTTCTTGGAATCGCCCACCGAATACTCGCCTATCTTGGTTCGGCGCAGAGCAGTGAGGTGACCGCCAACACCTAGCGCGCGGCCGAGGTCACGAGCCAGCGCGCGAATGTAGGTGCCGCTGGAGCAGTCAACACACACATCAATGTCTAGGAAACCATCAACCAAGCGCGGCTCTCCCAGAATCTCAAACTTGCTCACGCTGACCGGACGGGCTTGGAGTTTTACCTCATTGCCGCCGCGTACGGCTGCGTAGGCGCGCTGACCGTTCACCTTGATTGCGCTCACCGATGATGGCACCTGCATGATTTCGCCGCGCAAACCGGCTATGGCCTGCTCAATCTGCGGCAGCGTGATGGTGGCAACGGCGGCGGCGTCTGCCTGCTGAGTGATCTCGCCTTCGGCGTCATCGGTGATGGTTGCAGCACCCAAGCGAATGGTGGCCAGGTAGGTCTTGTTGGCTCCAACAATGTAGGTGAGAAGCTTGGTGGCGCTTTCCACACCCAGAATCAGGAGGCCGGTTGCCATTGGGTCGAGAGTGCCGGCATGACCAACCTTTTTGGTTCCCAGAATGCCGCGCGCCTTGGCAACCACGTCGTGGCTAGTCCAATCGCCCTCTTTATCAACGAGCAGAAGGCCCGGTTGAACCGAACGGCCACCTGGAGCGGTCAACTACTCGCCGTCCTCGGCATCGTTCTTGCGAGGTTCTTTATAAGGGTTGGCTTCGCCGGCGGGCTTGGCAGCCTTGGCCTGCTTGGCTACCTCGTCGTCGCGGCGGTGTGCCTCGGCTAGCAGCTCATTGATGTGAGCCGCGGTCTCCGGAACTTCATCGGAAACAAATTCGATGGTAGGGGTGAGGCGAATCGAGAGATTGTGCCCCACCTCCCCACGAATTCGGCCACGGTTGCGCTCGATGATTTCGGCGCTACGCGCCTTGTCCTCGGGCGAACCGAACACGGTGTAGTAAATGGTTGCGTGCTGCAGGTCCGGCGTGACACGAACATCGGTGATGGTTACAAAACCTAGGTCCGGGTCTTTTACCGTGCGCTCTAGAGCCTGCGAAACCAGCACCTTGATGCGTTCCGCCAGCTTTCGGGCTCTTGCGTGATCAACCATTTGTTACTCCTGTTGCCGGCGTTAGACGCGTGGCTTCTCGCGCATCTCGAAGGTCTCGATGATGTCCTCGAGCTGCAGATCGTTGAAGCCGCCAAGTCCAATACCACACTCGTAGTCGGTCTTGACTTCGGTGGCGTCGTCCTTGAAGCGCTTGAGCGAGTCAACCTTGAGGTTGTCTGCAATCACTGCGCCGCCGCGAAGAACGCGAGCGCTGGCGTTGCGCTTGATGCTGCCCGAGCGAACGATGGAACCGGCAATGGTTCCAACCTTGCTGCTCTTGAACAGTTCGCGAACCTCTGCGGTACCGGTCTGGACTTCTTCGAACTCTGGCTTGAGCATGCCCTTTAGAGCCTGCTCAATGTCCTCGAGTGCCGCGTAGATAACCGAGTAGAAGCGGATGTCCACGCCTTCGCGGTCTGCGCGCTCCTTGGCCTTGTTGTCTGGGCGAACGTTGAAGCCAATGATGATTGCGTTGTCTACGGTTGCGAGGTTTACGTCGCTCTCGGTAATGGCACCAACACCACGGTGGATGATGCGCAACTGTACCGAGTCGTCTACCTCGATCTTGAGCAACGAGTCTTCCAGGGCTTCAACAGCACCGGATACGTCACCCTTGATAACCAGGTTGAGAGCCTCAACCTTGCCGTCTTCGAGAGCCTTGGTGAAGTCCTCGAGGCTAACGCGCTTGCGGGTCTTGGCCAGCAGAGCGTTGCGGTCGGCGGCTTCGCGCTTCTCGGCAATCTGGCGGGCCTGACGCTCGTCTTCTGCCACCACAAAGGTGTCGCCGGCGCGAGGCACCGACTGCAGACCGAGCACCTGAACCGGACGGCTCGGGGTGGCTGCGGTAACAGCGTTTCCGTTTTCGTCGAACATGGCACGAACACGACCGTGAGCCGCACCGGCCACGATTGGGTCTCCAACCTCAAGAGTTCCGCTCTGAACCAGAACGGTGGCCACCGAACCGCGACCCTTGTCAAGGTTGGCTTCAATGGCAACACCACGAGCATCCTTGTTTGGGTTGGCGCGGAGGTCAAGCGCTGCGTCTGCGGTAAGCAGAACGGCGTCAAGAAGCTCCGGAACACCCTTGCCGTTGAGAGCCGATACGTCAACGAACATTACGTCGCCGCCGTACTCCTCAGCCACCAGGTTGAACTCGGTGAGCTGCTGACGGATCTTGGCTGGGTTAGCGCCTTCCTTATCGGTCTTGTTAACGGCAACCACAATTGGCACACCGGCCGATTGCGCGTGGTTCAAGGCTTCAATTGTCTGCGGCATCACGCCGTCATCGGCTGCAACCACCAGAATGGCAAGGTCGGTAACCTGGGCACCACGGGCACGCATGGCGGTAAACGCCTCGTGACCCGGGGTGTCAATGAAGGTAATGGCGCGGTCAACACCCTCGTGCTGAACGTGAACCTGGTACGCACCAATGTGCTGGGTAATACCGCCGGCCTCGCCAGACATTACGTTGCTCTTACGAATGGTGTCTAGCAAACGAGTCTTACCGTGGTCAACGTGACCCATCACGGTTACCACTGGTGGACGCGGAGCCAGGTCCTCTTCGTCTTCGTCGAACTCGGTGCTGATATCCAGACCAAAGCCCTCGAACAGCTCGCGCTCTTCATCCTCTGGCGATACAACCTCAATCTTGTAGCCAAGCTCCTCGCCAAGAATCTGGAAGGTGTCTTCGTCTAGCGACTGGGTTGCGGTAGCCATTTGTCCCAGGTGGAACAGAACGGTGATGATCTGGCCTGGGCTGGCATCAATCTTGTCGGCAAAGTCCTGGATGCTTGCACCACGGCGCAAACGCAAAACGGTGTTGCCGTCGCCGCGTGGTACCAGTGCACCACCGAGGCTTGGAGCATTGCTTCTCTGCTCAAACTCTTCGCGCTTTGCACGCTTGCTCTTGCGGGCCTTGCTCGCACCGCGAGCGCCACCCTTACCGAATGCACCGGCGGTACCTGCGGAGTTACCGCCACGACCGCGAGCCGGACCGCCACCACCTGGGCGAGCGAATCCTGCACCGCCACCAGCACCAGGAGCACCGGCTCCTCCACCGAAACCTGGGCGTGGGCCACCAAAGCCCGGACGTGGAGCGCCAGCTCCACCCGGACGAGGTGCACCGGCACCGGCTGGGCGTGGACCGCCCGGACGAGCACCCGCAGCACCAGGGCCACCGGCTGGACGTGGTCCACCCGGACGAGGGCCGCGGCCCATGCCCTGCGAAGGTGCGAATGGGTTGTTACCTGGGCGCGAGATTGGACGTGGGATTCCCATGCCCTGCGCCGAAGCGAATGGGTTGTTGCCCGGGCGAGGAATGCCAGGGGTAGCCGAAGGAGCTGCAGGTGCCGCGGCAGCCGGGGCATCGCCCTCGGGCTTGGCCGCAGGAGTTGCAGGAGCCACAGGTGCCGCAGCCGGCTTTGCGGCTGCAGGTGCGGCCGGAGCAGCAGGTGCGGCAGGTGCCTCTACCTTGGCGGCTGGCTTAGCGTCAGCTGCAGCAGCGGCCTTAGCCGGAGCCTTAGCAGGTGCAGTGGCGGCAGGTGCCGGGTGGTTTGGGAAGGCATCGCGCAGCTTCTTGGCTACGGGAGGCGCAATGGTAGCCGAAGGCGATTTAACGTATTCGCCTAGCTCCTGAAGTTTTGCCAGAGCGTCTTTGGTATCAATGCCTAGCTCTTTGGCGATTTCGTGAACGCGTGGTAGTGCCACTTAGTTTTTTCTCCTGTCTGGAACCCACCCTAGACAGGGCAGGTTTTTAAAGCTGTTGGGTACTCATTTCGAGTTACTCATTTTGTTGCCAACATCGTTTCTGCCTGTTCTATAAAGTGCACGAGACCTGCTGATTGCATTGATTCCGAGGTTTTGAACGCCCGACCAAAGGCCTTTCGTTCAATCGCTAGTTTCAAACAAACTGTGCTCACATGGAGCCACGCACCGCGACCTGGAAGGGTTTTCTTTGGGTCGGCAACTAGGTTTCCGGACTCAAAAACAACTCTGATTAGGTTGCTTGGGTTGGCGCGTTGCTTACAGCCAACGCAGGTTCTAACAGGTTCCATTCTAGCCCTTGGCTCCGTGCTTGCCTAGACCCCGCGCGGGACCTAGTCTTCCAGGATGCTGTCTGGCTGAACGTCGATCTTGGCGCCGGTCAAACGGGCAGCCAAACGCACGTTCTGCCCCTCCTTGCCAATAGCCAACGAGAGCTGGAAGTCCGGTACCAACGCACGCACGTGCTTGGTAGCGGCATCGATGGTGTAGCAGCTGCTCACCTTGGCTGGCGAAAGCGCGTGTGCCACAAACTCAGGCAGGTCATCGCTGAAATCAACAATGTCGATCTTCTCTTCGTTGAGCTCGGCGCTAACTGCGCGCACGCGCTGACCAAGCTCGCCAATGCACGAACCCTTGGCATTCACACCAGGCTTGGTGGCGCGAACCGCCAACTTGGTGCGGTGGCCGGCCTCGCGGGCAACCTGAACAATCTCCACGTCGCCGTTGGCGATTTCTGGAACCTCAAAGGCAAAGAGCTTACGAACCAACGATGGGTGACTGCGGGAAACGGTGACCTGGGTGCCGCCGCGAGTACCGCGGGCAACCTTGGTCACGTAGAAACGCATTCGCTTGCCGTGGCTGTAGTCCTCGCCGGGCACCTGTTCGCTGTCTGGAAGCATGGCCTCAACCGTGCCCAGGTTCACGTAAACCAGGTAAGGCTTAGGGCCCTGCTCAATTACGCCGGTAACAATGTCTTCTTCTTTGCCCTGGAACTCGCCAAAGAGGGTTTCATCGTTGATTTCACGCAAACGCTGGGCAATAACCTGCTTTGCCGAGTAGGCGGCAATACGGCCAAAGTTTTCCGGAGTGGCGTCAACCTCTTCGCCGGTTGGCTCGCCCTCTTCATCAAGCACAGCAGCAAGGATGGTTACCTTGCCGGTCTTCTGATCCAGAACCGCACGAGCTGGGTCGTGGTTACCAATGTGGCGGTGATACGCGGCAACAACGGCGGCTTCAATGATCTCAACCAATTCCTTGAATGAAATCTCGCGATCGATCTCTACTTGCTTCAGTAGTCTCAGGTCGATATCCATGTGCGCTCCTAGCCGTTATTAAGTTCTGCAACCGCCAAGTTTAGTGCCACGGAACGGCGGTCTCCAGTGCGGCGGTTCCACACATCAACCTCGCCCTGCTCTAGACCCTTGCCCACAATCACAATGTTTGGCACACCAATCAACTCGGCATCGCCAAACTTTACGCCCGGGCTAACCTTTGGTCGGTCGTCTAGCATCACGGTCTTGCCGATTGCCTCAAAGTCGGCCGCCAGCTGCTCCGCAGCCTCAAAGACCGAGTCGTCCTTGCCGGCGGCAACTATGTAAACATCGGCCGGCGAGACTGCTTCTGGCCAAATCAGACCCTTGTCGTCGTGGTTGGCTTCGGCCAGCACAGCAATGATTCGAGTCACGCCAATGCCGTAAGAACCCATGGTCACAATCTGAAGCTTGCCGTTTTCGTCTAGCACCTTTAGGTCCAGCGCTTCCGCGTACTTGCGACCCAACTGGAAAACGTGACCAATCTCAATGCCTCGAGCCAGCTCGAGAGGTCCCGAACCGTCCGGAGCAGGGTCTCCCGCGCGCACCTCGGCAATGTCAACCACGCCGTCGGCTTCAAAATCACGGCCGGCAACCACGTTGGTGAGGTGCTGGTCGGCAATGTTTGCTCCGGTCAGCCACTCGGTGCCGGTAACCACGCGTGGGTCAACCAAGTAACGAATGCCGGTGGTGGAATCCTTGCCCAAAACCTTGGTGGTTTTGCCATCGATGATTGCAACCGGGCCAATGTAACCCTTTACCAAACCTGGGTTCTTGGCAAAGTCGGCCTCGTTGGCCGGCTCAACCTCGGCCGGACCAAACGCGGCCTCGGCGCGCTTGGCGTCTACATCGCGGTCGCCAGGAACACCAACCACAACCAGTTCGCGCTTTCCCTCTGGGCTGGTTAGCGCCAGAACCACGTTTTTGAGCGTGTCTGCCGAGGTCCAGGCGCCGCTGCTCTTGGCAAACTCGGTGTTGGCGGCATCAACCAGGCTTTGGATGGTATTGGCTCCGGGGGTGACCACAGTCTGAGCGGCTGGTAGGCCATCGATGCTCTTTGCGGCAGGAGCCACGGTCTTTACGGCCTCAACGTTGGCGGCGTAGCCACCCGGCGAGCGCACAAAAGTGTCTTCACCAATAGCCGACGGCGAGAGGAACTCCTCCGAGGCGCTACCGCCCATGGCACCGGCGTCGGCCTTCACAATCACGTAGTCCACACCCAGGCGGGTAAAGATGCGCTCGTAGGCATCGCGCTGCGCCTGGTAGGCGGCGGCTAGACCCTCATCGGTGAGGTCAAAGCTGTAAGCGTCTTTCATTACAAATTCGCGGCCGCGGAGCAGACCGGCGCGAGGACGAGCCTCGTCGCGGTACTTGTTCTGAATCTGGTACAGGCAAACCGGCAGGTCCTTGTAGCTGCTGTAGAGGTCCTTCACCAGCAGGGTGAACATTTCCTCGTGGGTTGGTGCCAGCAGGTAGTCCGCCTTCTTGCGATCCTGCAAACGGAACAGGTTGTCTCCGTATTCGGTCCAACGATTGGTGGCCTCATAAGGTTCACGTGGCAACAGCGCGGGGAAGAACACTTCCTGAGCACCGGCGCGGGCCATTTCCTCGCGCACAACCTGCTCAACCTTGGCCTTTACGGCCAATCCAAGCGGCAGCCAGGTGTAAATTCCGGGGGCGGCGCGGCGAATGTAACCGGCGCGCAGCAGCAGCTTGTGGCTGGCTACTTCGGCTTCTGCAGGGTCTTCGCGCAGCGTGCGCAGGAACAGATTTGAAAGTCGAGTAGGCATGGCACTAGCCTACCTCAGGCCCGTTTGGGCACCGATGGTTGCAGCGCGCTACTTGCTAACCGAAACCTGAGCGGTTCCCAGAATGGCGGGGTCCATGGTTGCGGCCAAGCGGTTGGCTTCCTCAATGAGGGTTGCCACAATCTCGCTCTCGGGAACGGTCTTGATGACCTCGCCCTTTACAAAGATCTGACCCTTGCCGTTGCCCGAAGCCACACCGAGGTCGGCTTCGCGGGCCTCGCCGGGCCCGTTCACAACGCAACCCATTACGGCAACGCGGATTGGCACGGTGAGGTGCTCCAGGCCGGCGGTCACATCGTTGGCAAGCGTGTACACGTCAACCTGGGCGCGGCCACAACTTGGGCAGGACACAATCTCCAACTTGCGCGGGCGCAGGTTCAGGCTCTCCAGAATCTGCGAGCCCACCTTGATTTCCTGAACCGGTGGCGCACTCAGCGACACTCGAATGGTGTCACCGATGCCCTGAGACAGCAGCGCACCAAAGGCAACCGAACTCTTGATAGTTCCCTGGAACTCCGGACCGGCTTCGGTTACTCCAAGGTGAAGGGGCCAGTCGCCGCGTTCGGCCAACATTTGGTAGGCCTTGACCATGACGACTGGGTCGTTGTGTTTCACCGAGATCTTGAAGTCGTGGAAGTCGTGCTCCTCAAACAGGCTGGCTTCCCAAACGGCGCTCTCAACCAAAGCCTCCGGGGTTGCCTTGCCGTATTTCTCCAGCAAGCGCTTGTCTAGCGAACCCGCGTTAACACCAATACGAATTGAAACTCCGGCGTCTTTGGCAGCCTTGGCAATGTCCTTAACCTGATCGTCAAACTGACGAATGTTGCCCGGGTTCACGCGCACCGCGCCACAACCGGCATCGATGGCTTGGAAAACGTATTTTGGCTGAAAGTGAATGTCTGCAATCACCGGAATCTGTGAGCGCTTGGCAATGATGCGAAGCACGTCGGCGTCGTCTTGGCTGGGGCAGGCAACGCGAACAATGTCGCAACCAGCAGCCGTAAGTTCCGCAATCTGCTGGAGAGTTCCGTTGATGTCAGTGGTTGGAGTGGTGGTCATGGACTGAACCGAGACTGGCGCACCGCCACCTACCGGCACTTTGCCGACCATGATTTGGCGGGTCTTGCGACGCGGGGCCAAAACCGGTGGCGGCGCTTGAATCGAGCCAAGGTTTACAGCTGGCACGGTTGCTCACTTTCCATCGCTTACCTCGACCACTGCCAAGGAATTATTAGCCTACTTCGGCGCACTAGCCGATTCGAACCGGCGACACCAAGTCTGCAGTAATGAACAACAGGCTGAGAATCATGAGGATTCCCCACATTGCGGTGGTGAACGGCACCATCTTGCCGGTGTCAACAGGGCCTGGGTCGGCCTTGCCGAGGAGCTTGAAAATGCCTCGTTTGGTGCCCTCGTATAGTGCGTTCAGCACGTGACCGCCGTCCAATGGCAAGAGCGGCACCACGTTGAACACAAAGAGCGCAAAGTTGAGCGAGCCAAGCATCATCAAGAAGGTGAACGCCTTGTTCACAAGGCTGAAGCTTCCGTTGCTGGCCAGATTTCCCGCAATGTCTCCAACACCAACAATAGACACCGGGCCGTTGGCGTCACGCGGAGCGCCGGTGAACAGGTTGGTTGCCAGTTGAGCGGTTTGTTGCGGCAACGAAATGATCATGCCAGCGGTTTGTGCGAGTTCCTGACCCATGGTTTGGAAGGCACCGGAAACGCTCATTGGCGCAACCTCGGTTTTGAGCGAGATGCCAAGCACCGGTCGCATTCCTTGCACCGCATTCCCGGCAGCGTCTTTTAGGGGGGCTCCAGTTTGGTCGTCCATAAGGGCAACCTCGCGCATGACCGGGGTCACGGTGAGTGCAACGCGCTCCCCTGACCGCAAAACGGTTAGCCGCACTGGAGAACCATCGGTGGCATTCAGTAACTTCTTGGTTTGCAGCCAGTTGGTCACTGCTTGTCCGTTGAATTCAACGATTTTGTCGTTGGCCTTGAGGCCGGCAACCTGCGCCGGCGAAACCTGGTCGCCCGGTTGGCAGTTCACGGTTGTGTAAGGATTTGGCACGCAGGCAAATACCTGGGCAACCTGAGTTGAGTTCTGAACCGTGCCCAATCCGCAAAGAGCAATCAACGTGAAAATCACGCCAAGCAACAGATTCATTACAGGTCCGCCAAGCATCACAGTAATTTTTTTGGGAACGGAAATTCGGTAGAAGGCGCGGGCGTCGTCGTATTCGCCGTCGTTGGCACGCTGGGCCTTGCGGGCATCGGACACCCAGCGAGTAAACCAGTTTCCTGCGCCAGCCCTCTTGGCCACTAGTGCCTCTTCCGGTGGCATCATGCCGCTGATTGAAATGTAACCACCAAGCGGAATTGCCTTGATTCCGTATTCGGTTTCGCCACGCTTACGCGACCACAGCGTGGGCCCAAAACCGATCATGTACTTGGTGACACGCACCCCAAAGAGTTTGGCGGGCAGCAGATGGCCAAGCTCGTGCAGGCCAATGGAAATGGCAACGCCAAGCACCACCACGAGGACACCAAGAATGTAACTAAAAACGCCGGTCATTGGGTAAACCTAACTCCGCCTTCTGACATTTTGCCCAGAACTCACTAACAGGCCTTAGCCATGATTCCGTAGGCGCGGTCGCGGGCCCAGCGCTCTGCGGCTAGGACGCCCTCGAGCGAGAGCTCGGACTCCGGATCGTGCGAGTTGACCACGCGCTCAATGACCTCAACAATCTGAGTGAAACCAATCTTGCCCGCGTGGAACGCCTCCACGGCTTCTTCGTTGGCGGCGTTGTAAACCGCAGGGTACGTGAGCCCAGCCTCCCCCACTCGCCTTGCCAGAGCCACGCTCGGGAACACCGATTCGTTCAGCGGCTCAAACGTCCAGTTTGCCGACTTGGTCCAGTCGCAGGCGGGAGCAACGTTGGCCACGCGCTCGGGCCAGGACATGCCAAGGGCAATGGGTAACTTCATGTTTGGCGGTGAGCATTGGGCCAGCACGGAACCATCGATGAATTCCACCATGGAATGAACCACGCTCTGCGGGTGAACCGTGACTTCAATCCGATCGAACGGGATGCCAAACAGCAGGTGCGCCTCAATCACCTCGAGGCCCTTGTTTACCAGCGTGGCCGAGTTGGTGGTGACCACTTTACCCATCACCCAAGTGGGGTGTGCCAGCGCCTGTTCGGGAGTCACCGATGAAAGTTGCTCGCGCGACCAACCGCGGAACGGGCCGCCAGACGCGGTGAGGATAAGTTTGCGCACCTCACTTGGAGCGCCGGCCAGGAGGCACTGCGCGAGTGCAGAATGTTCGCTGTCAACGGGAACTATCTGGCCGGGCTGAGCGGCATCGGTGACCAAACGGCCACCAACAATCAGGGACTCCTTGTTGGCGAGTGCAAGCGTTTTCCCGGTTTTGAGCGTGGCCAGCGTAGGCGCCAAACCAATGGACCCGGTGATTCCGTTGACCACAACCGTGGCTTCGGTGTTCTCAACCAGCGCGGTTGCGGCAGCCGCGCCAAGCACCGCCTGGCCAGCTGGCACGCCAAACTGCTCGCGCTGCTGCTCTAGTAGTTCCGCATTCGTTCCGGCCGCAAGCCCAACTACTTTGAACTTGTCTGGATTGGCCGCAATTACCTCGAGGGCCTGGGTGCCAATTGACCCGGTAGACCCGAGAACTATTACGGAACGCATGTTTCCATTGTGCCAGCACTGCCTAAAAGTGGCGCCAGCTGGTGGCCGAATTTGTCGCCGGTATAAAACGTTTGCTTCCGAATGACTGCTAAGCGCCCCGCGGCGTTAGGATTAACCACATGAGCGAGTTCACCGTCGCGCAGGAGCGCAAAGTAGTCACCGCAATTCCTGGTCCTAAGTCTCAGGAACTGCACTCCCGCCGCCTCAAGGCCGTTTCCCACGGTGTTGGTGCAGCGTTGCCGGTTTACATTGAGAAAGCCAACGGCGCCATTCTGGTTGATGCCGACGGAAACCATTTCATTGATCTGGGTTCGGGCATTGGTGTTGTGACAATCGGTCACACCAACCAGGGCGTAATTGATGCCGTAAGCGAGCAGGTTGGCCAGCTCACCCACACCCTTTTCACCGTTACTCCGTACGAGCAGTACGTTGAGGTTTGCGAGCTGCTGAACAAGCACACCCCGGGCAAGTTTGAGAAGCGCTCGGCGCTGTTCAACTCGGGATCCGAAGCGGTTGAAAACGCAGTTAAGTTTGCCCGCAAGTTCACCAAAAAGGGTGAGATTGCGGTATTCGACCACGGCTACCACGGCCGCACCAACCTCACCATGGCCATGAACTTCAAGGCCATGCCTTACGCATCGGGCTTTGGTCCGTTCGCACCCGGCGTGCACCACGTTCCAATGTCCTACCCGTTCCGTGACCCTGAGGGAATGACCGGCGAAGAGGCCGCGGCCCGCGCAATCACTTACATGGAGAAGCGCGTTGGCGCAGACCAGCTAGCCGCCATTGTGATTGAACCAATCCAGGGTGAGGGTGGATTCATTGTTCCGGCTCCTGGCTTCCTAACCGCAATCTCCAAGTGGGCTAAGGCAAACAACGTGGTTGTTGTAGCCGACGAAGTCCAGGCTGGTATTGCACGTACCGGCCAGTGGTTTGCTTCCGAGTACGAGACCGGCTTTGAGCCTGATTTGGTAACCATTGCCAAGGGTATTGCCGGCGGTATGGTCATTAGCGCCGTTACCGGTCGCGCAGACATCATGGATGCCGCTCACCCAGGCGGAATCGGTGGCACCTTTGGTGGCAACCCGGTTTCGGCGGCTGCAGCCATCTCGGTTCTCAAGCAGATTGAGGCCGGCGGCGTTCTTGAGGCGGCTCAGCGTGTTGAGAAGACCCTGCTGACTCGCTTGAACGAACTCAAGGCCAAGTACCCGGTCATTGGTGACATCCGCGGTCGCGGCGCCATGATTGCGGTTGAGTTTATTGAGCCTGGAACTCGCAACCCAAACAAGGACCTAACCGACAAACTGATCAAGCACTGCCACCAGAACGGTGTGCTGGTACTGAACGCCGGAACCTTCTACAACGTGATCCGCTTCCTGCCACCGCTGGCAATCACCGATGAGCTGTTGAACGACGCTCTCGACGTGCTTGAAGCCGGCCTACAGGCCAACTAGCCAAAAGCAAAAATGCCCGTCACCGATTGGTGGCGGGCATTTTTATTTAAGAGATGATGAAGAGCTGTTTTGGAGGTTTATTTAGCCAGGCGCTTGGCACGAAGGTTGGATGCCACCTGTGTACCAATCACAATCACAAAGGCAAGCAGGAACACAGCGCTGGCAACCACGTTGGCCTCGGCCGGCACGCCCTTGGCGGCGGCAATGTAAACCACCTTGGGGAAGGTGTCGATTGGGCCCGAGTTGAAGTAGGTGATGATGAAGTCGTCAAACGAAAGCGCAAAAGACAGCAGTGCAGCCGAGATGATTCCAGGCAACAGCAGCGGGAAAGTGATGCGCCAGAAAACCTGTGCCGGGTTGGCGTAAAGGTCGCGAGCGGCCTCCTCCAAAACCGGATCCAAGGTCTGCACGCGTGCCTTCACGGTAACCACCACAAAGCTGAGGCAGAACATCACGTGCGACAAAATGATGGTCAGATAACCCTGCTCGGCACCCATGTTGAAGAACAGGGCGGCAAGGCCGGCACCCATAACCACCTCGGGAGTGGCCATTGGCAGGAAGAGCGAAAGGCTCACAAGGCTGCGAGCCCTGAACTGGTAGCGCACCAGGGCAATGGCAATGGCGGTTCCCAAAATAGTTGCAACGATGGTTGCCACCGCGCCAATGATTAGCGAGTTACCTAGCGATTCACAGATGCCCGGACGGTCGCACACGTGCAGCCATTTGTTGAGAGTGAAGCCCTGCCACACCGTGTTGGAGCGGGTGGAGTTGTTGAACGAGAACACAATCGTGTAAACGATTGGAATCAGCAGGTAGACCAGCGCAATAACGGAATAGAGCGGCAGAACCAATCGACCAAGCTTGAGCGATTTCACAGCAGGTCCTCCGTTCCGGTTCGCTTCACATAAACGCCAACCAAAACCAGAATCACGGCCATGAGCACCGCCGAAAGCGCAGACGCCGCCGGGTAGTCGGCGTTCTGCAAGAAGTCGGCCTCCACCATGTTTCCAATCATCGATGTCTTGGACGAACCGAGGAAATCACGGCTTGCGTTCACGTAGTCACCGGTGATTGGAATGAAAGTCAGCAGAGTTCCGCTAATCACGCCAGGGAGAGTGAGCGGAAGAGTGACTTTGCGGAAGGTGGCCAACGGGTTGGCATACAGGTCCGAAGCCGCCTCCAGCAGGCGCAGATCCAAACGCTCCAGCGACGTGTATAGCGGCAATGTCATGAACGGAATGAAGTTGTAGGTGAGGCCCCAAACCACGGCAGCCGGGGTTCCAAGGAAATACTGGTGCTCGCCCCAGAGGTGAATGCTGCGCAAAAAGTTCAGCACCGCCGAGTCGTCGCTCAACAGTTGCTTCCAAGCAATGGTGCGGAGCAAGAACGAGATGAAGAATGGTGCAATCACCAGAGTGAGCGTGAGCTTCTGAATCAGAGGACGCGGGCGGAGTCGCACGCCAATGAAATAGGCCAGTGGATAGCTGATCACCAACGCAAAGAAGGTTGCCAGGAACGCGTAACCAAACGAACGCAGAATCTGTGGCAAGTATCTGGTGGTCACATCAATGTAGCTGCTCACGTCAAACGCGTAGTCGTACATTCCAAACGCGCCGGTTGCCGAAGGGGTTTCTAGCGATGTGATGATGAGCGAAACCAGAGGAATCAAGAAGAACATACCCAGGTAGAGCATGCCCGGCAAGAGCAATGCCAACACCACGCGAGACGAGGACTTGGCTTGCGATCCCGTGGCTTTGGCGGCGCTTGGACTGAATGCGGCGAATGCCATGGCTAGTCCTCGTTGCCGGAAGGCAAGTCTTGGAGGCCAAACGCGTGCTCAACCTTGAAGCTGACCCAAACCTTTTCGCCAAGCTCAACTACCGGACTTACGCCAACGTTCTGGGCAAACACAATCACATTGCCCACGTTTGGAATGTCAATAAGGTATTGATTGCTCACGCCGGTGAAACGAATGTCCTTGATTTCACCCGGGCCCAGCACGTTCAAATTAGCGCTTGGCTTGGGAGCGGTGCGGTGGAACTCGGCCTTTTCCGGACGAACACCAATGGCGATCTTGCCGCTGTGCTTTTCGGCGCGATCCTTCGGAACCGAAATCTTGTTGCCCGCTACCTCTATGCTTAGCGAGTTTGCCGATGAATCTGCAACGGTGCCAACAAAAAGGTTGGACTGACCCAGGAACTTGGCAACAAACGCGGTCTTAGGGCGCTCGTAAAGCGACTCGGGCGCACCCATCTGCTCAATCTGACCCTTGTTCATCACGGCAACGGTGTCGGCCATGTCCATGGCCTCCTCCTGATCGTGAGTCACGTGCAAGAATGTCAGGCCAACTTCCATTTGGATAGCCTTGAGTTCGATCTGCATTTGTCTACGTAGCTTGAGGTCAAGTGCACCGAGTGGTTCGTCAAGCAAGAGCAGCGATGGTCGGTTGACCAAGGCACGAGCCAGCGCCACACGCTGCTGCTGGCCACCAGAGAGCTGCTGTGGGCGGCGTTCTGCAACGTGACCTAGTTCCACCAGGTTCAACGCATCCATGGCCTTCTTTAGCGGCTCCTCGGTCTTGCGCCGACGCAGACCAAATGCCACATTTTCCAAGATGGTCATGTGTGGGAACAGAGCGTAACTCTGGAATACGGTGTTGACTGGGCGCTCGTGTGGCTTGTCAAAAGTTACGTCTTGACCACCAATAAGAACCTGACCGGAAGTTGGTTCTTCGAGGCCGGCAACAATGCGCAGAGTTGTGGTCTTGCCACAACCGGAAGGGCCTAGCAGAGCAAAGAATTCGCCTGCGGGAATGTGGAGATCGAGATTTTCGATTGCCGTGAACCCAGGAAACTCCTTACGGATTCCCTTGAGCTCTAGATCGGCTCCTGCAGCAACGAACTCTTTAGCCAACTAAACAACTCCGTTCGAGGCGTCGGACCATGCCTTGCTAAAGGCGTTGTCTTCCTTAGGAGTGAGCGGACGGAACTGATGCAGCGTGCTGAAGTCGCTTGGGAAGATCAGTTCGTTATTACCAATGGTTGGATCCTTTGCAACCGCGATTTCCTTGGCCCCTGCCACCGGTGGTACGTAGTACACACCCGACAGAGCCAACTGTGCGGCAACTTCTGGTTGGTAGTAGTAGTTGATAAGGGCTTCCGCGTTTGCAGCGTGCTGCGAACCCATTGGGATCTGGTAGTTGTCGCAGGCCAGGGTGCTTCCACTCTCCAGCAGAACCACACCCAGCACGTCGCCTCCGAGCTCCATGTTGGTGCTAACTACGTCGCCGCACCAAACAATTCCGGCAACAGCGTCGCCGTTTTTGAAGTCATCAATGTAGCTGTTTCCCTTGATGCCACGAACCTGGCCATCGGAAACCAACTTCTTGAACTCGTCGAGGGTGTTGTTGAAGTCATCGGCAGTGAACGAGGTGATGTCAATGCCCTTGGCCAGCATCATCACACCGAGGGTGTCGCGCATCTCGCTGAGAACCTCAACCTTGCCCTTGAGTTCCGGCGCCCAGAGGTCCTCCAACTTGGTTGGGGCGTCTTTGCCGGTGAGCTTCTTGTAGTTGGCCTTGTGGTAACCAATGCCAGCGATGATTCCCTTCCATGGCAAGGAGTACTTGCGGTCAGGATCGTAGCTCCATGCCGAACCCGTAAAGAACGGATCGAGGTTCTTGGTCACGTTTGGCAACAACTTGTAGTTGAGTTCCTGAACCAGACCGCTGTTGATGAGTCGAGCGGCCATCCAGTCGGTCAGACACATGGTGTCTGCGCCAGTGTCCTTGCCCAAGAGCAGCTGGTTCTTTACGCGGGCGTAGTAGGTGTTGTTGTCATCGATGTTGATGTTGTAAACAACCTTGATGCCGGTCTGCTTCTCAAAAGCGTGAATGCTTGGGAATGAACTGTCTGCTTCGCCATCCATGTAATAAGGCCAGTTATCCCAGGTAACAACCTTTTGGCTTGACGATAAGTCTTTGGCAGCCGTTAGGTGCTTGGCGCCTCCAGGAGAGCAAGCTGCTAGCACGGTTGCGGCGGCACCTAGGCCCGCTCCCGCTAAAACAGTACGGCGAGTGACCGGAGCCTTGGCCCACTTGATTAGGTCGTTCAGCATTGGGTCTCGAGAATCAGTCACGAAAGACTCCTAAAGTGCCAAGGGCACGAGGCCCAGCCAGCTACGAAGCGGACGCTTGCGCCTCCAAAACAAAATACTGCCATAAAAATTCTCTAGTTTTGACCCCAAAAGCAGGATTTGTTTTCACATTGATTTCGCACGCCCAATACAGGCCGTTTGGAAACGAAAAATATTTACCCCCGTTGGGAATAGTGATGCCGAACCTTGGGTTTTTATTTCTCAGAGGCCTTACCCCTGCCTCTGATTGCAGAAAACGCCAGTGATTATTCACTGGCGTTTTTTGCTTGCTAGGAGCGAGTTAGTCACCGATGTAAGACATCACATGCTTGATGCGCGTGTAGTCCTCAAAACCGTATTGCGAGAGGTCTTTGCCGTAGCCCGAGTGGCGGAAGCCACCGTGAGGCATCTCGGCGGCCAGCGGAATGTGGGTGTTGATCCACACGCAACCAAAGTTGAGGCCCTTGGCAAAACGCATGGCACGGGTGTGGTTGCTGGTCCAGACCGAGCTAGCCAGACCGTACTGCACATCGTTGGCGTTGCGCATGGCTTCTTCATCGGTGCTGAATTTTTGAACTGTAATGACCGGACCAAAGATTTCGGTCTGAATCACTTCGTCTTTCTGCTTGAGTCCGGAAACCACGGTTGCCTCGTGGAAGTAACCGGCACCGGCAATCTTGTGGCCGCCAATTTCTATGTTGGCGTGATCCGGTAGGCGACTAATGAAACCCTCTACTCGCTCCAACTGGCTGGCGTTGTTTACCGGGCCAAACAGAATGTCATCGCGGCTCGGGTCGCCGGTGCGAGCGTTGGCTGCCACCTCGGCCTTTACTAAGGCAATGAACTCGTCGTGCACCGCCTCATGAACCAGCACGCGGGTAGCCGCGGTGCAGTCCTGACCGGCATTGAAGTAGCCGGCAATCACAATCTGGGCCGCTGCCTTGGCCAGGTCGGCGTCGGCAAACACAATCACGGGAGCCTTACCGCCCAGCTCCAAGTGAACGCGCTTAAGGTCTGCTGCTGCCGACTTGGCAACCTCCATGCCGGCGCGAACCGAGCCCGTGATGGAAACCATCTGCGGAATCGGGTTCTCAATCATGGCGCGGCCGGAGTCGCGGTTGCCAGTGACCACGTTTAACACACCCTTGGGTAGGAACTCGGCTGCAATCTCGGCAAGTAGCAGGGTGGACGCCGGAGTGGTATCGCTCGGCTTGAGCACCACGGTGTTACCCGCGGCGAGCGCCGGAGCAAACTTCCAGGTGGCCATATTGAGCGGATAGTTCCATGGGGTTACCTGGCCGATTACGCCGATTGGCTCGCGGCGAATGCTTGAAGTGTGGTCGCGGGCATACTCGGCGGTGGCGCGGCCCTCAAGGTTCCTGGCGGCTCCCGCAAAGAAACGAATCTGGTCAATCGATGGCATGATTTCGTACTCAACCAGGGTGCTGCGGGGCTTGCCCGTGTTTTCGCTCTCCACATCGGCAGCCTCTTCGGCTCTTGCCTCTAGGGCATCGGCAATGCGGAACAGCGCTAGCTGACGCTCACCCGGGGTGAACTGGCTCCACTCTTCAAAAGCTTTATCGGCGGCCTTGAAAGCATCATCGATGTCTGCCGCGCTGGAAACCGGCGAAGTGGCGTAAACCTCTCCGTTGGCTGGGTTAATCACATTGAGGGTCTCGTTGGACTTGGCCTCAACGTATTCACCGTTTACAAAATTCTTGAGCTGGCGAACTGCCACGATTGCTCTCCTTTGAGTAACTGCGTTGGTTAGGTTCATCATAACTTTGGCGCGAGAGGCAATTGGCTTTTCCGTAGCAAAAATAGCCATATCGGTAACGATTACGCACCAAAACGGCATTTTTACCACTGATTCTTTTGTGAAATGGCATTTTCACTGGCAAAATCGAAGTATGTCCAGAGTGCTGAGAACCAAGGCAAGCCAACTCGATGAGGTGTCCAAGAGCATCATCGAGGAGTTGCAGCACGACGGCCGAAAGAGTTACGCCGAGATTGGCAAGATTGTTGGCCTTTCGGAAGCGGCGGTGCGCCAGCGAGTTCAGAAACTCACCGAGTCTGGCGTGATGCAGGTAGTGGCAGTTACCGACCCGATGCAGTTGGGTTTTTACCGCCAAGCCATGATTGGCATTCGCTGCGGTGGAGATACCCGCGAAATTGCTGAGAAACTGGCGGCACTGCCCGCCGTTGACTACGTGGTGCTAACCGCGGGAAGTTTTGACATTTTGGTTGAGGTGATTTGTGAGAACGATGACGATCTCATCAGCCTCCTCAATTCAAAGATCCGGACACTGCCCGGAGTGACCTCGAGCGAGACATTCGTCTATCTCAAGTTGCATAAGCAGTTCTACAACTGGGGTACTCGATAGAGACTCCGTTGGGGAAGCCACAAGGGCTCCCCAAACAACCAAAGTAAAGAGTGATACCAAATGGCAACCAAGGAAAGCCAAGCAGGAAAGCTTGTGCGCGGACTCAAGTCCAAGCTCAAGGCTCCGGGAAAACCGGCCAGCGCAGCAGCAGACCGCGCCACCCCGCTCACCGATGCCCGCAAGGCAGGAGAGCAACCCACCCTCAAGATGTTGCAAACAGCGGCCAAAGACAACCTCTTTTTGCACTTCACCAACCACGCTCACTTTCCAAAAGGTGAGATTCCGGTAATTGTTCGAGCCGACGGCCACCACTTTTGGGACGCCACCGGCAAGAAGTACTTTGACGGCATTAGCAGCCTGTTCTCGGTCAACATCGGGCACGGTCGCGAGCGCCTAGCCGAGGCTGCAGCGAAGCAGATGAAGCAGTTGGACTACTTCCCTATCTGGTCGCACGCCCACCCTGCAGCAATTGAGCTGAGCGAGCGAGTGCTCTCGTATGCGCCAAAGAACCTCACCCGAGTGTTCTTCACCACCGGTGGTGGCGAGGCAAACGAGACCGCATGGAAGCTGGCCAAGCAGTATTTCAAGCTGCAGGGCAAGCCAATGAAGCACAAGGTGCTGAGCCGCGCGGTTGCCTACCACGGCACCTCGCACGGTGCGCTTTCGCTCACTGGCATTCCTGCCATGAAGAAGGCGTTTGAGCCGCTGGTTCCAAGCACCTTCCGCGTGCCAAACACCAACTGGTACCGTGCTCAAGACAGCTTTGCAACCGAGGAGGAGTTCACCAACTGGGCTGCCGATCGCGTTGAAGAGATGATTCTGTTTGAGGACCCAGACACGGTTGCCGCGTTCATCTTTGAACCGGTGCAGAACTCTGGTGGGTGCTTCACCGCCCCAAACAGCTACTTCAAGAAGATCCGCGAGATCTGCGACAAGTACGATGTGCTGCTGATTGCCGACGAAACCATCGATGGTTTTGGTCGCACCGGTGCCATGTTCGCCTCAAACCGCTACGAGATTGAGCCAGACATGCTGGTTTGCGCCAAGGGTCTCACCAGCGCATATGCACCTCTGGGTGCTTTGCTGCTGGCCGAGAAGTTGTTTGAGCCGTTCAAGCACGGCGCGTTGTTCCCACACGGTTACACCTACGGTGGCCACCCGGTTTCGTGTGCCGTTGCTCTGGAGAACCTAGACATCTTTGATGAAGAGGACCTGGTTGGCAATGTGCGCCGCAACGAGGGAGCTTTCAAGGCAACCCTAGACAAGCTGCGCGATCTGCCGATTGTTGGCGATGTGCGCGGTGTTGGTTACTTCTGGGCCATTGAGTTGGTCAAGGACAAGGTGACCAAGGAGACCTTTAACGACAAGGAGAGCGACAAGCTGCTGCGAGGCATCTTGAGCCACCGCATGTTTGAAGAAGGTCTGTACTGCCGCTCTGACGACCGTGGAGACCCTGTGGTTCAGTTGGCTCCGCCGCTGACCATTGGCCCAGACCAGTTCACCGAGATTGAGCAGATCCTTCGTGGCTGCCTGATTGAGGCGCACTCAAAAATGTAGTTTGGCCGAGATGTAGTTCCGGCCAAGTAGAAAACCCCGACCAATGGTCGGGGTTTTCCTTTTGCTGATTTCAGAGAGAGCGAAATCAGCAAGTTCAAGATACCGCTCGAGCCGCTCGCGTGACAACCTTTGGCCTCACGCGAGCAACCTCGCTGTTTGCGGCTTACGACAGGATGTCGTTTACCAGGGTGTCGTTCTCGTTCTTCTGAACGGTGGAAACAATGTAGCCAATCACCGCAGCGATGAATGGCAACAGCACCAGGAACCAGCCCAGGGAGCTGAGCTTCCAGGCTGCGTCTGCGGCGGTTGGGTCAACTCCATCGGCAACGGTTCCCGCCAGCAGGTTGAAGCGGCTCATGAGCAGGTACTCACCAGCGGCCAAACCAAGCGCGGCAACAATCGGTGCAATCTTGCCCTGCCAAACATTGGCACCCGAGTTGCTCAAGAAGAACTTGACCACTGCCAGGCTCACCAGGATTTCAACCAGGATGATGGCAATTGCGGTTACACCCGACATCCAGAAGAACAGGTTCAGGATTGGGTCCAGGCCGGCAATGGCGAAGATTGCAACCACGACCACGGCCAGGGTAGAGGTAAGAACCACACCCGCCTGAGGTGCGCCACGCCCGTTTACGCGACCGAATGACTTTGGCAGCACACCGCCGCGACCCATTGCAAAGAAGTAACGTGCGGTTGCATTCTGGAAGGCGAGCAGGCCAGCGAACAGGCTGGAGATAACCAACCAGCTCATTACGTCTGGCATCCATGGGCCAACGTAGTTGCCGGCGAGCGAGAACAAAACACCCGCAGGGTTGGACAGCACTGCGTCTGGTCCGCCCGAGTTGGCAACAATGTAGTCGGGAAGCTTGGACGCACCCATGCCGGTAACCATTGCAAACGAAACCATTGCAAATAGCGCAGTGATGATTCCAATTGCCCAGTAGGTTGCGCGAGGGATGGTGCGCTTAGGGTTGATGGATTCCTCGCCGTAGATAGCGGTTGCTTCAAAGCCGATGAAGCTTGCAAAAGCAAAGGCAATTGCAATACCGGCACCGCCACTTACGCCACCGGCAAAAATGGCATCTGGCGAGAACGAAGCGGCAAAGTTGAGACCCTCAGGGCCGCCGTTGGAAAGAATGGCTACACCGGTGATGATGAGCGAGAGCAGCTCAAGTGTCATCAGGGTTCCAAGAACTTTGGCACCCACGTCAACCGAAAGCAGGCTCAGGCCGGTGACCAGAATCCAGGAGATCAGGGTCCAGACATACCAAGGCAGGTCGAGTCCAATCGACGCGAACTGTCCAGCAGCCAAACCACCGAAGAATCCATAGATGGCCAGCTGGATGGTTACGTAGCCCACGATAGAAATGAAGGCCGAGGCCACACCAGCGTGCTTGCCGAATGCCTTGCCCACATAGGCAAAGAATGCGCCGGCGTTGGTCACCTTGTTGCTCATGGTGCTGAAGCCAACGCTGAAAATCAGCAAGGTTAGGCCAACGGCCAAGTAGGTGCCAGGGGTTCCGGCTAGGTTACCGGCCAACATGGCAACGGGAACGGCACCGGTCATACCAACCAGTGGGGCGGCCGCAGCCACCACGAAAAATACGATTCCCAGAACGCCTAGCTTGCCTTTTGCAAGCGACGTTTCGGTGTTATCGGACATCTGTTTCTCCTCATTGAGTTTTTGTCAGGATGGTGCCAATTCCAAAAAAAATCGTTCATATCCAAACGACCTAGGTTTAGATTGGCTCATTTGGATACGAACGAGCAACAAAATTGGCTCAAAATCGGAGGATGTAATTGAATCGTTACCTGCTCTTTCATGCTCTGTATTGTTTGGACACAAACGAAATGGCTAAGTTAGAAGAATGAGCGAACTCAAAGGATTTCTTGCCCCCAAGACCCCAACGGGCAAAAGCGCTATTGTGCCCGACATGCCTTGGTACTACAGCGGCACCCTGCTAACGGTTGAATACTTGACCGATCCGGCAAATGTGCGCGCTATTTTGCCACCAGAGTTGGAACTTGCCGACGAGCAGCCAGGTGCAGTTGCCTTCATCTGGGCCGACTGGCAGAGCTGCAGCGGAAGCAAGGAAGAGTTGCTGGATCCAATCCGTTCGCAGTACCTCGAAGCCTTTGTTGTGGTCCGCTGCAAGTACGAAGGTGTTACCTACAGTCGATGTGTTGCCATTTGGGTGACCAAGGACTTTGCCATTGCCCGCGGTTGGTTCCAGGGCTACCCAAAGAAGCTTGGTTCGGCTCACGTGACTCGCGTGTTCAACTACGGCCAGGCCACGCCGGTTATTGGTGCTGGGGCAAAGCTTGGCGCCACTCTTTCGGCATACGACCACCGTTTGGCATCGGCGGTTGTGACCCTGCGCGAACCGGTTGACTCCAACGGGTTTGTAAACGGCCACAAAATGCTTCACTCGCGCTGGGTTCCTTCCATAACTCCTGGTGCGGGAAACTCGCTCGACCAGCTGATCACCATGGGTGGCGTTGACACCACTCTGGGACAGGCTTGGGGAGGCGACGCCGAACTCGAACTCCACGATTCGCAGTGGGATGAACTGGCGAGCATTCTTCCGGTTGAGCGGATTCTGGGCGGTTACTGGCGCGAGGTTGGAACCACCTTCAACGGTGGCACTCTCGTGGCCGACCGCAGCAACCCAACGGTCTAGCGCGCGCCTTTCACGCTTAACGCAAAACCCCGGGCCTGCTGGTCCGGGGTTTTGCGATTACTAGGTTGCACTCACTCCGCTAGTTAGTGGCGGCGCTTGGGCTTTGCTCGGAAATTAGCGGTACACCTGGTGTTTTGGGTTGGCGTGATAGTGGTTCTTGCCTGCGAGGCATCTGCGGGAACCTGTCCTGCGCTACAGGTCCAGCCAGTGAATAGGTAACCTTCCTTGGCCGTTGCTCGCAAGTCCCAAGTACCATCCAGGTTTGCATCGGTAGCGGTTGCACGACCTGCATCATCGTTGCTAACCCTCGCCGTGACCCTCTTAGGAACGGCGATCAGAGTAAACGTTGCCGTACAAGTGGTGTTTGCTGCGGGCGTGATGGTAGTTGTAGCCGCCACTGTTGAGGCAGGAATCTGCGAAGCCGTGCAACTCCAACCCGAGAAGTTGTAACCCGCGTTGGTGGTTGCAACCAGATCCCAGGTGCCGTCAGAGTTTCCGTCGGTTGCCGTAGCGGTACCACCCGAAACGTTATTAACCACTGGGGTAACTACCCATGTGATAAGCGTGAATGTAGCGGTGCAGGTTGTATCGGCAGTTGGCGTAATGGTAGTGGTGGCTAGCACCGTTGACCCAGGCGTCTGAGACGCCGTACAACTCCAACTAGTAAAGCTGTACCCCGAGTTAGGTGTTGCAACCAGATCCCAAGTGCCGTCTGAATTCCCGTCGGTTGCCGTAGCGGTTCCACCGGCAATGATATTCACTGCTGGGGTGACAACTTTTGGCACTACCACCGCTGCAAAGGTGGCCGTGCAAGTAGTTGCCGCAGTTGGAATAACCGTTGTAGTGGCTGAAACCGACGATGCAGGTGTTTGAGAAGCAGTGCAACTCCAGCCAGTAAAGGTATAACCGGCGTTTGGTGTTGCGGTTAGGTCCCAGGTTCCATCCGAGTTGGTGTCTGTGGCATCCGCCGACCCCATCGTGGCGTCGTTAACCGCGTGACTTACTGGGTAAGCGATGATTCCAGGGAGTTCAAAGCCAACACAATTTCTGGTACTAGCTCCAATTTCTGGAACGATTGGCTCACTGCCAAGACGAATAGCTTTAATGGGGGTTGCGAAATGAATCTGGTAGCTGCCTCCGTAGTCGATAGCCGAAAGCGACGGAGCAAACACACCGGGGCTAGCGCTCGTGAGCGTTGTTGGCAAAGTGTTGTAAGCAACTGCTGTAGCGGTAACGTTTGCAGAATCTGTAAGATCCACTCCGGTGAAGGTGGTTCCGTCGGTTGAGGCCGATACAAACGCCTCATCGTGTGGACCTACCCAGCCCAGAATTGCTTTGACATCGGAAATCGCTGTTGCGAAGCTGACCTCAACGTAGTCACCTGGAGCATAGGTTTCATAGTTGAGGCTTGGTACAGCGTTACCACAAATAGTTTTGTAGTTGGTAGCTCCAGTCCCTGCACCATAAATCGCGTGAGTACCGGTTCCGCCAAGCGTAACTGTCGCGTCTATGTGCGAACCATCGCCGGTGGTAGCGAAGGCACCTACGCCATCAACCCCTGTCCAGTGAGTAAAAGCGGGTGGAGCGGCAACGGCAGGCGTTGTGGCAACCAGTCCGGCAAC
>Ga0228703_1000381_pt1 | contig 33674 bp, 31 predicted proteins | sample McNCre217_Aug_MG_3_FD_178020 | JGI IMG/M metagenome (GOLD analysis project Ga0228703, IMG submission 178020) | Freshwater microbial communities from McNutts Creek, Athens, Georgia, United States - 29-17_Aug_MG | ecosystem: Environmental > Aquatic > Freshwater > Creek | place: USA: Georgia...
GCCATCCTGGGTGATGCCCTGGATGAAAACTTCTTTGGCGTTGTTGGAAACCATCGGATAGAGGTGTGAGTGAAGACTTTCCAGTGACCGGGATCGCCGAGCACTGGTTTACCCGAGTATTGTATCTTATATAAGACTTGAGTCCATCAGGGGTCTATCGAAAAACCCCTGCAAGCATTGCGGCCAAGCTGTTGCGTTCTGCCTCTAAAATCTCGTTTCAGCGGCCCTCTTCGTTGGGCCGATTTTTATTTCAGGAGTTCACGCATGTCCGCTTTCATTGAAGCCGCCTCACCGCACACCATGAACACCTATGGCCGACTGCCGATCGCACTCAGCCATGGTCAAGGTTGCCGAGTCTGGGACGTCAATGGCAAGTCGTATTTGGACGCTTTGGGCGGCATCGCCGTGAACACACTGGGCCACAACCACCCCGAACTGGTGCCCGCTTTGCAGGACCAGATCGGCAAGATCATCCACAGCTGCAACTATTACCACGTGCCCAATGCCGAAGTGCTGGCGGCCAAGCTGGTCGAGTTGTCGGGCATGACCAATGTGTTTTTCTGCTGCACAGGTTTGGAGGCCAATGAAGCGGCGCTCAAACTGGCCCGCAAGTTCGGCCATGACAAAGGCATTGAGCGCCCCGAGATCGTGGTCTACGAAAAAGCCTTCCATGGCCGCAGCATTGCCACGCTGAGCGCCACCGGCAACGCCAAGATCCAGGAAGGCTTTGGCCCGCTGGTGGAGGGTTTTGTGCGCGTGCCCGTCAACGACATCGAAGCCCTGAAAAAAGCCACCGAAGGCAACCCCAATGTGGTGGCCGTGTTCTTCGAGACCATCCAGGGCGAAGGCGGCGTGAACCCCATGCGCGTGGAGTACCTGAAACAAGTGCGCGAGCTGTGCACCCAAAAAGACTGGCTGCTGATGATCGACGAAGTGCAGTGCGGCATGGGCCGCACCGGCAAATGGTTTGCCCACCAGTGGGCAGGCATCGTGCCCGACGTGATGCCGCTGGCCAAGGGCCTGGGCTCGGGCGTGCCGATTGGCGCGGTTGTCGCTGGCCCCAAGGCGGCCAACATCTTCCAGCCCGGCAACCACGGCACCACTTTCGGTGGCAACCCCCTGGCCATGCGGGCCGGTGTGGAAACCATCCGCATCATGGAACAAGACGGCTTGTTGGACAACGCCGCCAAAGTGGGTGCGCACATGAAGGCCCGCTTTGAACAAGCATTGGCAGGCCTTGAGGGTTTCAAAGAAGTGCGCGGACAAGGTTTGATGCTGGGCATCGAGCTGACCAAACCCTGCGGTGCCTTGACCTTGCGCGCCGCCGAAGCGGGCCTGCTCATCAGCGTGACCGCTGACACCGTGGTGCGCATGGTACCCCCGCTGATCATGACCGAGGCCGAAGCCGACGAAGTGGTGGCCATTTTGGTGCCGCTGATCAAAACCTTTTTGGCAGAACAAGCATGAGCGTTCAGACCCCCGTGCCCGTGCGGCACTACCTGCAGTTCACCGACCTGAACGCCGACGAGTACGCACACGTCTTGACCCGCGCTGCCGAGATCAAGCGCAAATTCAAGGCCTACGAAAAATACCACCCGCTGGCCGACCGCACGCTGGCCATGATTTTCGAAAAAGCCAGCACCCGCACCCGTGTGAGCTTTGAAGCGGGCATGTACCAGCTGGGCGGCTCGGTGGTGCACCTGACCACCGGCGACAGCCAGCTGGGCCGCTCCGAGCCCATCGAAGACAGCGCTCGTGTCATCAGCCGCATGACCGACATCGTCATGATCCGCACCTATGGCCAGGACAAGATCGAGCGCTTTGCCGCGCACTCGCGTGTGCCCGTCATCAACGGCCTGACCAACGAATTCCACCCCTGCCAGATCCTGGCCGACATCTTCACCTACATCGAGCACCGTGGCTCGATCCAAGGCAAGGTGGTCGCCTGGGTGGGCGACGGCAACAACATGGCCAACACCTGGCTGCAAGCGGCCGAGTTGCTGGGCTTCACCGTGCATGTGAGCACGCCCAGCGGCTACGAAGTCAACGAAACCGTGGCCGCCCTCAAAGGCAAGGCCAACTTCAAGTTGTTCAGCGATCCACTCGAAGCCTGCCGGGGTGCCGATCTGGTCACCACCGATGTGTGGACCAGCATGGGCTACGAAGCCGAAAACGAAGCACGCAAAAAAGCCTTTGCCAACTGGTGCGTCAACGAAGCCATGATGCAAGTGGCCAAGTCCGACGCCCTGTTCATGCACTGCCTGCCCGCCCACCGTGGCGAAGAAGTCAGCGCCGAAGTCATCGACGGCCCGCAATCGGTCGTGTGGGACGAAGCCGAAAACCGCATGCATGTGCAAAAAGCGCTCATGGAGTTCTTGCTGCTGGGCCGCGTTCAAGCCTGATCTGTCACCCCGGACCTGATCCGGGGTCCATCTCAAATTCACCACCGTCCATGTCTTCCTGCACCACCTGCGGCGCCTGCTGCGTGAGCTTTCGGGTGGACTTTTCCGTTTACGAATACGAAGAAGGTGGCGGCGATGTGCCCGCCGGGCTGGCCTCGCCCATCACCGAGCACACCTGCCGCATGCGCGGTACCGACCACAGCCCGCCGCGCTGCGCCGCGCTCTATGGCAAAACGGGCGAAAAAGCGATTTGCGGCATTTACGAATGGCGGCCCTCGCCCTGCCGGGAGTTTGAAGAAGGCAGCGACGCCTGCCAGCGGGCACGCCAGCGCCAGGGCCTGCCACCTTTGAACATCGGCTGATACGTCTCGCTCTGTGAGGACGCCCACACGAGGGGGACACAGCGGGTGCGTGCTTTTGCACTACCATCGCCTGAAACCTTTTTCAGGAGACACCGTGGATCTCAACATCAACGGCCAAAGCCGCACATCCAACGCCGACCCGAGCATGCTCTTGCTCTGGGTGCTGCGGGACGAACTCAACCTAACGGGCACCAAATTTGGCTGCGGCATTGCCGCTTGCGGGGCCTGCACGGTGCACGTGGGCGGTCAGCCCGTGCGCTCATGCGTGATGCCCGTGTCTGCTGTGGCGAATCAACAGATCAAAACCATCGAGTCCTTGGGCTCGGCAGAAAAACCGCACCCCCTGCAAGCCGCATGGATCGCCGAGCAAGTGCCTCAATGCGGTTACTGCCAAAGCGGCATGCTCATGGCAGCTGCCGCTCTGCTCGACAAAAACGCCAACCCCAGCGACGCCGACATCGACGCCGCCATGACCAATCTGTGCCGCTGCGGCACTTACCAGCGCGTGCGCGCCGCCATCCACCGTGCTGCAGTGCAAATGAAGAAAGGCGGTGCCGCATGAAACGCCGTACCTGGATCTTGAGCGCCCTGGGCGCGACCGGTGCCTTGATGGTGGGCTGGGGCGTCATGCCCGCCCGCTCGCGCTTGGGCTCGCCCGAGCTGATGCTCAAAACCGAAGGCGATGTCGCCCTGAACGGCTGGATCAAGATCGCCAAAGACGGGGCCGTGGTGCTGGCCATGCCCCGCAGCGAAATGGGCCAGGGCATCCACACCGCGCTGGCCATGCTGGTGGCTGAAGAACTCGATATGCCCCTGAACCGTGTGCGTCTGGAGCAAGCCGGTGCCGACAGCATTTATGGCAACGTGGCCATGCTGGTGGCCAGCCTGCCCTTTCACCCGCTGGACAGCGAAGGCGAGCACAAGCCCACCAAGATCAAGATGGGCGAATGGCTGGTGGGCAAGATCGCCCGCGAACTGGGCATCAACGCCACCGGCGGCTCGTCCAGCATCGCCGACCTGTGGGAGCCCATGCGCATGGCCGCAGCCACGGCGCGTGCCAGCCTGGTGCAGGCCGCTGCTGCAGCGTGGAAAGTGCCCGCCAATGAAATCACGGTAGCCCAAGGTGTGATGCAACACGCCTCGGGCAAAACTGCACACTTTGGCGAGATGGCCGCCAGCGCAGCAGGCACCACGCCCGCCAACATCACGCCCAAAGCCAGCAAGGACTGGAAACTCATCGGCCAGGCCACTGCGCGCACCGACATCCCCGCCAAAGTCACAGGCCAAGCCACTTTCGGGCTGGACGTGCGCCTGCCCGGCATGCTGTTTGCTGCTGTGCAGATGTGCCCCATGATCGGCGGCAGCGCTGCCTCCATGGACACGAAAGACGCCTTGGCGTTGAAAGGTGTTTCCAAAGTTGTGCCACTGGACGCCTGGGGTGGCGGCACTGCAGGCTTGGCCGTGGTCGGCCAAACCACCTGGCACGCACGCCAAGGCGTAAAGGCCATCAAAGTGCAGTGGCAGGCCCCAGCCACAGGCGCATTGGACAGCCAGCGTATCCAGGCCGATTTGCTCAAAGCCCTGAACACCGAAAGCGGTTTCACCTTCCACGAGCAAGGTGTGCCCACACAGGCTGAAAAAGCCGCAGCCACCCGCATCGATGCGCTGTACCAAGCGCCCTATCTGGCCCACGCCACGATGGAGCCGATGAACTGCACGGCGCAAGTCAAAGACGGCAAGGTCGAGATCTGGGTGCCCACCCAAGTGCCGCAAATGGCCCGCGACATGGCCGCCAAAGTGGCCAAGGTGGACAAAGACAAAGTGACGGTCCATGTCACCCAGCTGGGCGGTGGTTTCGGTCGTCGCCTGGAAGTCGACTTTGTAGGCCAGGCTGTGCAAGTGGCCATGGCCTGCGAGGGCCAGCCGGTGCAGCTGAGCTGGTCGCGCGAAGAGGACATGACGCACGACTTTTTCCGCCCCATGCACTTGGCCAAGTTCCAGGCTTCGCTTGATGACAAAGGCGAGGTCACCAGCTTGCGCATCAAGTCGGCCGGCGACGCCATCACACCGCGCTGGATGGCGCGTGCCGTGCCTGCCCTGTCCGGCCCCATCGACATGCCCGACAAAACCGCGTCCGAAGGTTTGTTCGATTTGCCCTATGGCTTTGCCAGCCAGCACATGAGCCATGTGGCCACCAAATCTAGCGTGCCGGTGGGCTTTTGGCGCTCGGTCGGCCATTCGCACAACGCCTTCTTCTCGGAAAGCTTCATCGACGAACTGGCTGCTGCCACAAAACAAGACCCACTGGCCTTCCGCTTGAACTGGCTCAAAGACGCACCGCGTTACGCCGCCGTGCTCAAGCTGGCGGCTGACAAAGCGGCTTGGGGCACGCCCCTGCCCGCAGGCCGTGCGCGGGGCATTGCCTTGCATGAATCGTTTGGCTCCATCGTGGCGCAAGTGGCCGAAGTGTCACTTGCCGACGGCCAGATCCGCGTGCACCGCGTGGTCTGCGCCATCGACTGCGGCACCGTGGTCAACCCCGCCACCGTGGCGCAGCAAGTGGAGAGCAGCGTGATCTTCGGCCTGAGCGCCGCGCTCTTCGGCAAGATCGACATCGTGGGCGGCGCAGTGCAGCAAAGCAACTTCAGCAACGCCCCGATCGTCTCGCTTGGCCAGGCTCCGCAAGTGGAAACTCACATCGTGCCCAGCACCCGCCACCCAGCAGGCGTGGGCGAACCGGCCGTGCCGCCTTTGGCTCCGGCGGTGGGCAATGCGCTGTTTGCCCTCACGGGCAAGCGGCAACGGGCTTTGCCTTTGGTAGTTTAAGCCGCTAGATCAAAGCGCAGGGCCTTGGCCATAGAGCCAAGGCACATCCATCAAGCGCTCGCCCATGAGGCGCATGGACATGTTGCGGCCCATGGCCACCAGGCCTTGGGCATGGAAGATGCTGCCGTTGCGGATGGCGCGGGCTTGCACCTGGGCGTTGCGGGCCCAACGCTGATCGGCATAGGCCTGCAAACGATCGGCCACACTGCCGGCATCTGAGGCCAAGCACTGGGCCAGCACCTGTGCATCTTCAATCGCCATGCCTGCGCCTTGCGCCAGATATGGGCGCATCGGGTGCGCTGCATCGCCGAGCAAGGCCACGCGGCCTTGCGCCATCTGGCTGGCGGCACTCACAGGCGTGCGGTCGTGCAGGGCCCACAAGCGCCACGCAGGAATGGCCTCAAGGCGCTGACGCAAATCGTGACCCACATCGCCCATGGCACGCAGCAGGCTGTCGGCATACCCCGCATGGTCCCAACCATTGGGGGCGGCGGGCTTGTCGCCGTGCACGATGGCAATCAGGTTGAGCGCTTGACCGGCCCGCACGGGGTAATGCACGACATGCAGGCGCGGCCCCATCCAGACGGTCACATCCTGTGTGCGCAAAGCAGACGGCAAATCGGCCTGCTGCACCAGCGCCCGGTAAGCCAGGTGCCCGGTGAACCGCGCAGGCGCATCACCCAATAGTTGTGAGCGCACCGCGCTCCACACGCCGTCGGCCCCGATCAGCGCAGCGGCTTGCCAGGACGCCCCGCCAGCGCCATGCACTGCCAGGCCCTCGCCGGAATCCGCCCAGCGCTCAACAGTCTGACCCAGCGCCAGCCCTGCTCCTGCGGCCTGTGCGGCCTGCAAGAGCAAAGCATGCAAATCGGCGCGGTGAATGGTGGCATAAGGTGCACCATAGAGCGACTGCGCGCGCTCGCCCAGACGCAAACTGCCCAGCAGCTGCCCGGTTTGTGCATCACGGGCTTGCAAACGCTGCGGGAACGCCGCCACCTGCGCCAGCGCGTCGCCCAGGCCCCAGGCCTGCAGGATGCGGGTCACGTTGGGACCGATCTGAATGCCCGCGCCCACTTCACTGAAGGCCGGAGCACGCTCGATCAGCTGCACAGGCTGGTGCTGCCGAGCGCAGGCCAGCGCTGCAGCCAGCCCGCCAATGCCACCGCCTGCGATCACGATCTGCTTGGGCTCATTTCTTGTCATGCGTCAATTGTGCCCCTGACGAGATGCGTTCAAAAAATTGGACAATTGGAGGCTATGACGACGATCAAATCTCCTGAACTTTTATTGCCTGCGGGCTCGCTCGACAAAATGCGCGCCGCCTATGACTTTGGCGCCGACGCGATTTATGCCGGTCAGCCGCGCTACAGCCTGCGCGCGCGCAACAACGAATTCAAGCTGGAGCAAATCGGCATCGGCATTGCCGAAGCCCACGCTCGGGGCAAGAAGTTTTTCGTCACCAGCAACCTGCTGCCGCACAACGACAAGGTCCGCACTTACCTGCGAGACATAGAACCTGTCATCGCCATGAAGCCCGACGCGCTGATCATGGCCGACCCGGGCCTGATCATGATGGTGCGCGAGAAATGGCCCGAGATGCCCATTCACCTCTCGGTGCAGGCCAACACCGTCAACTGGGCGGCGGTGAAGTTCTGGCAAAAAATGGGGGTGACCCGCATCATCTTGTCACGCGAATTGAGCCTGGACGAAGTCGAAAAAATCCGCCAGGAATGCCCCGACATGGAGCTGGAAGTCTTTGTGCACGGTGCGCTGTGCATCGCCTATTCGGGCCGCTGCCTGCTGTCGGGCTACTTCAACCGCCGCGACCCCAACCAGGGCACCTGCACCAACGCCTGCCGCTGGAACTATGGCACGCAAGAAGCCACCGACGAGACCGATTCCGGCGAAGTCAAACCGATCAAGATGGACGGCGATTTCAGCTTTGAGCAAGAGCAAGAAGCTGCCGAGAAAAATTTCTCGGCCTGCGGCGACGGCCAGCGCCACCCGGCTGCCAACAAGGTGTACCTGATCGAAGAAGCCGGACGCCCCGGTGCGCTCATGCCCATCATGGAAGACGAGCACGGCACCTACATCATGAACAGCAAGGACCTGCGGGCGGTCGAGCTGATTGAGCGCCTGGTCAAAATCGGTGTGGACTCACTCAAGATCGAAGGCCGCACCAAGAGCCTGTACTACGTCAGCCGCACCGCACAGGTGTACCGCCGCGCCATTGACGACGCGGTGGCGGGCCGCCCCTTCAACCCCGAACTCATCAGCGAACTCGACGGCCTGGCCTCACGCGGCTACACCTCGGGCTTTCTGGAGCGCCGACCTGCGCAGGACTACCAAAACTACGAAACCGGCCACTCGGTGGGCCACCGCAGCCAGTTTGTGGGTGAGGTGCGCAGTGTCCAGGACGGCTGGGTTGAAGTCGAAACCAAAAACAAGTTCTCGGTCGGTGACACGATCGAGATCATCCACCCCAGCGGCAACCGCAAGGTGCAGCTGAACGCCATGAAAAACGGCAAAGGTGAAACGATCGATGTGGCCCCAGGCAGCCCGCACAAGGTGTGGATTCCGATGGACGGCCCGGCCGAAGGCGCGCTGATCGCACGGATGTTCTGACACGGCAAGTACAGACGCCACGACAAACAGTCCAATCACACTCATGCCCTTCCCCAATAAACCGGTCTAGCGCTGGATTCAGACATGAAAAAAGCCCTGCCGGCTTGCACCGGCAGGGCTTGATTCAACGCGGGGTTGATCAGGCGGTCACGCCCTTGGCGGTTTCCACGTACTCTTCAATCTGGTTGAAGTTCATGTACTTGTAGATCTTGTCCGCGTCTTTGGTCACCACGCCGATTTCGCCCATGTACTCTTCCACGGTCGGGATGCGGCCGAGTTTGGAGCAAATGGCCACCAACTCGGCAGAGCCCAGGAACACGTTGGTGTTCTTGCCCAAACGGTTGGGGAAGTTACGGGTCGATGTGGAAATGGCGGTGCTGCCTTCCTTGATCTGCGCTTGGTTACCCATGCACAGCGAGCAGCCAGGCATTTCCATGCGAGCACCTGCGCCGCCCAAAGTGGCGTAGTAGCCTTCTTTGGTCAGCTCGGCAGCATCCATCTTGGTAGGAGGCGCGATCCACATGCGAACAGGAATGTCCTTCTTGCCTTCGAGCAACTTGCCAGCAGCACGGAAGTGGCCGATGTTGGTCATGCAAGAGCCGATGAAAGTTTCGTCGATCTTGGTGCCCGACACTTCAGACATGAACTTGGCATCATCAGGGTCGTTTGGGCAGCAAACAATGGGCTCTTTGATGTCGGCCAAATCGATTTCGATCACGGCTGCATACTCGGCGTCTTTGTCGGCCTTGAGCAATTCGGGCTTGGCCAACCAAGCCTCGACAGACTTGATGCGGCGCTCCAAAGTGCGGGCATCCTGGTAGCCGTTGGCGATCATGTTCTTCATCAACACGATGTTCGAACGCAGGTACTCAGCAATGGGTTCTGGGTTCAACTGAATCGCGCAAGCAGCGGCAGAACGCTCGGCAGCGGCGTCAGACAATTCAAACGCCTGTTCCACTTTGAGGTCTGGCAAGCCTTCAATTTCCAGCACGCGGCCGGAGAACACGTTTTTCTTGCCCTGCTTGGCCACTGTCAGCAAGCCCGACTTGATGGCGTACAGCGGAATGGCGTGCACCAAATCGCGCAGGGTAATGCCAGGCTGCATTTGGCCTTTGAAGCGAACCAGCACAGACTCAGGCATATCCAAAGGCATCACGCCTGTGGCCGCACCAAAAGCCACCAAACCAGAACCAGCGGGGAAGCTGATACCGATGGGGAAACGTGTGTGGCTGTCGCCGCCGGTGCCGACGGTGTCAGGCAACAGCAAACGGTTCAACCAAGAGTGAATCACGCCGTCACCAGGACGCAGGGCCACGCCGCCACGGTTGCTGATGAAAGCTGGCAGTTCGCGGTGCATCTTCACGTCCACAGGCTTTGGGTAAGCCGCTGTGTGGCAGAACGATTGCATGACCAAGTCAGCACTGAAACCCAAGCAAGCCAAGTCTTTCAACTCGTCGCGGGTCATCGGGCCGGTGGTGTCTTGTGAACCCACGGTGGTCATCTTGGGTTCGCAGTAAGTGCCGGGGCGCACGCCCTTGCCTTCTGGCAAACCGCAAGCACGGCCGACCATCTTCTGCGCCAAGGTGAAGCCTTTTCCGCTGTCTTTAGGGGCTTGTGGCAAACGGAACAAGGTGGATGCTGGCAGGCCCAAGAATTCGCGGGCTTTGCCGGTCAAAGAACGACCAATGATCAGGTTGATACGGCCGCCAGCACGGACTTCGTCCAACAGCACATCGCTCTTGAGTTTGAACTCAGCAACGGTTGCGCCACCTTTGGTGACTTTGCCGTCGTAGGGCAAGACTTCAATCACGTCACCCATTTCGAGTTTGGACACGTCCACTTCGATAGGCAAAGAGCCGGAGTCTTCCTGAGTGTTGAAGAAGATGGGGGCAATCTTGCCACCCAAAGTCACGCCACCGAAACGCTTGTTGGGCACAAACGGGATGTCCTGGCCAGTGGCCCAGATCACGCTGTTGGTGGCCGACTTGCGGCTTGAACCGGTACCCACCACGTCGCCCACGTAGGCCACGAGGTTGCCCTTTTTCTTCAGGTCGTCAATGAACTGCATGGGACCACGCACGCCATCTTTTTCGGGCTTGAATGCTGCGTCAGGACGTGTGTTTTTCAACATCGCCAAGTAGTGCATCGGGATGTCAGGACGGGTGGTGGCGTCTGGTGCGGGCGACAAGTCGTCGGTGTTGGTTTCGCCAGGCACTTTGAACACGGTCACAGTGATGCTCTTGGGCACTTCAGGGCGTGTGGTAAACCACTCGGCATCGGCCCAGCTTTGAATCACTTCTTTGGCTTTGGAATTGCCTGCGGTGGCTTTGTCGGTAACGTCATGGAAGGCGTCGAACATCAACAAGGTTTTCTTCAGACCTTCAGCGGCCACAGCAGCCACTTCAGCATCGTCGAGCAAATCGATCAAAGGCTTGACGTTGTAGCCACCCACCATGGTGCCCAACAGTTCAGTGGCTTTGGCTTTGGAGATCAAGGCCACCTTGACTTCGCCGTGCGCCACAGCGGCCAGGAAAGAGGCTTTGACTTTGGCTGCATCGTCCACGCCTGGAGGCACGCGGTGTGTCAACAAGTCGAGCAAGAAGGCTTCTTCACCTTGAGGTGGGTTCTTGATCAACTCGATCAAGTCTGCCACTTGCTTGGCATCCAGGGCCAGGGGTGGGATGCCCAGCGCTGCGCGCTCGGCCACGTGTTCACGGTAGGCTTTCAACATGGTTTTCTCCGGTCAAACAAAATCAAAGGGTTAGCGGCCCATGCCGGTCGTATCGAACAGCTTGGGGGGTGGGTTGTGTTTCATGTTCTGGGCAAATGCCATTTGCTCAGGGTGGGCGCACTCATCGGCGATGCGGCGGCCCTTGTTCTGGTCCATCAGCATGGACTTGTTGGCCAACTGCAGCCACACGGCACCGGCTTGCTTGTCTTCCAGGCGGATCGCGCCTGTCGAGGTACTCACCGGGTGCATGCGGTAATGAAAGCCTTTGCCCCGCACATCGAAGTAGCCGGGCTGATGGGCATCGGCCTCCACACGAACGGATGCGCCCAGCTCGCACGACAGGTGGCCTTTGTGCACCCGCTCGGCAATGGCCAACTCCTCGTTGCCCAATGGACTTGTCGGCATGGGCATGGCCGCCAAGGCAGCGGGCAGCACGGGCTTGGGCTGTGCAGGTGCCCCCGCGGCTTTGGTGGGCTGTGCAGGCACTTTGGCCTGGACTTTGACCAGCGGTTTGTGTGCAGCTTGCGCCATCGGGGACTTGACCGGTGATTTGGCTGTCGTTTTGCCCTGCACTTTGGCGTGCGCTGCTTTGGCTTGTGCTGCGGCCTGAGGCGGCGCGTGTTTCTTGGCTTGCGGTGCCGGGGCTTGCGCCCATGCAGACGCCACGGCCCAAGCCAACACAGCGGTCAAAACAGTTTTTTGCATCGCGATCCCCTTCCAGGCCATGGTCATCATGTGCGCGTCCGGGCAGGTGTGCCGGGCTCCACAAAAAACAACTGTAGCTCTTGCGGCAAGCGGCGTCCGGTCTGGTGCGCACGTTCGAGCAATTGCCAAAAGAAACGGTAACTGGCGCGGTCATGCAATTGACCGGCATGGCTGATCGGTGCCCACTGAGCGGCGTGCGCCGCCAAGATGATGGCGCTGGCCTGATCGATCTGCGCTTCGCTCGGGGCCATGGCCTCCAGGATGGGGCGGATCTGATCGGGGTGGATGCTCCACATGCGGGTGTAACCCAACTCTCGGGCCGCTTTTTGGGCCGCGATGCGAATCGCTTCGGTGTTCTTGAATTCGGTGACCACGCAATGCGAGGGCACCTTGCCATAGGCATGGCAAGCGCTGGCGATGTCCATCTTGGCTCGCAGCACCAGCGGATGGGTGAATTGACCTTGAACGCCCATGCCATCGGCGGGAATCGCGCCAGCGTGCGCTGAAACAAAGTCCATCAGGCCAAAACTGATCGACTGCACGCGCGGATGGGCGGCAATGTCAAAAGCGCGGTGCACCGCACCGGGCGACTCGATCAGGACATGCAAAGGCAAATCGGTCGCACCCGCCTGCAGCAATGCGGCTTGGGCACGTTCGACATCGGCCACGGTCTCCACCTTGGGCACCATGATGTGCGTCAAGCATGAACCGGCCTGGCCGGCAATGAGCGCCATGTCGGCATCAAAGCTGGGGTGATCAACGGGGTGGACGCGTACCGCCACACGGGCGTCGGGTCGGGCTACGGTCGTGGTCAGTGCCAATTCGGTGACCAGCGCAGCGTGTTCGGCTTCGCCACCCACTGGCGCGCCATCTTCGCAGTCCAGGGTGACATCAAAAACGCAGGTGCCGAACTCCTGCGCCATCTCAGCCTGCAGCTGCAGGCTTTTGCGCATCCTCGCTTCGACACCGCTGTAATGGTCACAAACCGGCAGCGACACGCTACCGGCTTGCGCACCCAACAGAACGTCGCGAGGATGGCTCACTGAGTTTCTCGTCTCGAGAATCAGATCAAGTGGGCCACGCCCGCTTGCTCGTCGGTCAACTCTTTCAGAGTCTTGTCGATGCAGCCTTGGCTGAACGCGTCGATTTCCAGACCTTCAACGACTTTGTACTCGCCGTTTTCGCAGGTGACGGGGAAACCGAACATGACATCTTTAGGGATGCCATACCAGCCTTGCGATGGGATACCCATGGTGACCCACTTGCCGTTGGTGCCCAGGGCCCAGTCGCGCATGTGGTCGATGGCGGCGTTGGCTGCCGAAGCGGCCGACGACAAACCACGGGCTTCGATGATGGCCGCGCCGCGCTTGCCGACGGTAGGCAAGAACACGTTGGCGTTCCATTCCTGGTCGTTGATCATGTCCTTGACGGACTCGCCATTGATGGTGGCGAAACGGTAGTCGGCGTACATCGTGGGCGAGTGGTTGCCCCAGACGCACAGTTTTTCGATGTCGGCCACGGCTTTGCCGGTCTTGGCGGCGATTTGCGAAGCAGCGCGGTTGTGGTCCAAACGCAGCATGGCGGTGAAATTGCCGGGCTTGAGATCAGGCGCGGCCTTCATGGCGATGTAGGCGTTGGTGTTGGCGGGGTTGCCCACAACCAGCACTTTGACGTCGCGCGAAGCCACGGCATTCAGGGCCTTGCCTTGTGCAGTGAAGATGGCGCCGTTGATGGCGAGCAATTCAGCGCGCTCCATGCCGGGGCCGCGTGGACGCGAACCGACCAACAAAGCGTAGTCCACATCCTTGAATGCGGTCATGGGGTCGCCATGGGCTTCCATACCCACCAACAATGGGAATGCGCAGTCTTCCAATTCCATCATCACGCCGCGCAGGGCTTTTTGTGGGCCTTCGACAGGCACTTCCAGCAATTGCAGGATGACGGGCTGGTCTTTGCCCAGCATTTCGCCAGAAGCGATGCGGAACAACAATGCATAACCGATTTGACCTGCTGCGCCGGTAACGGCAACGCGGACGGGCTTTTTCATGGTGGATAACTCCAGAAGGTTGAAAACAAGTGGTCGCAGTCCTGAGCTGAGAATCGTCAGCAGGTCTGTCCGGGACACCGGACCCGCCCATTGGCCACACGCGTGTGCAACCTCAGTGCAAGCAAACAGCTTTCAAGTGTACCCGCGAAAACCCTCACTCGTCAATTTGTCTTATGTCTTATATAAGATATGATTGCGCGTCTGACACGATGCTGACCACGTGCCGGATCCACCCCCATGAACAACACCTCGCCCCTGGCCGATACAACCCCCTCCGATGCGCCGGCACTCACGCCCGCGTTCAGCCCGCTGTATCAGCAAATCAAGGGACTGATCCTGCAAAGCCTGCAATCGGGCGAATGGAAGCCCGGCGAGTCGATCCCCAGCGAAATGGAGTTGGCCGCCCGCTACCGCGTGAGCCAAGGCACCGTGCGCAAAGCCATCGACGAGCTGGCCAGCGACAACCTGCTGGTGCGCCGCCAAGGCAAGGGCACCTTTGTGGCCACCCATGCCGAACAGCATGTCCAGTACCGATTCCTGAAATTGGTGCCCGATCAGGGCGACCTCAACACCGAAGGCCCCGCCCAGCGCGAAATCGTGGACTGCAAGCGCCTGCGCGCCACGGCCGAGATCGCCCGGGCCCTGGCCTTGCGCACCGGCGACGCGGTGTTGCAAGTGCGGCGCGTTTTGTCTTTTGGGGGCGTGCCCACCATTTTGGAAGACCTGTGGCTGCCTGGCGGCCCCTTCAAGGGCCTGACCGCCGAACGCCTGGCCGACTACCACGGCCCGATGTACGCCCTGTTTGAAACCGAGTTCGGTGTGCGCATGGTCCGCGCCGACGAAAAAATCCGGGCGGTGCTGCCCGATGCCAGCCAGAGCGCACTGCTGCAAGTTCCGAACAGCACGCCACTGCTGAGCGTCGAGCGCATCGCCTACACCTACAACGACACCCCGATGGAGCTGCGCCGAGGCTTTTACCGCACCGACAGCCATCACTATCACAACGCCCTGAATTGAAAAAAGCACGCCTGAACTTTTTTTCAAACAATGACCCTGCAATGATCATGTCAGTTTGCTGCGTTGCAATAGAATCCTTCGGTTTGTCATTCAAAATTACAACCGAGTTACCTCCCAGAAAGTGCCAACATGACTGAACTCGCCAGAAAGCGGCCTGAATTCCGCAACATCAACGCCTTCAAAGACCTGCCCACCTACCGTTTGCCGCTGGCTGGCATCGTCTCCATCTTGCACCGCATCAGCGGCTTCCTGATGTTTTTGTTGATGCCCCTCATCATCTGGATGTTTGACAACTCGATCACATCCGAAATCTCGTTTGCCAAATTCTCGGCCGCCTTCAACATCGGCATCGGCTTTGTGCCTGGCTGGTTCATGAAGCTGGTGGCCCTGGCCCTGATCTGGGCTTATTTGCACCACTTCATCGCTGGCCTGCGTCACCTGTACATGGACGTGTGCCATGCCGTGACCAAAGAGTTTGGCAAGTCGTCCGCCATCGTCACGCTGGCCCTGAGCATCGCCTTGACCGCCGTCCTCGGCGCCAAGATGTTCGGCCTGTACTGATCAGCCCCATTACTCCAAAGGAAACTGACCTATGTCCGTGAATTACGGCTCCAAACGCATCGTCACCGGTGCTGGTTATGGCTTTCGCGACTGGCTGGCCCAGCGCGTGACAGGCGGCCTGATGGCCCTCTTCACTGTGATCTTGCTGGCCCAGGTGATCTTCACCTCCGGCCCCATCGGTTACGAACAGTGGGCTGGCATTTTTGCTGGTCAATGCATGAAGTTCTTGACCTTCGCGGTCATCGTGGCCCTGCTCTACCACGTGTGGGTGGGCATGCGCGACATCTGGATGGACTACATCAAACCCGTGGCCGTGCGCCTGGTGCTGCATGTCTTCACCCTGGTTTGGCTGATCGGCTGCGCTGGCTGGGCTGTTCAAGCCCTGTGGCGCGTTTGATGCGCTTGTGATTGCGTTGACCTCACACAAAGATAGATAAACATGAGCTACACCAAAGATCAAATCTCCAACCGCAAGTTCGACGTCGTGATCGTCGGCGCCGGTGGTTCGGGCATGCGTGCCTCGCTGCAACTGGCCCGCGCTGGCCTGAACGTGGCCGTCCTGTCCAAAGTGTTCCCCACCCGCTCGCACACCGTGGCCGCCCAAGGTGGCGTGTCCGCTTCGCTGGGCAACATGAGCGAAGACAGCTGGGAATACCACTTCTACGACACCGTCAAGGGCTCCGACTGGCTCGGCGACCAGGACGCGATTGAATTCATGTGCCGCGAAGCGCCCAAGGTCGTGTACGACCTGGAGCACATGGGCATGCCTTTCGACCGCAACCCCGACGGCACCATCTACCAACGTCCTTTCGGCGGCCACACCGCCAACTTCGGCGAAAAGCCTGTGCAACGCGCTTGCGCTGCGGCTGACCGTACCGGTCACGCCATGCTGCACACGCTGTACCAGGCCAACGTCGCTGCCCGCACCACCTTCTTCGTGGAGTGGATGGCGCTGGACCTGATCCGCAACGAAGCCGGTGACTGCGTGGGCGTGACCGCCCTCGAAATGGAGACCGGCGAGGTCTACACCCTGCAAGCCAAAACCGTGCTGCTGGCCACCGGCGGCGCAGGCCGCATTTACCAATCGTCCACCAACGCCTTCATCAACACCGGTGACGGCCTGGGCATGGCTGCGCGTGCTGGCATCGCCTTGCAAGACATGGAGTTCTGGCAGTTCCACCCCACCGGCGTGGCCGGTGCTGGCGTGTTGCTGACCGAGGGCTGCCGTGGCGAAGGCGCGATCTTGCTCAACAGCAATGGCGAACGCTTCATGGAGCGCTACGCGCCCACACTGAAAGACTTGGCACCCCGTGACTTCGTGTCGCGCTGCATGGGCCAGGAAATCCTGGAAGGTCGCGGCTGCGGTCCCAACAAAGACTACATCCACATGAAGCTGGACCACCTGGGTGCAGACACCATCCACAAGCGCCTGCCTTCCGTGTACGAAATCGGCGTGAACTTCGCTAACGTGGACGTGACCCGCGAACCGATCCCGGTCGTGCCCACCATCCACTACCAGATGGGCGGCATCCCCACCAACATCAACGGCCAAGTGGTGCACACCGTCAACGGCGAAGACCGCCCCGTGAACGGCTTGTACGCTGTGGGCGAATGCTCTTGCGTGTCGGTGCACGGCGCCAACCGCCTGGGCACCAACTCGCTGCTGGACCTGTTGGTCTTCGGCAAGGCCGCTGGTGACCACATCATCGCCAACAACAAGCCCGGCACCGCCGTGCCTGACCTGCCTGCCAACGCAACCGACCTGACACTGGCCCGCCTGAACCGCCTCGAAAGCGCTCAAAGCGGCGAGTACGCCCAGGACGTGGCCAACGACATGCGCGCCATCATGCAAGCCCACGCTGGCGTGTTCCGCAGCCAGGAAGTCATGGACGAAGGCGTGCGCAAGATCGCTGAATTGCGCGCTCGTGTGGCCAACATCGGTCTGCAAGACAACTCCAAGGTGTTCAACACCGCCCGCATCGAAGCGCTGGAAGTGGAAAACCTGATGGAAGCCGCACAAGCGACCATCGAAAGTGCCGCAGCCCGCCAAGAGTGCCGTGGTGCCCACCTGGTGCGCGACTACGAACACGATGTGACCCACCCCACTTGCCCACTGGGCCGCAACGACGCCGAGTGGATGAAGCACACCCTGTGGCACAGCGCCGACAACAGCCTGAGCTACAAGCCCGTGCGCATGAAGCCCCTGACAGCCGAAACCGTGCCTCCCAAGCCACGTACTTTCTGAGCGGCCCGCACGAACACAAGGAATCTGAAAAATGGCAAAACGTACCTTCAAGATCTACCGCTACGACCCGGACACCGACGCCAAGCCGTACATGCAGTCCATCGATGTGGAGCTCGACGGCTCCGAGCGCATGCTGCTGGACGCACTGGTCAAGCTCAAGGCTGTGGACCCCACGCTGTCCTTCCGCCGCTCCTGCCGTGAAGGTGTTTGTGGCTCCGACGCCATGAACATCAACGGCAAGAACGGTCTGGCCTGCCTGACCAACCTGAACACACTCAAAGGCGACATCGTCTTGAAGCCTCTGCCAGGCCTGCCCGTCGTGCGCGATTTGATCGTGGACATGACCCAGTTCTTCAAGCAGTACCACTCGATCAAGCCTTACCTGATCAACGAAACACCACCTCCTCAGACCGAGCGTCTGCAAAGCCCTGAAGAGCGTGACGAATTGAACGGTCTGTACGAGTGCATCTTGTGCGCCAGCTGCTCGACCAGCTGCCCCAGCTTCTGGTGGAACCCCGACAAGTTCGTAGGCCCAGCAGGTCTGCTGCAAGCTTACCGCTTCATCGCCGACAGCCGCGACCAAGCCACCTCTGAGCGCCTGGACAACCTGGAAGACCCCTACCGTCTGTTCCGTTGCCACACCATCATGAACTGCGTCGATGTCTGCCCCAAGGGTCTGAACCCCACCAAGGCCATCGGCAAGATCAAAGAGATGATGGTTCGCCGCGCCGTCTGATGACTTCCACAGCACTGCTCGAAGACGCGTCCTTGTTCGACGCTGACCGCCACGCCCCTTTAAGCGAGCGGTCCCTCAGCAAATTGCGCTGGCGCAGCCGGCGCGGTTTGCTGGAGAACGATTTGTTCATCGAACGCTTCTTCGCCCGGCACGATTCTCGCTTGAACGTGGGTCATGCCCGGGGCATGTATGTGCTGATGGACCTGTCAGACAACGATCTCATGGACTTGCTGTTGCGCCGCAAGGAACTGCAGCCCGAGATCAGCACCGAAGAGGTGCGTGAAGTCCTGGACATGTTGAGAGCGTGATCCAAACTGGATCACACCTGAATTTTTGAGGAAACCCGCCATGAAACTCGCCGATAACAAAGCCACCCTGTCGTTCTCCAACGGCAGCCCCAGCGTCGATATGCCCGTGTACTCGGGCAACATCGGCCCAGACGTGATCGACATCCGCAAGCTGTACGCACAGACCGGTATGTTCACCTATGACCCCGGCTTTTTGTCGACCGCCTCCTGCCAGTCGGCCATCACCTACATCGATGGCGACAAAGGCGAGTTGCTGTACCGCGGCTACCCCATTGAGCAGCTGGCCAACAAGGCCGACTACCTCGACACCTGCTACCTGCTCCTGAACGGCGAATTGCCCGTGGGCCAGCAAAGCAAGGACTTCCACAACCTGGTGAACCAGCACACCATGGTCAATGAGCAGATGCAGTTCTTCCTGCGCGGCTTCCGCCGTGACGCTCACCCCATGGCCGTGTTGACTGGCCTGATCGGCGCTCTGTCGGCCTTCTACCACGACAGCACCGATATCAACAACCCCGAGCACCGCCACATCGCTGCGATCCGCCTGATCGCCAAGATGCCTACCCTGGTGGCCATGGCTTACAAATACGGCGTGGGTCAGCCTTACATGTACCCCCGCAACGACCTGTCCTACGCGGGCAACTTCCTGCGCATGATGTTCGGCACCCCTTGCGAAGAGTACAAGGTCAACCCCGTGCTCGAGCGCGCCATGGACCGCATCTTCACCTTGCACGCTGACCACGAGCAAAACGCTTCGACCTCCACCGTGCGTCTGTGCGGTTCGTCCGGCACCAACCCCTTCGCAGCCATCGCTGCCGGTGTGGCTTGCCTGTGGGGCCCTGCTCACGGCGGTGCCAACGAGGCTTGCCTGAACATGCTGGAAGACATCCAGAAAATGGGCGGCATCTCCAAAGTCGGCGAGTTCATGGAAAAGGTCAAGGACAAGAACTCCGGCGTCAAGCTGATGGGCTTCGGTCACCGCGTCTACAAGAACTACGACCCACGCGCCAAGTTGATGCAAGAAACTTGCGACGAAGTGCTCAAAGAACTGGGCCTGGAAAACGACCCCCTGTTCAAGCTGGCCAAGGCCCTGGAAAAGATCGCCCTGGAAGACGATTATTTCGTCAGCCGCAAGCTCTACCCCAACGTGGACTTCTACTCCGGCATCGTGCAACGCGCCATCGGCATTCCAGTGAACCTGTTCACCGGCGTGTTCGCCCTGGCCCGCACCGTCGGCTGGATCGCCCAACTGAACGAAATGATCAGCGACCCCGAGTACAAAATCGGTCGTCCACGTCAGCTGTTCACCGGCTCCCCACGCCGCGACGTGCAGCGTTGATCGGTTAACACCCGAACCCGAAAGCCCGCCAAAGTGCGGGCTTTTTTCATGCCCACGCCAAAGTGACAAACAAGGCCTGCGAACCGCATAAAATGGCAGGTTGCACAGCAAGGAAGCTTCATGGCACGCACGCTTTACGACAAGATCTGGGACGAACACGTCGTCCACACCGAAGAAGACGGCACCTCCGTCCTGTACATCGACCGCCACCTGGTGCACGAAGTCACCAGCCCCCAAGCCTTTGAAGGCCTGCGCCAAGCTGGCCGCAAAGTCTGGCGCGTCAGCTCCATCGTGGCCACCGCCGACCACAACACCCCCACCACCGGCTGGGAGCTGGGCTACGACGGCATCACCGACCCGATCAGCAAAGAACAAATCACCACGCTGGACGCGAACATCAAGGAATACGGCGCTGCGGCCTTCTTCCCCTTCATGTCCAAGCGCCAGGGCATCGTGCACGTGATTGGCCCTGAAAACGGTGCCACCCTGCCCGGCATGACCGTGGTTTGCGGCGACTCGCACACCTCCACCCACGGCGCGTTTGGCGCATTGGCCCACGGCATCGGCACCTCCGAGGTCGAGCACGTCATGGCCACCCAGACCCTGCTGGCCAAAAAAGCCAAGAACATGCTGGTCAAGGTCGAAGGCACCCTGGCCAAAGGCGTCACCGGCAAAGACATCGTGCTGGCCATCATCGGCAAGATCGGCACTGCAGGCGGCACCGGCTACACCATCGAATTCGCAGGCTCAGCCATCCGCAGCCTCTCCATGGAGGGCCGCATGACGGTCTGCAACATGGCCATCGAAGGCGGCGCACGCGCGGGCCTGGTGGCGGTGGACGACAAGACCATCGAGTACGTCAAAGGCCGTTTGCTCTCGCCAACAGGTGTGGAGTGGGACCAGGCTGTGGCCTACTGGAAGACCCTGCAATCTGACCCCGGCGCGCACTTTGACGCCGTGGTGGAGCTGGACGCCAGCACCATCGTGCCGCAAGTCACCTGGGGCACCTCGCCCGAAATGGTGCTGGGCATCGACGGCCAAACGCCCGACCCCGACAAGGAAAAAGACGACGTCAAGCGCGACGCCATCGAGCGCGCCCTGACCTACATGGGCCTGCAGCCCGGCAAGGCCCTGGCCGATATCACCATCGACAAGGTCTTCATTGGCTCGTGCACCAACAGCCGCATCGAAGACATGCGCGAAGCCGCTGCGGTGGTCAAAAAGCTCGGCCAGAAGGTCGCCAAGAACGTCAAGCTAGCCATGGTCGTGCCCGGTTCGGGTCTGGTCAAAGTGCAGGCCGAGCAAGAAGGCCTGCACGAAATCTTCAAGGCCGCAGGCTTTGAATGGCGTGAGCCAGGTTGTTCCATGTGCCTGGCCATGAACGCCGACCGCCTGGAGCCCGGCGAGCGCTGCGCATCGACCAGCAACCGCAACTTCGAAGGCCGTCAGGGCGCGGGTGGCCGCACCCACTTGGTCAGCCCCGCCATGGCGGCAGCGGCTGCCATCCACGGCCACTTCGTTGACGTTCGCAAATTCGCCTGATCCACGGGAAAAGCCTCATGAAAACCCTCACTTCCATCTTGATCGCCCTGAGTCTGCTGGCTCTGTCGGCTTGCAACACCGTGCGCGGTATCGGCCAGGACATCGAGAAACTGGGTTCCTCCATTGAAGGCGCTGCCAAGAAATAAAGCCATGCAAAAATTCACACTCCTCAAAGGCCTGGTGGCCCCGATGGACCGCGCCAACGTGGACACGGACGCCATCATCCCCAAGCAATTCCTCAAGTCGATCCGCAAAACCGGCTTTGGCCCCAACCTGTTTGACGAATGGCGCTACCTCGACAAGGGCGAGCCTGGCGTGCCCGAGTCCGACCGCAAGCCTAACCCTGATTTCGTGCTGAACCAGCCGCGCTACAAAGGTGCCAAAGTCTTGTTGGCCCGCAAGAACTTCGGTTGCGGCTCTTCGCGTGAACACGCCCCTTGGGCCATCGACCAATACGGCTTTCGCTGCGTGATCGCGCCCAGCTTTGCCGACATCTTCTTCAACAACTGCTTCAAGAACGGCCTGCTGCCCATCGTATTGCCCGAGGCTGCCGTGGACCTGCTGTTCAACGAAGTGGCCGCCTTCCCCGGCTACGAACTCACGGTGGACCTGGAGCGCCAAGTGGTCGTACGCCCCCAAGGTGAAGAGATCCCGTTCGAGGTGCAGGCCTTCCGCAAGTACTGCTTGCTCAACGGCCTGGACGACATCGGCCTGACCTTGCGACACGAAGACAAAATCAAGGCCTATGAAGCCGAGCGCCTGGCCACCAAGCCTTGGTTGGCCCACACCGCCGTGAACGCATAAAAGAACCCTGGAACACACATGAAAATCACAGTCCTCCCCGGTGATGGCATCGGCACCGAAATCGTCGCAGAAGCCGTCAAAGTCCTGAACACGCTCGACCTGAAGTTCGAGATGGAAACCGCCCTGGTCGGCGGCGCGGCTTACGACGCGTTTGGCCACCCCCTGCCCGAAGCCACGCTCAAGCTGGCCATGCAGTCTGACGCCGTGCTGTTTGGCGCGGTGGGTGACTGGAAATACGACAAGCTCGACCGCCCCCTGCGCCCTGAGCAAGCCATTTTGGGCCTGCGCAAGAACATGGGCCTGTTCGCCAACTTCCGCCCCGCCATTTGCTACGAGCAGCTGGTCGGCGCGTCCAGCCTCAAGCCCGAGCTGATCGCGGGCTTGGACATTTTGATCATCCGTGAGCTGACGGGCGACATTTACTTTGGCCAGCCACGCGGCCGCCGCATTGCCACCGACGGCCACTTCCCGGGTGCCGAAGAAGCCTTCGACACCATGCGCTACTCCAAGCCCGAGATCGAGCGCATCGCGCATGTGGCGTTCCAGGCCGCACGCAAGCGCAACAAGCGCCTGACCAGCGTGGACAAGGCCAACGTGCTCGAAACTTTCCAGCTCTGGAAAGACGTGGTCACCGAAGTCGGCCAGCAGTACCCCGACGTGGCGCTGGACCACATGTACGTGGACAACGCCGCCATGCAACTGGTCAAGGAGCCCAAGCGCTTTGACGTGGTGGTCACAGGCAACATGTTCGGCGACATCCTGAGCGACGAAGCCTCGATGCTCACAGGCTCGATCGGCATGCTGCCCTCGGCCAGCCTGAACACCAAGAACCAAGGCCTGTACGAGCCCAGCCACGGCAGTGCGCCCGACATCGCAGGCAAAGGCATCGCCAACCCGCTGGCCACCATCTTGTCGGCAGCCATGATGCTGCGCTTCTCCCTGAACCAAGAAGAAGCTGCTCAGCGCATCGAAGCCGCGGTGCAAAAGGTGCTGGCTCAAGGCCTGCGCACCGGCGACATCTACAGCGAAGGCACCACCAAGGTCAGCACCCGTGAAATGGGTGATGCGGTGGTCAAAGCGTTGGCTTGAAAGCCGCATGGATGCTGTCAGGCCCCAATCAGACAGCATCCATTACAATACTTGGCATGTTCCACGCCCGCCTGTTCACCCTGAACCTGATCACTGCCACTGCAGTGGCTGCTGGCGCGCGTGCAACTTCCACAAAAACCACGACCATTAAGGGCTGATCCGGCCTGGTTCGTCGTGCGCCCTCCCCGGCCAGACGAGCCGGGCAAACAGTCTGGTCTGACACTGTTTTAAAAACTGAAAGGGCGTTGAAATGAGCAAGTTAGTAGGTTTGGTCGGCTGGCGCGGCATGGTCGGCTCGGTTCTGATGGACCGCATGATTCAGGAAAAAGACTTTGACCTGATCGAGCCATTGTTCTTCTCCACATCGAACGCGGGCGGCAAAGCCCCCTCGATGGCCAAGAACGAAACCACGCTGCAAGACGCTTTCAACATCGAGCAGCTCAAGCGCTGCGAAATCATCATCACCGCACAAGGCGGCGACTACACCTCCGAAGTCTTCCCCAAGCTGCGCGCTGCCGGCTGGAACGGCCACTGGATAGACGCTGCGTCGACCCTGCGCATGGAAAAAGACGCCGTGATCATTCTGGATCCGGTCAACATGCCCGTGATCAAAAACGCCCTGGCCCACGGTGGCAACAACTGGGTGGGCGGCAACTGCACCGTCTCGTGCATGTTGATGGGCGTGGGCGCCCTGTACAAAGCCGGTCTGGTGGAGTGGATGAGCACCCAGACTTACCAAGCGGCCTCTGGCGGTGGTGCGCAACACATGCGCGAGCTGCTGACCCAGTACGGCACATTGAACGCCGAGGTCAAAGCCTTGCTGGACGACCCCAAGAGTGCGATTCTGGAAATCGACCGCATGGTGGTGGCCAAGCAACGCGCTCTGACGTCCGCTGAGACCGCCAACTTTGGCGTGCCGCTGGGTGGCTCGCTGATCCCCTGGATCGACAAGGACCTGGGCAATGGCATGTCCAAGGAAGAGTGGAAAGGCATGGCCGAGACCAACAAGATTTTGGGCATGGGCGAGGGCTTCAACTCTGCCGCCATCCCAGTCGACGGTTTCTGCGTGCGCGTGGGCGCGATGCGCTGCCACAGCCAGGCCCTGACCTTCAAGCTCAAAAAAGACGTGCCCGTGGCCGACATCGAAGCCATGATCGCCGCTGACAACCAGTGGGTCAAAGTGGTGCCCAACACCCGCGAAGCCACCATCAAAGACCTGACCCCTGTGGCAGTGACCGGCACCATGACCATCCCGGTGGGCCGTGTGCGCAAGCTGGCCATGGGCCCTGAATACGTCGGCGCGTTCACCATTGGTGACCAGCTGCTGTGGGGCGCGGCCGAGCCGCTGCGCCGCATGTTGCGCATCTTGCTTGATGCGTAAGTTGTGATATCTTCGATAAACAACTAATTAGGTCCGAGATATGGGAAAAATGACATCTAACGCAGCACACATCACCAAGCTCAAAGCCCTCAGCACTGGCGTTTTGTTGGCTTGGAGCATTCCTTCCCATGCTCTGACCCTGGGTAAATTCCAGGTTCAATCGGCCATGGGTGAACCTTTGCGCGCAGAAGTGGAGATCACGCAATTCACACTTGATGAATTGCGAGGGCTCCAAGCTCAAATCGCAGCGCCCAACAGCTTCAAACAAGCTGGCATGGAGTACAACCCCGCCCTCAACGGCTTAGTTGCTCGGGTGGAAAACCGCAGCGATGGTCGCTCTGTGATTGTTCTGGATGGTCGCAGCCCGGTTCAGGACTCGTTCATCGATTTGATTCTCGAGGCCAAATCTTCTACAGGTCGCGTGGTTAAAAACTACGCACTGTTGCTGAATGCGGCAAGTTCTGGAACTTCATCTCGGACTACATCTTCAGCTGTGCGGACACCAGCTCCATCCGAAGTGATTGCATCGCCCGTCACTTTGGCCAAAGCGGCCACAGCTTCCAGCACCAAAACCACCCCGAATGTGGAGCTCAATGGGAACGGAATTCCGGTGTACCGATTTGACACGCCAGACACATCGTCTGCAACGGCCCCGGCACCAGCAGCCCCTAGCAGCCGGGCGACACAGAGCGATGTGCAAGTCAACTCAGAGCGAGTACCGGTATACCGATTTGATACACCCGACACAGCATCCGCTCAACCCACAACAAACACTCGTCCTACACCCAACGTTGTCGCACCCGCTGTTATTGCTTCGCCCTCCAACGAAACCTTCGCATCCGATGACGACACCGTGACCGTCAATCCTGGGGATACGGCCTCAAGTCTTGTGATGGCACGCCTGCCAGACGGCATCACTCTTGAACAGATGATGTTGGCCGTGGTTCGCGCCAATCCACATGCTTTCATTGAAGGCAATGTCAACCTGGTTCGTTCGGGCACGGTCTTGCGTCTGCCCAAAGCCAGCGAAGCCGCCCAAATTTCACGTGCCCAAGCGCGTGAAACTGTTCTCGCTCAAAACCGTGACTTTGCTTCTTATGCACGTCGCGTTGCAGGATCACCTTTACTGGTCGGCTCTGCAGAAAGCAGGGAAATGTCCGGCAAAGTGAGCAAGACCGAACCCCAAGCCCCAGAGTCGGTGGCCAAACAGGACAAACTCACCTTATCCAAAGCACAGCTTGGGAACAACAGCGAAGAAGCCAAAATCGCAGCCGAGCGCGAAAGCAAGGATGCAGCAGAACAGCTCAACGCTTTGAAGAAAAACATGGACGACCTGCAAGCCTTGGCCAAAGGTCCCCAAGCAGAAGCTTCAACAACCATGCCGACAACGGCGAATAGCGACACGACTTTGCTGGACCAGATGGGCCAGAACAAATCGGTATGGGCTTGGGCCCTGGGGGCCTTACTGGCTCTGTTGGCCTTGGTGTTCTGGAGCCGTCGCAACAGCAACAAAGCAGAAGAAGTTTTTGCACCGTCTTACGACGATGACGTCAGTCCAAAGCCACCGGTTGCAGGGACCACCACCAACATTCCGCAGCAGATCACCGACATTGATCTGAATCTTGACCACAGCCCTGCGCCAGAAGTCCAAGCAACTGCGCAGGCTGCAGACCATGTGACCGAAGAAAACAAACTGGCTCTGGCCAGCCAATTGTTGAGCAGCGGTGACAAAGACTTGGCGCGCACGCTGATCACATCGGTCGCATCCACAGCCAGCGGTGACCTCAAAGCCCGCGCGCTGCAGATGCTCGGTCAAATCGCGTGAGACTGGCACTCGGTGTCAGCTACTCCGGCACGGCCTACCAAGGCTGGCAAAGCCAGTCTTCCGGCCTGACCATTCAGGACAAACTCGAAAAGGCCCTCGCGGCCTTTTGCGATGTGACCCGCGTGAGCACCTTGTGCGCTGGCCGCACCGATGCAGGGGTTCACGGCTTGATGCAGGTCGTGCACTTCGACACCGATCTGGACCGAACGCCCTACTCTTGGGTTCGTGGCACCAACCGTTTCTTGCCCGACGACATCGCCGTTCAGTGGGCACAGTACGTGCCCGACAGCTTCCATTGCCGAGCCAGCGCCACCGGCAGGCGCTACATCTATGTGCTGCTCGATTCGCCGGTGCGCCCCAGCCTGGATGCAGGCCGCGTGGGCTGGTCCTACCGGCCCCTGACGCAAGAAGCCATGCAGCAAGCCAGCCAGCATTTGCTGGGCGAGCACGACTTTTCATCGTTTCGGGCCAGCAGCTGCCAGGCTCTATCGCCCGTCAAAACGCTGCGCAAAATCGACATCTCCCGCAAAGGCCATTACTGGCGTTTTGCGTTTGAAGGCAACGCCTTTTTACACCACATGATCCGCAACATCATGGGTTGCATGGTGCAGGTGGGACAAGGCCAGAAAAAACCCGACTGGATGCTGGACGTGCTGCACGCCAAAGACCGCGATGCAGCGGCCCCCACCTTCTCGCCAAACGGCCTGTACTTTGCCGGCCCGATCTACGATGCACAATGGGGACTGCCCGACACCACCCCACCTTTTGATTGGTTGCCATGACAGTTCAACGCACCCGCATCAAGATGTGCGGCTTCACCCGCGAAGCCGATGTTGACGCCGCCGTGCAAGCGGGGGCCGACGCCATCGGCTTCGTGCTCTACCCGCCCAGCCCTCGCCACGTCAGCATCGCGCGTGCCGCCGAGCTGGCCAGCTTGCTGCCGGCCTTTGTCACGCCGGTCTTGCTGTTCGTGAACGACACACCCGAGCGCATCCGCCAGGCTTGCACCGCTGTGCCGGGTGCCTTGCTGCAATTTCACGGCGATGAATCGGCCGAATTTTGCGAAGCCATGAGCCAGGCCACCGGCCGTCCGCACTTGAAGGCCGCGCGAATCCCCCTGACCGAGGCGGCCAGCTTTGACTTGGTAAAATTTGTCAAAATTCACCCAAAAGCCCAAGCCATCTTGCTCGACGCCCATGTCGACGGGTACGGCGGCGGCGGAAAAACTTTCAATTGGTCACTGCTTCCAGCAAGCGTCAATGCTCACCTCGTTTTGTCTGGTGGACTCACACCTGCAAACGTGGTCGATGGCATTCGCGCCTTGCGCCCACGTGCGCGGTCTTTGGCCGTTGACGTGAGCTCCGGCATCGAAGCAGGCAAAGGCCTGAAAGATGCTGCCCTCATCCAGCAGTTTGTCTTGGCGGTTCGCGCTGCAGACAACGAATCCTGAATCCATTTTCCAAGTTCACCATGTACGACTACCAACAGCCCGATGCCAAGGGGCATTTCGGCATTTACGGCGGCAGCTTTGTGTCAGAGACGCTGACCCACGCCATCAACGAACTCAAAGACGCCTACGCCAAGTACCAGCACGACCCGGAGTTCATCGCCGAATTCAAGTCCGAGCTGGCGCACTTTGTGGGCCGCCCCTCCCCCGTGTACCACGCTGCACGCATGAGCCGCGAGATGGGCGGCGCGCAGATTTTCTTGAAGCGTGAAGACCTGAACCACACCGGCGCGCACAAGATCAACAACACCATCGGCCAAGCCATGCTCGCCAAGCGCATGGGCAAGACCCGCATCATTGCCGAAACCGGTGCCGGCCAGCACGGCGTGGCCACGGCCACCATCTGCGCCCGCTATGGCCTCGAGTGCGTGGTCTACATGGGCAGCGAAGACGTCAAGCGCCAAAGCCCCAACGTCTACCGCATGAAGCTGCTGGGCGCGACCGTGATCCCGGTCGAGTCGGGCAGCAAAACGCTCAAGGACGCCCTGAACGAAGCCATGCGCGACTGGGTGGCCAATGTGGACAACACCTTCTACATCATCGGCACCGTGGCCGGCCCGCACCCTTACCCCATGATGGTGCGCGACTTCCAGAGCGTGATCGGCGAAGAGTGCCTCACGCAAATGCCCGAAATGTTCAAGAGCCTGCAAATGGCCGAACAGCAGCCCGATGCGGTCATCGCCTGCGTGGGCGGCGGCAGCAATGCCATGGGCATCTTCTACCCCTACATCGCCCACGAAAACACCCGCTTGATCGGCGTAGAAGCCGCAGGCGAAGGCATGGATTCGGGCAAGCACTCCTGCTCGCTGCAGCTGGGCAGCCCCGGCGTGCTGCACGGCAACCGCACCTACATCCTGCAAGACGACAACGGCCAGATCACCGAGACCCACAGCGTGAGCGCCGGTCTGGACTACCCCGGCGTCGGCCCTGAGCATGCATTCTTGAAGGACATCGGCCGCGCCGAGTATGTCGGCATCACCGACAAGGAAGCGCTCGAAGCCTTCCACTACCTGTGCCGCACCGAAGGCATCATCCCCGCGCTCGAATCAAGCCATGCCGTGGCCTACGCCATGCAGCTGGCCAAAACCATGCGCTCTGACCAGTCGATCCTGGTCAACCTTTCGGGCCGTGGCGACAAGGACATCGGCACCGTGGCCGACTTGTCGAGCGCCGACTTCTACTGCCGCCCCAGCTGCCAAGGCCAATCGGTCAAGGGCGGCGAGCAGCCCGTGAATTTTGTGAAGTGAGGGCTGAACAGATGAGCCGCATTGACACCACCCTCTCCCAGCTAAAGGCCCAGGGCCGCAAGGCGCTGATCCCGTTCGTGACGGCGGGCTTTCCCTTTGCCGACAGCACCCCTTCGCTGATGCACGCCATGGCCGCCGCCGGGGCCGATGTCATCGAGCTGGGCGTCCCGTTTTCTGACCCCTCGGCCGACGGCCCGGTCATCCAAAAAGCGGGCGACCGCGCCCTGGCCTATGGCATTGGCCTAGTCCAGGTGCTGGCCATGGTGCGCGAGTTCCGCCAGACCAACGCCACCACGCCCGTGGTGCTGATGGGCTACGCCAACCCGGTCGAGCGCTATGACCAAAAATTCGGCGCGGACAGCTTCATCCGCGACGCGTCCGCCGCCGGTGTGGACGGCGTGCTGATCGTGGACTACCCGCCCGAAGAATGCGTGGAGTTTGCCGCCAAGCTGCGAGCCCACAGCATGGACCTGATCTTTTTGCTGGCCCCCACCAGCACCGACGGACGCATGCAGCAAGTCGCACAAGTGGCCAGCGGTTACGTTTACTACGTCTCGCTCAAGGGCGTGACGGGCTCGGGTGCCCTGGACATTGACGCCGTGGAGTCCATGCTGCCGCGCATTCGCCAGCACGTGAGCGTGCCGGTGGGTGTGGGTTTTGGCATCCGCGACGCCGCCACGGCCAAAGCCATCAGCCGCGTGGCCGATGCGGTGGTCATTGGCAGCCGCCTGATCCAGTTGATCGACCAGGAACCTGCCGATCGCGTCAACACCGTGGCCTCCGAGTTCTTGAGCGGCATCCGCCAAGCGCTGGACGCCTGACCCGTCTGAAGTCGCTGATCGCGTTTCAACGATAATCCGCCCCTGAAGGAGAACCCTCATGAGTTGGCTTGAAAAACTGCTCCCCCCAAAAATTCAGCACACCGACCCGGCCGATCGCCGCTCTGTGCCCGAAGGTTTGTGGATCAAATGCCCCAGCTGCGAGACTGTGCTCTACAAGACCGACCTCGAAGAGAACCAAAACGTCTGCCCCAGCTGCTCGCACCACCTGCGCATTGGCGCACGTGCCCGTCTGAACGCGTTTCTCGATGGTGAAGGCCGCTACGAAATCGGCCAGGAAGTCGTGCCTGTGGACGCCTTGAAGTTCAAGGACAGCCGCAAGTACCCCGAACGCCTCAAAGAAGCCATGGACAACACCGGCGAAACCGATGCCTTGGTGGTCATGGGCGGCTCGGTGCACAACATCGAGCTGGTGGTGGCCTGCTTTGAGTTCGACTTCATGGGCGGCTCCATGGGCTCGGTCGTGGGCGAGCGTTTTGTGCGCGGCGTAGAAACCGCCATCGCCCAAAAAGTGCCTTTCGTCTGCTTCACCGCCACCGGCGGTGCCCGCATGCAAGAGGGCCTGCTCTCGCTCATGCAAATGGCCAAGACCAATGCGGCCTTGACCCGTCTGGCCAAAAAAGGCCTGCCCTACATCAGCGTGCTGACCGACCCGACCATGGGCGGTGTGTCGGCCGGTTTTGCTTTTGTGGGTGACGTGGTGATTGCCGAACCCAAAGCCCTGATCGGCTTTGCTGGCCCCCGCGTGATCGAAACCACCGTGCGCGTGACTTTGCCCGAAGGTTTCCAGCGTGCCGAGTTCCTGCAAACCAAGGGTGCGGTGGACTTTATTTGCGATCGCCGCGAACTGCGCAAGACCGTGGCCAGCACCTTGGCCATGCTGCAACGCCAACCGGCCGATGCGGTGAGCTGATTGCCCTGCGCTCCAAAGAAAAGGCCCTCTTGTGAGGGCCTTTTGCATAGTGGCGTCGCTGTTCAGTACATCCAGCTCATTTGCAACTGGGCCAGCACGATGCCCAGCAACTGCAGCAGCAAGAGCAAGGCGATGGGCGACAGGTCCACGCCGCCAATGAGCGGAATCCAGCGACGAAACGGGCGCAAGAAAGGGTTGCACAAACGCTCACTCAGGGCGTGCATGGGCGAGCCAGGATTGACCCAGGACATGATCGCCAAGACCAGCACCAAAGCGCCCAGCGCCGAGACAACCAACTGCGCTAAACCCACCAGACCAACCAAGGGCAACAAGCCCAGCTGACCGCGACCGCCCGCCAAAAACCAGAGCACGCCAAACTGGGCGAGCTTGACCAGCCATGCCGCCAACAGGCTGGACAGATCACCGCCTGACCAGGTCGGCACGATCTTGCGCAAAGGCAAAACCAGCCAATCGGTCACGGCAAACACAAAACGCCCCAAGGGCTGCTGAAACGAGATGCGCTGCCACTGCATCACAAAACGCAGCAAACACGTGCCTGCCACCAAGCCCGCCAACACATCCAACACCACACTCACCATCTGAAACCACATCGCTTGTTCTCCTGCTCATGCGATGATACCCAGATGCCTGAAAACCCCGTCTCATCGCCCGAATCACCGACAGAATTGCCGCTGTTTCCCTTGGGCACCGTGCTGTTTCCCGGTGCTTTGCTGCCCTTGCAGCTGTTTGAGTTGCGCTACCTGCAAATGATTGGCGAATGCGAACGCCAGGGCACCGGCTTTGGCGTGGTCACCCTGACCCAGGGGCGTGAGGTCCACCGCCCCGGCGCAGCGGCCGAGCAATTCGAGGTCATCGGTACCCGGGTGCAGATCGAGCGCATCGCGCGGCCCCAACCCGGCTTGGTCATGGTTTGGTGCCGAGGCGTGGAGAAGTTTCGCATCGAGGCCACGCAGCAGCGCAGCGACGGCCTGTGGCTGGGGCGGGTGCAAGCGCTGCCGACCGAGCCCGCCGTGCAAGTGCCCGAAGACCTGCAACACCTGTCGGCACACATGCACGAGGCCCTGAGCCAGTTGAGCGCCCAGCCCAGCGAGGTGCCGCACTGGAACGAAGCCTGGCGGCTGCAGGACTGCGGCTGGCTGTCCAACCGCTGGGGCGAGCTGCTGCCTTTGCCCCTGGCCATGAAATACCGCCTGTTTGCCCTGAAAGAGCCCTTGATGCGGCTGGAGTTGATCGGCGATCTGGTCGCGCCAACTTCTGATGCTGGCCCCGACGGGAAACCGCCCGCAAACTCTTAAAATAGAGGGCTTTGCGCCTTCGCGCACATTTCAACCCCGGATCGGGCACTTCACGCGCCACGGTCCCAACCGCACCTCGCCATGTCTGACACGACTGCCAACGCTCCAGCCGCTGCCGCGCCCACCCCAGCGCCACAGGATGAAAACCAACTGATCGCCGAGCGCCGCGAGAAGCTCAAAGCCATGCGCCTGGCGCAAGCCGACGGCAAAGGTGTCGCCTTTCCCAACGACTTCAAGCCCGAGCACCACGCGGCCAACCTGCACCAAGCCCACGGCGAGAAAGCCGCTGAAGAGCTGAACGGCGAAGGCGTGGCCAAAACCACCGCCAAGGTCGCAGGCCGCATGATGCTCAAGCGCGTGATGGGCAAAGCCAGCTTTGCCACGCTGCAAGACGCCACGGGCCGCATCCAGGTCTATGTGACCCGCGACGATGTGGGCGAAGACCTGTACGCACTGTTCAAGCACTGGGACCTGGGCGACATCGTGGGCGTCGAAGGCCACCTGTTCAAGACCCGAACGGGCGAGCTGTCGATCCATGCCACATCGATCCGCATGCTCACCAAGAGCCTGCGCCCCATGCCCGACAAGTTCCACGGCGTGGCCGATCAGGAAGTGAAATACCGCCAGCGCTATGTCGACCTGATGACCGACGAAGCCGCCCGCAAGCGCTTTGTGGCCCGCAGCAAGGCCGTCAGCGGCATCCGCGAGTTCATGGTCCAACACGGCTTCCTCGAAGTCGAGACGCCCATGCTGCACCCCATCCCCGGTGGTGCCAACGCCCGCCCCTTTGTGACGCACCACAACGCGCTCGAGCAGGACATGTTCTTGCGCATCGCGCCCGAGCTGTACCTCAAGCGCTTGCTGGTGGGTGGCTTTGAGCGCGTGTTCGAGATCAACCGCAACTTCCGCAACGAAGGCATCTCGGTGCGCCACAACCCCGAGTTCACCATGATGGAGTTCTACGCGGCGTACTGGAATTACCAGGACCTGATGGGCTTTACCGAAAGCCTGATCCGCGACGCGGCCATGACCGCTGCAGGCACGCTGGACTTGACCTACAACGGCAAGCCCGTGGACCTGAACAAGCCTTTCGCACGCATGACGATCCGCGAAGCCATCGTCAAGCACACCGAAGCCGGTGACAACGTGGACAACGCCGAGTGGCTGATCAACGCCCTGAAAAAGCTGGGCATGAGCGAAGCCAAGGACAAGCTGTCCACGCGCAGCCTGGCCAGCCTGCAGGTGTTCTACTTTGAGGAAACCGTGGAAGACAAGCTCTGGGAGCCCACCTTCATCATGGAGCACCC
>Ga0228703_1000384_pt1 | contig 33567 bp, 26 predicted proteins | sample McNCre217_Aug_MG_3_FD_178020 | JGI IMG/M metagenome (GOLD analysis project Ga0228703, IMG submission 178020) | Freshwater microbial communities from McNutts Creek, Athens, Georgia, United States - 29-17_Aug_MG | ecosystem: Environmental > Aquatic > Freshwater > Creek | place: USA: Georgia...
TGGGCAGTTTTTGGGAGAAAAACACTGCTATGTGGCCCTGCATCCAGATTGGCTGTTCAATTAACACCAACTGCAGAGGGAGTGGCCTGTCCGACAGGAATCGAACCTGTGACCCACAACTTAGAAGGTTGTTGCTCTATCCAACTGAGCTACGGACAGAAATGAAAAAAGGCCTCGAAAAACGAGGCCTTTTTTTACTTTTATGGTCGGGGCGATAGGATTCGAACCTACGACCCTCTGGTCCCAAACCAGATGCGCTACCAGGCTGCGCTACGCCCCGATTCCATCATTGTAACCTGCAAATCACCTCTTTTCTAAATCCAGCAGCAGGAAAATCTGGTGAGCCATATTCATCCACAATTACCCCGTGAAAATAGATTTTGATGGCATCCAAGCATTCGTGGTCACAGCCGAGCTCGGCGGGTTCAACAAAGCCGCTCAACAGCTGCACATCACGCAAACCGCACTCACACGCCGTGTGCAAAAACTCGAAGCCTATTTGGGCTTGAAGCTGCTCGACCGCACCACACGCCGTGTGGAAATCACGGCCGTTGGCCGTGACTTTTTGCCTCAAGCTCGCGCCATCGTGAATGAGATGACCTCTGCCGTAGGCCGACTCAAGGACATGTCGCAACACGCCAAGGGCAACTTCACCCTCGCCTGCGTGCCCAGCATGGCAGCACACATGCTGCCTCAGTTGATTCGCCAATACGCCGATGTGTGCCCGGGCAACCGCATTCGCTTATTGGATGCTGCCTCTTACGAAGTGCGCCAAGCCGTGTTGCACCACCAAGCCGAAATCGGCATTGCCGTCAACGGCGAGTCACACCCTGACTTGATTGAGACCCCGCTGTTTGATGACCCACTCGTCTTCATCTGCCGTGACACGCACCCGCTGCAAGGCAAAACATCGGTCACTTGGGCCGATATGCGCGAAGCCGATTTGATTGTGGTGAGCAACTTCATGGCCACGCGCGTGTTCATGGACTATCAATTGGCCAAGCACGGCATTCGCCTCAACGGCAATTACGAGGTTCAACACCACGCCACCGCCATCAACTTGGTGGCTGCCGGTGTGGGCTGCGCCATCCTGCCTTCGTCCACTTTGCTAGAAGGTGACCGCGCCCACGTACGCAAGATCACCTTAACCGGCCCCGTGGTCAAACGCAAAGTGGCTTTGCTGCGACACAAAAACACCAGCCTCTCGCCAGCAGCACAGGCATTTTTTGAGCTGATTCAAAAAGCACACCTCAAGCCCAAGACAAGCAAGAACACATTGATGCGAAAAACGAAATAATCAAAGCCGATATTTCACTTCTCAGCAACTGTGTTTCGCCCGACACTCTCGGGCATGACAACCCAAGCAAGTACACAAGAACCAGACGTGCTGGTCATCGGCGGCGGCAATGCTGCCCTTTGCGCTGCTCTGATGGCCGCCGAGGCAGGTGCCTCGGTGTTGCTGCTCGAAGCAGCTCCTCGTGAGTGGCGCGGCGGCAACTCCGGCCACACCCGCAACCTGCGCTGCATGCACGATGCGCCACAAGATGTGTTGGTCGATGCCTATCCTGAGGAAGAGTATTGGCAAGACCTGCTCAAAGTCACAGGCGGCATCACCAACGAAAAACTGGCCCGCTTGGTCATCCGCGCCTCATCCACTTGCCGTGATTGGATGCGCAAGCACGGTGTGCACTTTCAGCCACCTCTCTCAGGCGCTTTGCATGTGGCGCGCACCAATGCGTTTTTCATGGGTGGCGGCAAAGCCCTCGTCAACGCCTACTTCCGCAGCGCAGAAAAGCTGGGCGTGCAGACTCGCTACAACGCCCCCGTTGACAAACTCGACATCGAGAACGGACGCTTCGTGGCCGCCTATGTGGGCCACGAGCGCATCACCGCCAAAACATGCGTCCTGGCTGCGGGCGGTTTCGAGTCCAACCGCGAATGGCTGCGCGAAGCTTGGGGACAAAACGAACGCGGCGAATGGCCCGCCGACAACTTCCTCATTCGTGGCACGCAATTCAACCAAGGCGTGTTGCTCAAACACATGCTAGCCCACGGGGCTGATCGCATTGGCGATCCCACGCAAGCCCACATGGTGGCGATTGATGCGCGTGCACCGTTGTACGACGGCGGCATTTGCACGCGCATTGACTGCGTGTCGCTCGGCGTGGTGGTCAACCGCGACGGTCAACGCTTCTATGACGAAGGCGAAGACTTTTGGCCCAAGCGCTACGCCATTTGGGGCCGTTTGGTGGCCCAACAACCAGGCCAAATTGGCTACTCCATCATCGACGCCAAGGCCATTGGCCGCTTCATGCCACCCGTGTTTCCGGGCGTGCAAGCCGACACACTGCCCGAGCTGGCGCAAAAGCTGGGCTTGCCGACAGACACTTTCATGCAAACCCTCAACGACTACAACCACGCGTGCCGCATCGGTACGTTTGACCACACCAGTTTGGACGACTGCCACACCGAAGGCGTAACCCCAGCCAAAACCCACTGGGCTCGCTCCATCGACACAGGGCCGTTCTACGGCTATGCGCTGCGCCCAGGCGTGACCTTCACTTACCTAGGTTTGAAAACCGATGAAACAGCCGCCGTGCGCTTCAACGATGTGCCCAGCAGCAACCTCTTTGTGGCGGGCGAGATGATGTCTGGCAACGTGCTGGGCAAGGGCTACACCGCCGGTGTGGGCATGTCGATCGGCACGGCCTTTGGCCGTATCGCAGGCACCAATGCCGCCATAGCCGCCAAAGCAGCTTTGGCTATGAAGGAGGCATCACATGCAAAGGCTTGAGGCCCTCACCCGCGACGCACGCGCGTTGGCCAATGGCGAAGTCGTGTTGTCAGGCCCCGAAACCGAAGTGGCACGACAGCTGCAAATTTGCAATGCCTGCCGCTACTGCGAAGGCTTTTGTGCCATGTTCCCCGCCATGACGCGACGCTTGGCGTTTGACAAAGCCGACGTCCATTACTTGGCCAACCTGTGCCACAACTGCGGCGCTTGCTTGCACGCGTGCCAATATGCACCGCCGCACGAGTTTGCCGTCAACGTGCCACAAGCCATGGCTCAAGTGCGTGGACAAACCTATGCCGACTACGCCTGGCCACCGGCTTTGGGTGCGCTCTACAAACGCAACGGCCTCACCTTGTCGTTGGCCTTGACTGCAGGCTTGTCGCTGTTCTTGCTGCTCGCGTTGCAAATGAACGGCACGCTGCTGTCCAACAACTTAGGCGGTAACTTCTACAACCTGTTTCCTCACAACTTGTTGGTGGGCATGTTTGCGCCCGTGTTCTTGTTTGCAGCGGTTGCGCTCGCATTGGGTGTGCGCCGTTTTTGGCGTGACATCACACCTGCCACCAGCGGTGCCGCACTCACACGACCTGCAACAAGTGAGGCTACCCACGATGTGTTGCGCCTGAAGTATTTGGATGGTGGCCACGGCGAAGGTTGCAACAACGAAGACGATGCCTTCACGCTCTCGCGCCGTCGCGCGCATCACCTCACCTTCTACGGCTTCATGCTGTGCTTTGCAGCCACCAGCTTGGCCACGGTGTACCACTACGCGTTTGGCTGGGCGGCGCCTTATGACTTGCCGAGTATTCCGAAAGTGTTGGGTGTCATCGGTGGCGTGAGCCTGTTGTTGGGCACGGCGGGCTTGTTCAAGCTGAACTTGCAGCGCCATCCCTCGCACGGTGATGTGGCACAAAAGCCGATGGACTTGGGTTTCATCGCCTTGCTGTTTTTCATCAGCTTGAGCGGCTTGGCGTTGTGGCTGGGTCGTGGCAGCGTGGCCATGCCTGCTTTGCTCGCCGTTCATTTGGGCGTGGTGATGGCCTTGTTTGCCACCCTGCCCTATGGCAAATTTGCACACGGTATTTTTAGAACAGCCGCCTTGCTGCGGCATTCAGTGGAAAAAAGACAACCCAATACCATTGGTTTGGGCAGCGAGTAATTTGAAAGGGACAACCATGAACAAACGTAACTTCATCAACACCTGCGCCTTGATTGCGATCGGCCTCAGTGCCTTGACAGTTCAAGCACAAGAATTTCCACCGAAGAAAACCATCACGATGGTGGTCGGCTTTGCCGCCGGTGGTGCAGCCGATACAGCCGCACGCATCATCGCCAAAAAGCTGGGCGACAACATTGGCGCTTCCGTGGTGGTGGATAACCGCGGCGGTGCAGGCGGCAACATCGCGCATCAATTTGCAGCCAATGGCCCGACCGACGGCAGCACGATTTTGTTTGGCTCCGTTGGCCCGCTCACCATTGCGCCGCACATGATGAAGGTGGCGTACGACCCCGTCAAAGACCTCTCCCCCATCACCATGGGCGTGAACTTTCCCAACGTGTTGGTGGTGAATGCAGGTACGGGCATCAAGACCTTTGCCGAGTACATCGCCTACGCCAAAAAGAACCCCAAGAAGTTGGACTATGCCTCCACAGGCCCCGGCTCTGCGTCGCACCTCGCCGGTGAATTGCTCGACGACATGGCCGGCATCGACACCGTGCACGTACCCTACAAAGGCGGCGCACCAGCTCTGCAAGATTTGTTGGGTGGCCGCGTCGCCGCTTACTTCTCGACCTATTCCACCTCGCAGGCCTACATCGACAACGGCAAGCTGATTCCTTTGGCCAGCACCGGCGCACAGCGCTTGAAGCAGCTACCCAAAATTCCAACGATTGCAGAGTCTGGCTACCCCGGCTTCAGTGCCACCAACTGGTACGCGTTTGTGGCCTCGTCCAAAGTACCTGCACCCATCTTGGACCGTTGGAACACCGAGCTGGTCAAAGTGCTCAAGTCACCCGATGTGGTGGAGCAACTCAACAGCCACGGCCTCATCCCACAACCTGGCACACGCGATGAATTGGCCAAGTACATCGCCAAAGAGTCAGCCACATGGGGCCGTGTGATTCGTGAGCGAAAAATCACAGGCGAATAAATAAAAACCCAAGGAGACAACACATGAGCATGCAACACAACACCCTCACCCGCCGTCTGCTGCTCGCAGGCCTGGGCTTATTCCTTGCCGCAGCGCAACTGGCACAAGCGGCGGAAATTCGCGTCATCACTTCCGGCGCTTTCACCGAAGCCTACAAAAAGCTCGTGCCCGAGTTTGAAAAACAAACGGGCCACAAAGTGATCAGCTCGTTTGGTGCATCGGTGGGCAACGCGCCTGACTCGATCCCCACACGCTTCTCGCGCGGCGAGAAGTTTGACCTCATCATCTTGTCCGACGGCGGCTTAGAAGCGATGGTCAAAAAGGGCAATGTCATTCCCGGCAGCCGTGTGGACTTGGTGCGCTCTCAAATCGGTGCCGCCGTGCGCAAAGGTACGCCCAAACCCGACATCAGCACGGTAGAAGCCTTGAAGCAAACCTTGCTCAACGCCAAGTCCATCGCCTACTCAGCCAGCGCGAGTGGCACGTATTTGTCGACCGAGCTGTTTCCCAAACTCGGCGTGGCTGACGAGATGAAAGACAAAGCCAAGCGCATCATGAGCGAGCGCGTCGGCGCGGTGGTGGCGCGTGGTGATGCCGAGTTGGGCTTTCAACAGGTGAGCGAGTTGATTTATTTCAAAGAGCTCGACTTCATTGGCACCTTGCCCGAGTCTGTGCAACAAACCATCTTCTTCTCTGCCGGTTTGGTGGAAGGTTCGACCGAGCAAGACACGGCCAAGCAACTCATCAAGTTCTTTCAATCGCCTGAGGTCGCTGACGTGATCCGCAGCACCGGCGTCGACCCTGTACCCGCCCGATAATGGCGGGATGAACACCACCGCTCGCACCTCATCCTCTAGCGCGCCCCTCAAGGGCGTGCGCGTTCTCACCCTCGCGTTGAACCTGCCCGGCCCAGCCGCTGTGATGCGGCTGCAAGCCATGGGTGCCAAGTGCACCAAGCTCGAACCGCTGGCGCCCAAAGGCATGAGCACGGCAGACCCGATGGGCATTTACAAGCCTGCCGCGTACGAGGTGATGCACCACGGCTTGAAGGTCTTGCAAGCCGACTTGAAATCCGAACGCGGCCAAGCTGCGCTGCACAAACAACTGGCACAAACCGATGTGCTCATCACCTCGTTTCGCCCCTCGGCGTTGGTGAAACTGGGCTTGGCTTGGAAAGAACTGCACAAGCGCTACCCCGCGCTGTGCGTGGTGAGCATCGTGGGTGCACCGGGTGAACGCGCCGAAGAAGCAGGACACGATTTGACCTACCAAGCCGACAGCGGATTGGTGAATGGTCTAGAAATGCCCGCGAGTTTGTACGCCGACATGGGCGGCTCTTTGTTTGCCACCGAGGCGGTGCTGCAAGCCCTGCTCGTGCGCCAACGCCCAGGCCGTTCGCAAGGCAAAGGCGTGTTCCACGAAGTCGCGTTGTGCGACGCATCGGCTTACTTGGCGCTGCCTCGCACTTGGGGCCTCACCGTGCCCAGCGGCGATGTGGGTGGCGCACACGCGGGCTACAAGGTCTACCTCTGCAAAAACGGACGTGTGGCAGTGGCCGCCTTAGAGCCACACTTTGCCGCACGTTTGTGCGAAGCCGCAGGCTTGCCCAAACAAACCGCTACGCACATGCACAAGCGCAGCACGCATGAGGCGATTGCCAAATTCCTTGCGGTGCAAACGCGTCAACAGCTGGACAAACTGGCGAGCAGCCAAGACATTCCGCTGCACACACTGCCTCGCTGAAGTCGCGCAAGCCCCAAAAGAAAACGCCCCTTCAGTGGGGCGTATTTCATTGTGGCTTAGCGCAAATGGCGCAACGGGTGCGCTGATGCCGGCCACGGGCTTTCAAAAAATGGCAACACCATCTCTGGCGTGACATCAGCAATACGTGCGGGCTGCCACTTCGGTGTGTGGTCTTTGTCCACCGCCAAAGCACGAATGCCCTCCACCGTTTCGCTGCTGACACCGCGACGAGACAAATGGTCGGTTTGAAAACAGTGACGCACCAAGTCGCGCTCCATGCGCAAGTCTTCAGCCAACGTCATGTTCTTCCCTCTGCGAACTTGCTCCAGCGTGACGCACAGCATCAAGGGCGATTGCTGGTGCAAGGCTTTCAAGGTGTGCACCGACCAGTCATCGCTGCCTTGCAAGGCTTGTTCGATCTCAGCCACGGTAGCCAAACCAAACACCTTGTCGACAGGGGCGTTGTGCCATGCAGGCACCTGCGCCAAAGCTTGCGCAGTTGTGGCCTTGGTTTGTTCGCGCAGCCATGCCACCACGGCATCGCCAGTGGCCCACTCGCGCTGTTGCAACGCATCCCACACAGCAGGCAATGCGGCAGCGTCCACACACACATCGGCCAAGCCCACATGCAACGCCTCACCACCACGGAGCACATGGCCGGTGAGCGCCAAATACTCGCCCATGTGGGTGGGGCACATTGGGCCTTGGCAACGACCTAAGAAGTAGCCACCGCCCACATCAGGGAACAAGCCAATGTGTGTTTCAGGCATGGCCATCTTGGTTCGCTCGGTCACCACGCGTAGCGCAGCGCCTTGACTGATGCCCATGCCGCCGCCCATGACGATGCCATCCATCAACGCAATGTAGGGCTTGCGGTAGTTTTGAATCAAATGGTTGAGGCTGTATTCCTCGGTGAAGAAGTCTTCCAGCGTCACGTCACCACTCAACGCGGCTTGGTGAAAGTAACGAATGTCTCCGCCTGCACTGAAGGCACCAAACGGCCCCTCTTTGTTGCTGCCGCGCACCACCACTGCTTTAACTTGTGCATCGTCTTGCCAGAGCTGCAAGACGTGGTTAAGTTCGCGCACCATCGCCAACGACAACGCGTTTAAAGCCTTCGGGCGATTGAGGGTGATGAGGCCCAAATGGCCTACACGCTCGGCGTGCACATCGGTGGTGTAAGTGGACATGGGGTTTCCTTTTTAAATAAAAAAGCCGAGGCATCAACCTCGGCTTTCCAGCCAACAAGTGGATTACTTGTTGCGCTTGCGCTCGTGCTCTTTCAAGAAGCGCTTACGCAGACGCACGCTCTTAGGCGTGATTTCGACCAATTCGTCGTCTTCGATGAATTCCACACCGTATTCGAGTGTGAGGTCGATCGGAGGCGTGATCTTCACAGCATCTTCCTTGCCAGACACGCGGAAGTTGGTCAGCTGTTTGGTACGCGTGGCGTTCACCACCAAGTCGTTGTCACGGCTGTGGATACCCACAATCATGCCTTCGTACACGGGGTCGCCAGCCTTCACAAACATGCGGCCACGGTCGTCCAATTTACCCAAGGCGTAGGTGAAGATTTCACCGTCGTCCATCGAAATCAACACACCGTTTTTACGGCCAGCGATGTCGCCTTTGTGTGGCTCGTAGCTGTCAAAGATGTTGGAGATCAAACCTGAACCGCGGGTCAAGTTCAAGAACTCGTTGGTGAAACCAATCAGACCACGGGCAGGAATGCGGTATTCCAAACGCACACGGCCACGGCCATCGGGTTCCATGTTGACCAACTCACCTTTGCGCTCGCCCAAGGCTTGCATGACACCACCTTGGTGTTCTTCTTCGATGTCGGCTGTCACCAACTCGATGGGCTCATGGCGCTCGCCATTCACATCTTTGAACAAGACGCGTGGCTTAGACACAGCCAACTCGTAGCCTTCACGGCGCATGTTTTCCAACAAAATGGTCAAGTGCAATTCGCCACGACCAGCGACTTCAAAAATACCGTCTTCGTCGGTTTCACGAACACGCAAAGCCACGTTGTGTTGCAGTTCTTTTTGCAAGCGGTCCCAGATCTGACGGCTGGTCACAAACTTGCCATCACGACCAGCCAAAGGCGAGGTGTTCACGCAGAAGTTCATGGTCAGCGTGGGTTCATCCACCTTGAGCATGGGCATCGGTGCAGGATTGTTGGGGTCAGTCACCGTCACGCCAATACCGATATCGGCAATACCGTTGATCAACACGATGTCACCAGGGCCAGCTTCGGTCACTTGCACGCGGTCCAAACCTTGGAAAGTCAACACTTGGTTGACGCGGCCTTTGACGGAGGCGCCATCAGGGCCTTCCATGACCAACACGTCCATGCCGGGCTTGACCTTACCTTGGCTCACACGGCCCACGCCGATGCGACCCACGAAGGTGGAGAAGTCGAGCGCAGAGATTTGCAACTGCAACGGTGCCTCAGGGTCACCGCTGTTCGGTGGCACGTGCTTCAAGATGGTGTTGAACAAGGCCGACATGTCGGGGCCCCACTGCTCGCCTGCTGCACCCTCTTCCAACGATGTCCAACCGTTGATGCCCGAGGCGTACACCACGGGGAAGTCGAGTTGCTCGTCGTTCGCACCGAGTTTGTCGAACAAGTCAAAAGCAGCGTTGACCACTTTGTCGCAGTTCGCGCCTGGCTTGTCCACTTTGTTCACCACAACGATGGGCTTCAAGCCCAAAGCCAAAGCCTTTTTCGTCACGAAGCGGGTTTGAGGCATGGGGCCTTCTTGCGCGTCGATCAACAACACCACGCCGTCGACCATCGACAACGCACGTTCCACTTCACCGCCGAAGTCCGCGTGACCAGGGGTGTCAACGATGTTGATGTGGGTACCTTCCCAGCTCACGGCGCAGTTCTTCGCCAAGATGGTGATGCCGCGCTCGCGTTCGATGGCATTGTTGTCCATCACGGTGTCGACCACTTTTTCGTGGTCAGCGAAGGTGCCAGATTGACGCAGCAACTGGTCAACCATGGTGGTTTTGCCATGGTCAACGTGGGCGATGATGGCGATGTTGCGAATTTGCTTGCTCATGCTTCTCTCTTCCTTTATGCCTGCTCGGCCAGCGAGGGCTGGTTGGCAGGCGATCTTTCCAAAATTTGTTGAATTTCAAGGGGACTCAACAATCGTCCCGGAATCAATTCCCCCGCTTTGACGTGGGCACTGCCCAGCAAAGCACGTGGGTTTTCTCCAAACACACACACGCGGTCTTGGTCAGCCCAAGCGCCACGACGACGCACGCCGCTCAAGAAGCGACCTGCATTTTCTGCATCCAATGTGACGGCCGTATGGTCTGACAACAAGCACGCGACGGGCATCAAGCGCGCTTCGCGCTCGGGTTCTGCCATCGCTGTGAGGTCTTCCAAGGTCACACAATCTGCCGCCACAAACGGGCCTGTGGCCACGCGGCGCAACGCGCTCAAATGGCCACCACATCCCAACGCTTCGGCAATGTCTTCACCCAACGTACGGATGTACGTGCCTTTGCTGCACATCACGCGCAAACGCAAAAACGGCACATCACCGTCGAGCTGCATGTCCAGCAGCTCTAAATCGTGAATCACCACATGACGTGGTTCGCGCTCGACGGTTTCACCCGCGCGCGCATATTCGTACAAAGCTTTGCCGTCCTTTTTCAAGGCGCTGTACATGGGCGGCACTTGCGTGATCGGGCCCATGAAACGGTCCAGCACCTCAACCACTTGACCCACGGTACAAGTGACTGGACGCTCTGAAATCACATCGCCTTCGGCATCTGCCGTGCTGGTTTTCACGCCTAGGCGCACAGTGGTTTCGTAGGTTTTGTCAGCATCCAAATGGAGCTGACTGAATTTGGTGGCTGCGCCAAAACACAAAGGCAACACGCCGGTGGCCAAAGGGTCAAGCGTGCCGGTGTGGCCCGCTTTTTCAGCGCGCAACAGCCATTTGGCTTTTTGCAAGGCGTCGTTGCTGGACAAACCCAAAGGCTTATCGAGCAACAACACGCCGTGCACAGGGCGTCGTTGCACCCGTACGCGCGGCATACGTGTGCTGGAAGGCTTCTCGCTCCCTTGTGACTGCCCCACGGCGCTCATGTCAGTCGTCCTTCGCTTTGGATGCGACGGCCTTGGCAATCAAGGCGTTCATGTCGGAGGCGCGTTCAGGCGTGCGGTCATACACAAAGTGCAACGTCGGCACGGTGTGGATGTGCAAGCGCTTGAACAAACCGTTGCGCAAAAAGCCTGCGGCTTGGTTCAAGCCTTCGGCAGTTTTGACGGGGTCACCATTCAACACACTGAAGTGCACTTTGGCATGGGCGTAATCGGGGGTCACCTCCACGCCTTGCAGCGTGACCATGCCTACACGTGGGTCTTTCAACTCACGCGCGATCAACTCGGCCAGATCGCGTTGGATCTGGTCGGCCACTTGGTAGCTGCGGTTAGGGGTGCTGCTCGGTTTACGTGCCATGCCTCATTGCACTGACGCTTTACAGCGTACGTGCCACCTCTTTGATTTCGAAGAATTCCAACACGTCGCCTTCGACGATGTCGTTGTAGTTCTTGATCGTCAAACCGCACTCGAAGTTTTCTTTCACCTCTTTGGCGTCGTCTTTGAAACGCTTCAAGCTGTCGAGTTCGCCGGTGAAGACCACCACGTTGTTGCGCAACAAACGCAACTTCGCGTTGCGACGCACCACACCGTTGGTGACCATACAGCCCGCGATCGCACCAATCTTGCTGACGCGCAACACTTGGCGAATCTCGGCGTTACCGATGATTTCTTCCTTCTTGTCAGGCGTGAGCATGCCGGACATGGCCGCTTTGAGGTCGTCCACAGCGTCATAAATGATGTTGTAGTAACGGATGTCCACTTCGCTGGTCTCGGCCAACTTGCGTGCACCGGCATCAGCTCGCGTGTTAAAGCCAATGATCACGGCCTTAGAGGCAATGGCCAAGTTCACATCGCTCTCACTGATGCCACCGACCGCGGCGTACACGAGTTGCACCTTGACTTCGTCGGTCGACAACTTGAGCAACGACGCAGCCAACGCTTCTTGCGAACCTTGCACGTCGGCTTTGACGATGATGGGCAAAGTTTTGACTTCGCCAGCGGCCATGTCGGAGAACATGTTTTCCAGCTTGGCGGCTTGTTGCTTGGCCAGCTTGGTGTTGCGCACCTTGCCTGCACGGTAGGTGGCGATTTCACGGGCGCGTCGTTCGTCAGACATGACCATGAATTCGTCGCCCGCTTGAGGCACTTCGGTGAGACCTTGAATTTCCACAGGAATCGATGGGCCTGCTGCCTTGATGGGCTTGCCGTTCTCATCCAACATGGCGCGCACGCGGCCATAGGTTTGACCGCCCAAGACCACGTCGCCCACATTGAGCGTACCGGACTGAACCAGCACCGTGGCCACAGGACCGCGACCTTTGTCCAAACGCGCTTCGATCACCAAACCTTTGGCCATGGCGTCGACAGGCGCTTTGAGTTCGAGCACTTCGGCTTGCAAGAGCACTTGCTCCAGCAACTCGTCAATGCCAGCACCTGTTTTGGCGGAGACTTCGCAGAACGGTGAATCGCCACCGAACTCTTCAGGCACCACTTCTTCGGCCACCAGTTCGCCTTTGACGCGCTCTGGGTTCGCCCCGGGTTTGTCAATCTTGTTGACCGCCACCACGATTGGCACACCAGCTGCCTTGGCATGCTTGATGGCTTCTTTGGTTTGCGGCATCACGCCGTCGTCCGCCGCCACCACCAAGATGACGATGTCGGTGGCTTTCGCACCGCGTGCACGCATGGCCGTGAAGGCCTCGTGACCGGGCGTGTCCAAGAAGGAGATCATGCCGCGTGGTGTTTCCACGTGGTAAGCGCCAATGTGCTGGGTAATACCACCGGCTTCGCCCGAGGCGACTTTGGCGCGACGGATGTAGTCGAGCAAGGACGTTTTACCGTGGTCCACGTGGCCCATGACCGTCACCACAGGGGCGCGTGTCACGGCTTCGGCTTGATGGCCGGATGCTTCTTCTTCGGTAAAGGCTTCTGGGTCGTCCAGCGCGGCAATCACCGCCTTGTGGCCCATTTCTTCCACCACGATCATCGCCGTGTCTTGGTCCAACGGCTGGTTGATGGTGGCCATTTGACCCAGCTTCATCAACTGCTTGATGACTTCAGAGGCTTTGATCGCCATCTTGTGTGCCAACTCGCCGACGGTGATGGTTTCGGGCACGTGCACTTCGAGCACGCGTGCTTCGACCGGTGCTTGTGGTGCACGGTCATCATCACGGTCGCGGTCACGACGGCCTTTGGGGCCACCGCGCCAGTTGTTGCGGCCCACACCACCACTCGCGTCACCGCGTGTTTTGATGGTTTTCTTTTTGGCTTGGTCATCGGCCCAGCTGGAAGACAGCTTGGCGCTCTTGACTTCTTTGTTGCCTGCGCCTGCAGCTGCACCGGCAGCACCCGGTGCGCCTGCACGAGCACCTGCTGTGCCTGCAGGCTTGTGCAAGGTGCCTTTGATGGCTTTGGGGTCGGGTGTGGGCTCAGGCTTCTTGGCCACCAACGTTTTGGCGGGCGAGCTCATCATTTGACGAATCGCCTCGGCTTCAGCCAACGCTTTGCGACGACGCGCATCCAAATCGGCGGCACGTGCAGCGTCTTCTTCGGCTCGCGCTTTCGACGCAGCAGCCGCTTCAACGCGAGCCGCTTCCTCGGCTTGTGCCTTCACATCGACCACAGGCACGGCAGCCGCTTCAGGAGTGCTTTGCGTGGCTGTTGACTCAGCAGCCGCGGCTTCGGCTTGCACCTTGGCTTTGGCAGCTTCTTGCTTGGCTTGTTCTTTGGCTTCTTGTTCTTCGCGCACGCGGCGTTTTTCGGCCAGCTCTTCTTCTTGGCGACGAATCAGTTCGGCTTGACGGCGTGCTTCTTCTTCACGACGTGCCAATTCAGCATGATCGATCAAAGGTGCTGCTGGCTCTTGCACCGCAGCTGGTTCAGGTGCTGCGGGCGCTTCGGCGGCCACGTCATCGTCGCGTTTGACGAAGGTGCGTTTTTTACGCACTTCCACCTGAATGGTGCGTGCTTTGCCGGTGGCGTCGGCTTGTTTGATCTCGGTGGTCGATTTCTTGACCAAGGTGATTTTCTTGCGCTCGGGCGATGCCGTGCCATGGCTGGCTTGCAAATGGCTCAAGAGCTTTTGTTTGTCACCTTCGGTCAGCGCATCGCTGGCCGAAGACTTGGCGACACCGGCTGCTTTGAGCTGCTCAAGCAGTGTGTCGGTGGGTTTTTTGAGTTCGCTGGCAAACTCGGCTACGGTCGTACTGGTCATTTCTGGTATTCCTCTCCATGACCATTACTCTTGACCCGTGAACCAATGTTCACGTGCCTTCAAGATCAGGGCTTTGGCATCTTCTTCGCTTTGGCCGGTGATGGCTGTGAGCTCGTCTACGGCCAAATCGGCCAAATCGTCACGGGTGTGCACACCGCTCTCGGCCAACTTGGGCAAGAACTCGGCATTCAATCCTTCGAGGTCGCGCAAATCTTGCGAGACTTCTTCGACGCTCTCTTCGCGTGCAATTTCCATCGTCAACAACGCGTCTTTGGCGCGGGTGCGCAATTCGTTGATGGTGTCCTCGTCGAAGCTTTCGATTTCCAACATCTCTTGCAAGGGCACATAGGCCACTTCTTCGAGGCTGGTGAAACCTTCTTCGATCAGGATGTCGGCCACTTCTTGGTCCACGTCCAACTTGGCCATGAACAATTCGCGGATGGTGTGGGTTTCGTCGGCTTGCTTTTGTGCAGACTCAGCCGCGTCCATGATGTTGATTTTCCAACCAGTCAATTCAGCAGCCAAACGCACGTTTTGACCACCACGACCGATGGCGATGGCGAGGTTTTCTTCGTCCACCACCACATCCATGGCGTGACGCTCTTCGTCCACCACGATAGAGCTGACGTTGGCTGGGGCCAAAGCGCCAATCACGAACTGGGCTGGGTCTTCGCTCCACAACACGATGTCCACGCGCTCGCCAGCGAGCTCGGTGGTCACGGCGTTCACACGCGTACCACGCACGCCCACGCAAGTACCGATGGGGTCCACACGTTTGTCGTGCGAGATCACGGCGATCTTGGCGCGTGAACCAGCGTCACGAGCGCATGATTTGATGTCGAGCATGCCTTGCTCGATTTCGGGCACTTCGTGGCGGAACAACTCGACCATGAACTCAGGCGCTGAACGCGACAAGATGATCGGCGCACCGCGCAAAGTGAGGTCCACGTCCATGATCATGGCCCGCACACGGTCACCGCTGCGGAAGTTTTCCTTGGGAATCATTTCGCTACGGCGCAAGCGGCCTTCGACGCGACCGGATTCGACAATGATGTCGCCCTTGTCCATGCGCTTGACGGTGCCGACAAAAATCTTGTCGCCGCGTGACATGAATTCGTTGAGCAACATTTCGCGCTCAGCGTCGCGGATTTTTTGCAAGATCACTTGCTTGGCAGCCATCGCGCCGATACGGCCGATTGGCAAGGACTCCACGCTCTCTTCGATGTATTCACCTTCTTCGACGTCAGCCACGCGCTCGCGGGCGTCCATCAACATTTCTTCGGCATCTGGGTTTTGCAAACCGGCTTCGTCAGGCACAACCAACCAGCGGCGGAATGTTTCGTACTCGCCTGTGTCGCGGTCCATCGCCACGCGGATGTCCACTTCGCCTTCGTACAGCTTTTTGGTGGCTTGGGCCAACGCCAACTCAACGGCGCCAAACACCACATCGCGTTCGACGTTTTTCTCGCGCGAGATCGCCTCGACCAGCATCAACATTTCGCGGTTCATGATCGGTTACTCCTTCTCTTACCTATGTTCAACGGGGCTTTTTGCCCTTGAAATCCACAATCGGAGCCAGACGTGCTTCTCGCAGCTCGTCCAGCGTGAAACCCAGTGCGTGCACTGGCATTTCGGCTAATCTTTTGGGGCTCACTTTTTGGCCTGGCTTGGCTTTGACTTCATCACGCCAAGTAATTTGCCAGCCGGCACCGTCGTCGGTGCGCTCTAAGGTGCCCCGGAATTTTTTGCGGTTGGGCGCGACTTGGCCACCTGCGGCTTCGCCAATGGGGGCTTTGAGTGTGAGGTCGACCTCTTCGCCCACGAAGCGCTCGAAATCGGCTTGGTGACGCAACGGACGGTCGATGCCTGGAGACGAGACTTCGAGGCGGGCGTAATCGGCGCCGTCGACTTCCAGAGCAAATTGCAGCTGGCGGGTGACGCGTTCGCAGTCTTCGACGTTGACGGGCTGCACGGACTCACCTGCGGTCCAAGGCATGTCAATCGTGATGCGCAAGAGACCTCCGGCAGAGCGCTCAATCTCTACCAGGTCGTAACCTAAACCGGTCACTGTTTGTTCTACTGTTTGCTGCAAACTCACGTCGACGAATAGCCTTGATTTCAGGGGTTCAAAAAACAAACGACCAAAAAAAACGAGCGGTAATTACCCGCCCGTTTGGTCGTGAAGCGCTTATTGTAGCGCCTAAATACTTGATTATCAAAGGATAAATGCTATTTTTAGACCTCTGTCCCTAGCAAGATCTTGGTATAGGGGGCTTGTGGATTGTTCAACACCTGCTCAAACGCGCCCGCTTCAACCACTTTACCAGCCTGCATCACCATGACGTGGTGCGCCATGGCACGAATGACCGACACATCATGGGTGATGAGCAAATAGCTCAAGCCACGCTCGCGTTGGAGTTTTTGCAGCAGCTGCAACACTTGCAGCTGCGTGGTCGCATCCAACGCGCTCGTGGGCTCATCCAAGACCAACACCTGCGGCTCAATGACCAAGGCGCGGGCAATCGCCAAGCGCTGACGCTGACCACCTGAAAACTCATGCGGGTAGCGCTGCAACAGGCCCGGAAACTCGGTTTCGGTCAAGCCCACGGCAGCCAAGGTCACCAAGATTCGGCGCAACCGGCCCAGCTCATCCAAGTCAGGAGCGTGTAGCGTTAGACCTTCAGACACGAGTTCTTGCACGTTCATGCGAGGAGACAAGGACGAGAACGGGTCTTGGAACACCACCTGCACCTTGCGACGCAGCGGCAAGTCCTGCCCCGCCTTGCCTTGCCACGCCGCACCATCGATAGTGAGTGCGCCTTCCGAGGGTATTAACCCAAGTGCCGCCAAAGCCAAGGTGGTTTTGCCCGAGCCAGACTCGCCAATCACGCCAAGGGTTTGGCCCGCACGCAAGTCAAAGCTAGCGCCCTGAACCGCCACAAACTGACCGCCTTTGAACCAACCGCGCCAACCTGCGCGACGGATGGGGTAGCTCACCCGCAGGGCTCTGGCTTGCATCACAACGGGTGCATTGCTTTTGGCTTCCACCACCTCACGTGGGGGCTGGCTGTTGATAAGTTTTTGGGTGTAGGGGTGCGTGGGGTAAGTCAACACCACATCCACCGCGCCCGACTCCACCACCACGCCTTTTTCCATGACCAAGACTTGGTCAGCAAAGTAACGCACGGTATTCAAGTCGTGCGTGATGAGCAGCACCGCCATGCCAAAGCGTTTTTGCAAGTCGTTGAGCAAATCCAAAATCTGCGCACGCAAAGAGACATCCAAGGCGGTTGTGGGCTCATCGGCCACCAGCAAACGCGGGCGGCAGGCCAAGGCCATGGCAATCATCACGCGCTGACGCTGCCCGCCCGAAAGCTGATGCGGATAGGCGCTGGCACGGCGCACCGGCTCTGGAATGCCTGTGAGGCTGAGCAACTCAATCGCCTCATGCCATGCCTCTGCGCGGGTCATGCCACGTTTGAGCTCCAGCACTTCGGCAATTTGATCGCCCACCATCATCAAAGGGTTCAAGGCCGTCATCGGCTCTTGAAACACAAACGCAATGTCTTGACCGCGGATGTGGATCAAGTCTTTCTCACCCAGCTTGACCAAGTCATGTGTGTGGGGCGCGTCTGTGGCTTCTGGATGCAAGGTGTCTTCGTCTTGCGCCGTCCACAACACACGGCCCGAGACGCGAGCGCCTTCCAGCAACTTGACAAAACTCAGCGCAGTCACGCTTTTGCCTGAGCCTGACTCGCCGACCAAGGCCAGTTTTTCACCCAGGTCCAAGTTGAAGCTGATGCCTTTGACGACATCTTCCGACTGGAAACCAATGCGCAAGTCGCGCACTTGGAGCAAAGGCAATCTCATGTACGTGCCTTTCGAGGGTCGAGTGCGTCGCGCAAGGCGTCACCCATGAAGGTGAGCAGCATCAAGGTCACGACGAGCACTGCGAAGGTCGACAGCGAAATCCACCACGCATCAATGTTGTTTTTGCCCTGCGCCAACAACTCGCCCAAGCTCGGCGTACCCGGTGGCACGCCCATGCCTAAAAAGTCCAGCGACGTCAGCGACAAAATGGCCGCACTCATGCGAAACGGCAAGAACGTGACCACAGGCGTCAAGCTGTTGGGCAACACGTGGCGCCACATGATTTGCACATCCGACAACCCCAGCGCGCGCGCGGCACGCACGTAGTCGAGCTGTCGGTTGCGCAAGAACTCGGCGCGCACGTAGTCCGACAGGCCCATCCAACCAAACAGCCCGAGCAAAATTAGTAACAGGCTGATGCTGGGGTCAAACACGGCCGAAAAGATGATGAGCAAATACAACTCGGGCATGGCGCTCCAAATTTCAATGAAGCGCTGCATGGCCAAGTCGGTCTTGCCACCAAAGAAACCTTGCAAAGCGCCGGTCAAAATGCCGATCACCGTACCAAACAGCGTGAGCGCCAAGGCAAACAACACCGAGATGCGAAAGCCGTACAACAAGCGAGACAACACATCGCGACCACGGTCGTCGGTGCCCAGCCAGTTATCCCAAGAGGGTGGCGCCGGATTGGGCACTTTGGCAAAGTAATTGAGCGTGCTGTGGTGATACGGAATGGGCGGGTACAGCGCCCAGTTGCCCGGCTTATCGAACTGTGCTTGGATGAAGGGGTCTAAGAAATCGGTGGGGGTTTCAAAGTCACCGCCAAAGGTGGTCTCGGGTTGGTTGTGCACGATGGGCATGTAAAAGCTGCCGTTGTAACGGGCCAGCCAAGGCTTGTCGTTGCACAACACATCGGCCAACAAACTCAGGCCAAAGAAAAACACAAACAACACCAAGCTGTAAAAACCAAGGCGGTTATGCCGAAAGCGCCACCAAGCGCGCTGGGTGGGCGACAAAGAAGCTTCAGTCGAATTTGACACGCGGATCCACCCATACATAACAAAGATCACTGATGAGCTTGGTGACCAAGCCAATCAAGGTGAACAAATACAAAGTTCCCAACACCACGGGGTAGTCACGGCGCATCACGCTTTCATAACTTAACAGCCCCAAACCGTCGAGCGAGAACAGCGTTTCAATCAAGAGCGACCCCGTGAAAAACGCACCAATGAACGCGGCAGGAAACCCCGTGACCAAAGGAATCAGCGCGTTACGAAACACATGGCTCCAAATCACTCGGCGCTCAGACAAACCTTTGGCACGCGCGGTGAGCACGTATTGCTTGCGAATTTCTTCGAGCATGGCGTTCTTGGTCAGCAACGTGGTCACTGCAAAAGCGCCCAACACGCTGGAGGTGACGGGCAACACGATGTGCCACAGGTAATCGGTGATGCGCGCGCCCCACCCCAACTGCTCCCAGTTGGCCGAGGTGAGGCCTCGCAAAGGAAACCACTGCAGCTGGCCACCAAACACCACCAGCAAGGCCACGCCCAACACGAAGCCCGGAATCGCGAATCCCACCAACACCAAGAGGCTGCTCACCAAGTCAAAGGTGGAGCCTGCACGCACAGCCTTGGACACGCCCAGCGGCACCGAGATGAGGTAACTCAAAAAGAACGTCCACAGCCCCAAGCTGATGGAGACGGGCATTTTTTCTTTCACCAACTCCCACACCGTTTTGGGATAGAAAAAACTCTTCCCCAAATCGAACACGGCGAACTGTTTGAGCATTTGCCAAAAGCGTTCGGTGGGCGGTTTGTCAAAGCCATATTGCTGGCGAATTTCTTCAATGCGTGCCGCATCTACGCCTTGGCGGCCACGGTAGCCGGCTCCTGCCACGGCAGCGCCCTCACCGCCACTGTCTCGGCCTTGCAGCTGCGACACCATTTGCTCAACCGGCCCACCCGGCACAAACTGGATGACCACAAACGTCATCAGCAACACGCCCAGCAACGTGGGAATCATCAACAGCAAACGTCTGAGGATGTATGAACTCATGGCGCACGCTCCGCTCTTTTAGTGGCAGCCAAGGTGGCGCGGTTGTCAATGGTGGCCCACCACGTCGACGAGGCCCATGTCTCGGGCTGGTAATAACGCGGCATCACCGCGGGCAATTCAAAGCGCCCATTGCGCCATGCCACACGGTGCACACCGCCATACCAATGCGGTACGCTGTAATGGCCGTGGCGCAGCACGCGGTCTAAGGCGCGCACCGCAGTGATGAGCTGAGGACGGGTTTTGGCCGAGGTCACGTTTTCTAGCAATGCATCCACCGCGGGGTCTTGAATACCGATGAAGTTACCAGAGCCTTCGGTGCTGGCGGCCTTGGAGCTGAAGCGCTCCATCAGCTCAGTCCCCGGCGACTCGCTGCCCACGATGCGGTTGCTGATGATTTCAAAATCAAACACATCGAGGCGTTTTTGCAAAATCGCAAAGTCAATGACTTTGTAGGTCACCTGAAAGCCGAGCTTTTCTAAATTCTTGGTGTACGGCGTGATGACTCGGCCCATGGCACCTGAGTTGTCTAAAAACTCCACCGTGAAGGGTTCGCCCTTGGCATTGCGCAAAGCGCCATCGCGGTATGTCCAGCCGGCCTCAGCCAACAAGGCTTTGGCGCGGCGCAAATGGTCACGCAAGGTTTCACCCGATTTGGGGTCAAGCGAGGTGCGCGGGGGCTGCGGCACTGCGTCTTTGAACACCAGGGGCGAAAGCTTGTCGCGCAACGGGGTGAGCAACGCCAGCTCCGCCGCATCGGGCAGGCCCGTGGCTTCAAAGTCGCTGGCCACAAAGTAGCCGCGCACGCGCTGGTAAGCCCCGTAGAACAGCTGGCGGTTCATCCACTCAAAGTCCATGGCCAGCTCAATGGCTTCGCGAACGCGCACGTCCTTGAATTTGGGCAAGCGAGTGTTGAACATGAAGCCCTGAAAGTCACCCGCGTTGTTGTGTTTGAACTCGCTTTTCATCAATTCGCGGCTGACGAACTGCTTGCCTGTGTAGCCCCTTGCCCACTCACGCGCAATGAAGGACTGGACCAAGTCAAACTCGCCAGCTTTGAAGCCTTCCAGCTGCGCGGTGTTGTCTTTGTACAAGCGGTAGGTGATGCGGTCAAAGTTGAACAAACCTTTGCGCACATTCAGATCGCGCGCCCAATAGTTGCTGTCGCGCTCATAGCTCACATCCCTGCCAAACACGACGCGGCCCATTTTGTATGGGCCACTGCCAATGGGCGTGTCCGTCACAATTTTGTCCAAGGGCTTGGGGTAACCGTTCTCACTGCCCCACTGACGGCTGAACACAGGCATGGCGCCGACGATCAAAGGCAGCTCGGGGTTGACGCGTTTGAAATCGAAACGCACGGTGCGCGGGTCAACCACCACCACACCCGCCACATCGGAATAAAGGGTACGGAACTGCGGGGCAGCCTGTTTGCTGATGAGCTGTTCAAACGAGTACTTCACGTCCTCGGCCATCACGGCATCGCCGTTGTGAAAACGGGCTTGCGGACGCAGCTTGAACGTCACTGCGCGACGGTCTGCTGTCACGCTGACATCTTCGGCCAACAAGCCGTAGGCGGTGGCGGGCTCGTCCATGGTGCCCGTCAACAAGGACTCAAACACCAAACCCATCAAGCCGGGCGCGGCGTTGCCTTTGAGGGTGAACGGGTTGTATTTGTCAAAGCTCGACAAACGCGAAGGCGGCACCAGCACCAGCTCGCCGCCCTTGGGCGCTAAGGGGTTGGCGTAGTCAAAGTTTTTGAAGTTGGCGGGGTATTTGACGTCCCCAAATTGGGCATACGCATGCCCAGCCCAAGACGGACTGGAACAGAAAAACGCCAACAAAATGAGGAAGCTACGCATGCGACAATTCTGCAAGATTTTTTTGGAGAGATTCACATGAGTACAAAAACAGGTTTTCTGTCTGGCAAAAAGCTTTTGATCACAGGCGTCTTATCTAACCGCTCCATCGCTTACGGCATTGCCAAAGCTTGCCACGACCAAGGTGCCGAGTTGGCCTTTAGCTATGTGGGAGAACGCTTCAAAGACCGCATCACCGAGTTTGCCGCAGACTTCGACTCCAAACTGATTTTTGACTGCGATGTGAGCAGCGACGAGCAAATCACCCAAATGTTCAAAGACCTGTCGGCCCACTGGCCCACGTTTGACGGCTTTGTGCACTCCATCGGCTACGCGCCACGCGAAGCCATTGCTGGCGATTTCCTCGACGGTTTGTCACGCGAAGGCTTTGCCATCGCACACGACATTAGCGCTTACAGCTTCCCCGCGATGACCAAAGCTGCTCTGCCCTACCTCAACGACAACTCAGCCGTGCTGACCCTGTCGTACTTGGGCGCCATTCGCACCGTACCCAACTACAACACCATGGGCTTGGCCAAAGCCTCGCTCGAAGCTTCTGTGCGCTACTTGGCAGAATCCTTGGGCGCCAAAGGCCGCAACCTGCGCGCCAACGGCATCAGCGCTGGCCCCATCAAAACCTTGGCTGCCAGCGGCATCAAAGGCTTTGGCAAGATTTTGAGCGTCGTCGCCGAAGCCTCCCCCATCCGTCGCAACGTGACCATCGAAGACGTGGGCAATGTGGCTGCGTTCTTGATGTCCAACCTCGCCGCAGGTGTGACCGCCGAAATTACCTATGTGGACGGCGGATTTAGCCAAGTTGTAGGTGGCATTGCCGAGCCTGCTGGCGAGTAAGCTGGTGCTTCTGGCCACACGGGTGGCCATTATTGAGGGCGCTACGCCCCAAGGAGACGACCATGCAACGCCGCGATTTGCTTTCTCATCTCTCCTTGGGCTGCCTCGGCAGCCTCACCACCTTACCCGCACGGGCCACACAGCCGCCTGCGCTGTGGCTGGCCAGCCCGTATCAGGGCCATGAAAAGCTCACCGACTATTGGGTGAGTGAGAAATACGATGGCATACGTGGCTACTGGGATGGCCGCCGACTCTTGAGCCGAAGCGGCAAAGCGCTCAACCCGCCCACTTGGTTTGTGCAAGCTTGGCCAACGCAACCGTTTGAGGGCGAGCTTTGGGCAGGGCTGGGGCAGTTTGAGCAGGCTGCGTCTGTGATTCAACAAAAGCAAGCATCCGACAGCGCCTGGCGCACCATGCGGTTCATGGTGTTTGATGCCGATTCGCCGACTCAAGCGTTCACCGAGCGCATCGTGCGGTATCAAAGCCTCGTCAAACAAATCGACAAGCCTTGGGTTCAAGCTGTGACGCAAAGCGAAGTGCCATCACATGCAGCGCTGAAAGTCCTGTTACACCAAACCGTGCAAGCGGGCGGCGAAGGCTTGGTGCTGCACCGTGGCAGCAGCCTGTACCAAAGTGGTCGCACCGCCGATGTATTGAAAGCGAAACCACACGCCGATGCCGAAGCGCAAGTGATTCGCCATGAAGCGGGCCAAGGCAAGCACGCTGAGCGTCTTGGTGCCTTGTGGGTGGAAACACCGCAGGGGCTGCGCTTCAAACTCGGCACTGGATTTACGGACGCACAAAGAGAAAACCCACCAGCCGTGGGCCAGTGGGTCACTTACACCTATCGCGAATTGACTGACAAAGGCGTGCCGCGCTTTGCCAGCTTTGTGCGCATCAGGCCAGCGGTGGAACACTAGCGCCTGAAGCGCGGTGCCCTAGGCTTTGACGCAGTCGGCGTAATAGCGCTTCACACCATCGTCGCCCACCTCTTCCACCAAGCCGTGGATGTCGGTCTCAAAGCCTGGGCATTGCAAGTTGAATTCGCGGGCGAACTTGAGATAGTCCACGATCTTCTTGTTGAACACCTCTCCCGGAATGAGCAACGGAATACCGGGTGGGTATGGCGTGACCAAACTGGTGGTGATGCGGCCCAGCAAATCATCCACAGGCACACGCTCGGTGTTGCGGTGGGCGATTTGCGCGTAGGCATCGCTGGGCTTCATGGCGGGTGTCAGGTCGCTCAAATACATCTCTGTCGTCAAACGTGCGATGTCGTACTTGGCGTACAGCGCGTGGATGTGCTGGCACAAGTCACGCAAGCCCATGCGTTCGTAAGCGCGGTGCTTTTGGCAGAACTCGGGCAGGATTCGCCACATGGGTTGGTTGCGGTCGTAGTCATCTTTGAACTGTTGCAACGCAGTGAGCAACGAGTTCCAACGGCCCTTGGTGATGCCAATGGTGAACATGATGAAGAAGCTGTACAAGCCGGTCTTCTCCACGATCACACCATGCTCGGCCAAGAACTTGGTGACGATGCTGGCGGGAATACCTGTTTTGTCGAACTTGCCGTTCAAATCTAAACCGGGCGTGACGATGGTGGCCTTGATGGGATCCAACATGTTGAAGCCGTCGGCCAAGTTGCCAAAGCCATGCCACTTGGATGACTTGCCCTTGCCTTTGATGATCCAGCTGTCTGCACGGCCAATCCCGTCTTCCACCAGCTCATCGGGGCCCCACACCTTGAACCACCAGTCTTTGCCGTACTCGTCGTCCACCTTGCGCATGGCGCGGCGGAAGTCCAAGGCTTCGGCAATGCTCTCTTCCACCAAGGCGGTGCCGCCGGGTGGCTCCATCATGGCCGCGGCCACATCGCAGCTGGCAATGATGCTGTACTGCGGGCTGGTGCTGGTGTGCATCAAATACGCTTCGTTGAACAGGTGACGGTCCAACTTGGTTTTTTGCGAGTCTTGCACCAACACATGGCTGGCTTGGCTGATACCAGCCAACAATTTGTGAATGGATTGCGTGGCATACACCACCGAGTGCATGGGGCGCTCGCGCTTCTTCCCCATCGCGTGGTAGGTGCCGTAGAACGGGTTGAATGCTGCGTGCGGCAACCATGCTTCGTCGAAGTGCAAGTTGGCCACGTAGCCGTCGAGCATGTTTTTGATGGTTTCGGTGTTGTACAGCACCCCGTCGTAAGTGGACTGCGTGAGCGTCAACACACGGGGCTTGACCTTCTTGGCATCCACACCTTTGAGCAAAGGATTTGCCTTGATCTTGGCTTGAATCGTGGCAGGCTCAAACTCGCTTTTCGGGATCGGCCCGATGATTCCGTAGTGATTGCGCGTGGGCTTCAAGAACACAGGCACAGCGCCCGTCATGATGATCGAGTGCAACACCGACTTGTGACAATTACGGTCCACGACCACGACATCGTCAGGAGCCACGGTGTGATGCCACACGATTTTGTTGGAAGTGCTCGTTCCGTTGGTCACAAAGAAGCAGTGGTCGGCATTGAAGATACGAGCCGCATTGCGTTCGCTCTCACCAATCGCGCCGTTGTGGTCCAGTAGCTGCCCCAACTCTTCTACCGCGTTACACACGTCGGCACGCAGCATGTTTTCGCCGTAAAACTGGTGGTACATCTGGCCCACAGGGCTCTTCAAAAACGCCACGCCACCGGAGTGACCGGGGCAATGCCATGAGTACGAACCGTCTTCGGCGTAGTCCAACAAGGCTTTGAAGAATGGAGGCTGCACACTCTCCAAATAGCTCTTGGCTTCTCGGATGATGTGACGCGCCACAAACTCGGGCGTGTCTTCAAACATGTGAATGAAGCCGTGCAACTCGCGCAAGATGTCGTTGGGCAAGTGGCGTGAGGTTTTGGTTTCGCCGTACACATAAATCGGCACGTCGGCGTTTTTGCGGCGCACTTCTTCGATGAAGTTGCGAAGGTTCAAAACAGCAGGATCAAGGTCGGGGCCCGGTGTGAACTCTTCATCGTCAATTGACAAAATGAAGGCACTGGCACGTGACTGCTGCTGCGCAAACTGGCTCAAATCACCGTAGCTTGTGACGCCCATGACCTCGTAGCCTTCGCCCTCAATGGCCTCGGCCAACGCACGAATGCCTAGACCTGAGGTGTTCTCAGAACGAAAATCCTCGTCAATGATGACGATGGGGAAGCGAAATTTCATGCGGGACTCCGAGCGTTTCAAGCTTGAAAAAAACAACAGCGCCGAAGTGTACTCGCCCACTGTTACAATAACGGGCTTCGGAGCGATGGATGAGTGGTTTAAGTCGCACGCCTGGAAAGCGTGTGTGGGTTAATAGCCCACCGCGGGTTCGAATCCCGCTTGCTCCGCCAAAACAAAAGCCCCTGCTGAACATTCAGCAGGGGCTTTTTCTTTGTGCCGTGTTCGCTTTAGCTGCTGCTTTCTTGGGCTTTCTTGATCACGCTCTTGGCATCTGCGCTGCTGTTAGCAGCTGCGGAGCTGATGGGGTTTTGAATCACCAAGCCCAACAAGCGTGCGCCGTGCTCGACGGCGATGGAGCCATAAGAAATGTCGCCCTGAACGATCGAATCTTTGTGAAACTCCACACGTTCAGCCGCGTAAATATTGCCTTCGACCTTGCCCGCCACCATCACGCGGTGCGCAGTGATGTCGCCAGACACCTCGCCTGTTTTGCCAATCGCAACAGTGACTTTGTTATCTTTGGTGGTTTCAATGTTGCCCACCACTTTGCCGTCGATGCGCACACTGTCGAGCAACACCAAGCGACCATAAATCTGTGTGGTGCGGCCAATGATGGTGTCAAAACGCTCTTGCGATGGCGAAAGTGATTTGTCTTTTAATTTTTCAAACATGGCAGGCCCTTCAGATCCATAACTCGCTCACTGCGCGCTGGCAGTCGTTTGCATCAGCATTTGTGTTGGGTTTAACACGCGGTCATTGCGCATGACTTCGTAATGCAAATGCGGCCCTGTTGATCGGCCCGTGCTTCCCAGCTGCGCAATGGCTTCTCCGCGTTGCACTTTTTGGCCGACCTCAACCAGACGCTTGCTCAAGTGTGCATAGCGGGTTGTGAAACCTTCAATATGGCTGACTTCCACCACGTTGCCATAAGAGCCATCCCAGCCTGAACGGGTGACGGTACCTGCAGCCGTGGCAAGGATGGGCGAGCCGATATCGGCAACGAAGTCCAAGCCTTCATGCATGGCGAGCTGGCCGGTGAACGGGTCATTTCGAATGCCAAAACCACTGGTCACACGAAAGTCTTTGCCCATTGGAATGCCGGTGGGCAAAGCGTGCAACCAACTGAGTTGGGCGGACCAATTTTGCGTCAAGTTCTTCACGGCCGCTTGTGTTTGTCCAAATTCATCAATCGCCGAAGCGAAATCTTGGTTGAGATCGCGTGAGGGTGAGTTTTGAAAGCGCGGTGCAACCCAAGGGCCGCCGCGGGCTTCTTCTTTTTTACTGAATTTGTCACGCAAATTGGTGGGCGTGGCAACTTCCATGAACTTGTTTTTGAGGCTTTCCAATTGGCGAATCTCTTGCACCGTCGCGTTCATGGTTTGGCGCAAGTTGTCCAAACGCTCACGGTAAACAGCCTCAACTTTTTGCTGCTCAGCCTCGGTTGTCACACCGCCCATGCTGCGCGCCAAGCTCGGGCTCATCTCAATTGCGATGCGAAAACCGATGAAATGCAACAGCACCCCTAAAGCCACTAACACAAACGCCGAGGCGCACACCGCCACCAACACCTTTTTGGCGGTGATAGAAATGGTCCGCACAGAGGCGGTGGGCCCTGATACCCACATTAATTGCATAGATAACTCCGGAAAACTGATTAGGATTGGCTGCGAATTCATCAGCAAGCCAACCTCAGAATTGTAGGTAAGTTCTCCCCCCTAAAGTCACATAATTTTTGAGGATGAGCCACCAGCAATGACAAAGGATTCTTCTCTGAGAAAAGTTAATCCGATTGCTCTACCGAGCCCCTAAATGCAGACCTCGATGTCAAAATGATTAAAAATTAAGCACATGAACATTCCTTGGTTAGACACCCACATGTCACTGCCAGCGCCGGAGTCTGCAAAAAAAGTAGGCAGCACGTTGGCAGGCTTGGTGGCGGCTGGGGGGGGCTTATCGGTTAAGCGTTTGAGTGAGGCTTATCAGCAAGGCATGTTTCCCTGGTTCAGTGATGGCCAACCCGTTTTGTGGTGGTCCCCCGATCCACGCATGGTGTTACAGACTGCAAATTTCAAACTGCATCGCTCACTGCGGAAAACCTTGCAGCACTTCATCACCAGCCCAGATTGCGCCGTCCACATCGACCGCGCGTTTGCGGATGTGATCAGACACTGCGCTCAAGCACCTCGGCACGGGCAATCCGGCACATGGATTGTTGAGGAAATGATGGAGGCCTACATCGCGTTGCACAAAGCGGGATTAGCGCACAGCGTAGAAACGTGGATGGATGGCCAGTTGGTAGGCGGCTTGTACTGCGTCTCGATCGGCGACACGCTGTTTGGAGAGTCCATGTTCGCGCACACGACCGATGCTTCCAAAATTGCCCTCGCGGCTTTGGTGGCTTTTGCACGCGCACAAGGCCTCACTTGGATAGACTGCCAGCAAAACACCAAGCATCTGGCCTCGTTGGGGGCCAAGGAAATGCCCAGATCTGATTTCCTCCGCTTGGTGCGAGAGGCGCCCAAAGGCGTGCAAAGAACATGGCAGTTTGAGGCCAGCCACTGGAACCACTTGATCACGCGGAAAGTTTCGCCTTGACCACCCCGAATGAACTGCCCTTTCAGACCGTGCAGTTTTATGCCACGGCACCCTACCCTTGCAGCTATTTAGCTGAGAAAACGGCACGCTCGCAAGTCGCGACGCCGAGCCACTTGATCAACGACGATGTGTATGCAGAGCTGGTCAAAGAGGGGTTTCGTCGCAGCGGTTTATTCACCTACCGACCTTATTGCGACAGCTGCCAAGCCTGCATACCGCTGAGAGTCGACACGCAAACCTACCAACCCACGCGTAGCCAGCGCCGCGCATGGGCAAAACACAAACACCTTCAGGTTCGCATTCTCAAACTAGGGTTTAATCCTGAACACTACGCCATGTATTTGCGCTACCAAACATTGCGCCACGCAGGCGGCGGCATGGACGAAGACAGCACCGAGCAATACACGCAGTTTTTACTGAAAAGTCGCGTCAACACGCGCTTGATTGAGTTCCGAGAACCCCGCATCCATGGCGAAACAGGGGCACTCAAGATGGTCTCCATCATCGATGTGCTCAACGATGGCTTGTCGGCGGTTTACACCTTCTATGAGCCTGAGCCCAACACCAGCTATGGCACATACAACGTGATGTGGCAAATCGAAGAAGCCAAACACCTACGCATGCCTTATGCCTATCTGGGTTACTGGATTGAAGACAGCCAAAAAATGAATTACAAAGCCGACTTTCAACCCCATCAACGTTTGGTGCAGGGCAAATGGCTGGATTTTTAATTTCACATGATAAAATGAATCATGCGTAAAACTACCGTGCCAACCACGCCCAATATTCAAGTCATTGAGCGCATGTTCACGCTCATTGATGTTCTCGCCTCTCGCGAAGAAGCCATTTCACTAAAAGAAATCAGCGAACGCACAGGACTACACCCCTCCACCACCCATCGCATCTTGAATGACTTGGCGGTGGGTCGCTTTGTGGACCGCCCTGAAGCTGGCAGCTACCGCCTTGGCATGCGTTTGCTTGAGCTGGGCAACCTCGTCAAAGGTCGCCTGAATGTGCGTGACGTGGCCTTCCAACCCATGCGCGAGCTGCACAAGCTCATCCAACAACCCGTCAACCTCAGCGTGCGCCAAGGCGATGAAATCGTATATGTTGAGCGTGCTTTCAGCGAGCGCTCGGGCATGCAAGTGGTGCGGGCCATTGGTGGCCGAGCCCCTTTGCACCTCACCTCTGTCGGCAAGCTCTTTTTGGCAATGGACGACCCGCAACGTGTGCGCGCATACGCCACCCGCACGGGGTTAAGCGGTCAAACACGCAATAGCTTGACACAGCTTCCAGCCTTGGAGCGTGAGCTGTCCAAAGCCCGTCAATACGGCGTGGCGCGCGACAACGAAGAGCTTGAACTGGGCGTGCGGTGCATGGCTTCGGGCATCTATGACGACCAAGGCAAACTGGTTGCAGGTTTATCTATCTCTGCACCGGCAGACCGACTGGATGAAGAGTGGCTACCCAAACTGCAGGCCACAACCCAGGCCATTTCGCATGCGCTAGGTTATCAAGAGAACAAAGCCTAACAACAAAAAAGCCAGCATTTCTTGCTGGCTTTTTAACCTCTCAAACCTACTTAGGTTTGTGGGCGACCAATGGCGCTGTGGTTGGTCTCAACCCATTTGCGAACACGCTCTGCATCCGCAATACGGCTCAGCTTGCCGGCTGAATCCAAGAACACCATGATCAACTTGCGACCAGACACTTTGGCTTGCATCACCAAACATTGACCGGCTTCCGAGATGTAGCCAGTTTTTTGCAAACCGATGTCCCAATTGGGGTTTTTAACCAAGCGGTTGGTCGTGTTGTATTGCAAGGTGCGGTTGCCAACTTCCACACTGTGGCTAGGCGAAGTAGACAACTGACGCAAGGTGGCATCGTGGTACGCGTTGCCGACCAAGGTGGCCAAATCTTTGGCGCTCGATTGGTTCTGGCTTGAAAGGCCGGTGGGTTCTACATAGCGCGTGTCACGCATGCCCAACTGAGCGGCTTTGCCGTTCATCAACCCCACAAAAGTAGACATGCCACCTGGGTAAGTACGTCCCAAAGCATGGGCTGCACGGTTTTCGCTGGCCATCAAAGCCAAATGCAACAACTCACCACGGGTCAGCGTTGCGCCGACGCGTAAACGTGAACTGCTACCTTTTTCGGTGTCCACGTCATCTTGCGTGATGGTGATCGCCTCATCCATAGGCAACTTGGCTTCGCTGATGATCAGACCTGTCATCAACTTGGTGATCGAGGCAATTGGCAAAACGGCTTGGTCGTTTTTGCTCAGAAGCACTTCATTGGTGTCCTGGTCGATCACATACGCGACGCTAGATTTCAAATCCAACATATCGCTGGTGGAATGCAAGCCGGCCTTCTGACCAAAAGATGGCACGATAGGCGCAGCTTTAAAGGCTTTGGCGTGACGTACGTGCGTCTTCACCACGGAGGGTTTGGTTTTTTGAACCGTTGGCTTTTTCTGATTTGTGGCGGCTTGGACGTGCATAGCGCACAGCGAGGTCAGCAAACCGAGCGAAGTAGCAATCAGCAGTCGTTTCAAGTGGCGTTCCTTAAGCTTGAAAAACATATTCGTTCGAGTCTACCAACAAAAGTGACGCAAGATCAAGGACTTGCGTCACTTATTTAACAAAATTGATACGGTATACCAATATTTGCCACTTAACCTTGTGCAGCCACGCGGTCCGATTTGCTCTGAAGCTTGTTCAGCGCACTCAAATAAGCCTTGGCAGAAGCGACCACGATATCGGGGTCAGAGCCCACACCGTTGACCACACGACCACTGTTTTGCAGACGCACCGTCACCTCCCCTTGGCTCTCGGTCGAGCCGCTGATGGCATTGACCGAATACAACACCATTTCGGCGCCGCTCTTGACATGCGACTCAATCGCTTTGAGTGAAGCATCGACTGGGCCATTGCCATCGGAGTCACCCTTCACCTCTTTACCTGCCACCGTGAACACCACACTCGCATGTGGACGTTCACCCGTTTCGCTGTGCTGCGACAACGAAACAAAAGCAAACTGTTCGCTGGCATTGGCTGCGGCATCATCGCTCACCAAAGCCAAGATGTCTTCATCAAAGATCTCGCTCTTGCGATCTGCCAACTCTTTGAATTTGGCAAACGCTGTGTTGATGTCAGCTTCGCTTTCCATCTGTACGCCCAAATCTTCCAAGCGTTGCTTGAAGGCATTACGGCCACTGAGCTTCCCCAACACGATTTTGTTGGCACTCCAGCCCACATCTTCTGCACGCATGATTTCGTAGGTATCGCGCGCTTTGAGTACGCCATCTTGGTGAATGCCCGAAGCGTGCGCAAAAGCATTCGCGCCCACCACCGCCTTGTTTGGCTGCACCACAAAACCTGTGGTTTGGCTCACCATGCGACTCGCCGCAACGATTTGTTTGGCATCGATGTTCAAGTCGAGGTCGAAGTAATCGCGACGTGTTTTGATGGCCATGACCACCTCTTCCAACGAACAGTTACCTGCACGCTCACCCAAACCGTTGATCGTGCACTCCACCTGGCGTGCGCCACCGATCTTCACACCAGCCAATGAGTTGGCCACGGCCATGCCCAAGTCGTTGTGGCAATGCACCGACCAAATCGCTTTGTCAGAGTTGGGCACACGCTCGCGCAAGGTTTTGATGAAGTTGCCATACAACTCGGGAATGGCGTAGCCCACGGTATCTGGGATGTTGATGGTGGTTGCACCTTCAGCAATCACGGCCTCCACCACGCGGCACAAGAAATCCATTTCGCTGCGGTATCCGTCTTCTGCGCTGAACTCGATATCGCCCACCAAGTTGCGGGCAAAACGCACCGATTGCTTGGCTTGCTCTAAGACTTGCTCCGGCGACATGCGCAATTTCTTCTCCATGTGCAACGGCGATGTGGCAATGAAGGTGTGGATACGGGCGCTATTGGCACCTTTGAGCGCCTCGGCTGCACGGCTGATGTCGCGGTCATTCGCGCGTGACAACGAGCAAATGGTGGAGTCCTTGATGACATTGGCAATACCCTGCACGGCCTCGAAGTCACCGTTGGAGCTCGCCGCAAAACCAGCTTCAATGACGTCCACCTTCAATCGCTCCAATTGACGGGCAATGCGCAGCTTTTCGTCGCGCGTCATGGAGGCGCCGGGCGATTGTTCGCCGTCACGCAAAGTGGTGTCAAAAATGATGAGCTTGTCGGTCATGGTCAGGACTCCTGGATTCCTAAAAAACTTGCAACGTTTGATTTAGCCCCAAAGCAAAAGGCCCGCTGCGAGTGCATACGGGCCTTGTGGGGTTTGCGCGTGCGCTACCAACTCCGCCCATTGGGGGATAGAAGCAGTAGAGCCAGCGAAAAATTTGTCATGCGTCGAATTTAGCACAAAGAAAAACACTTTGCGCCCTGATGTGTCTTATTTGTGCAAACCTGCCTCATCCGGCTCATCGGTGGAGGTGCTGATGAGGCTGGTTTGCATACCTTTGGCACGGCGCCAAGCGTACAAACCGTAACCACTCAAGCCATAAAACATGAACAAAGCAAACAACACAATCGGTGGATGGATGGTGATGACGGCGATCGTCAACGCCAACAAGACGATCACCACAAACGGCACGCTTTGCTTCATCTGCACGTCTTTGAAGCTGTAAAAAGGCACGTTGGTGACCATAGTCAAGCCTGAATACAAGCACCAGGCAAACATAGGCCAAGCCACCTCAGGACCGGACACGCCCATCTCGGTCATCAACCACATGAAGCCCATCACCAACGCCGCAGCCGCAGGCGAAGGCAAACCTTGGAAGAAACGCTTGTCGACCACGGCCGTGTTCACATTGAAGCGCGCCAAACGCAAGGCCGCGCATGAGATGTACACAAACGCAGCCACCCAGCCCCAACGCCCCAAACCTTTGAGCGCCCATTCGTAAGAGATCAAGGCAGGAGCCGCGCCAAATGAGACCATATCTGCCAGTGAGTCCATTTGCTCACCAAACGCGCTTTGTGTGTTGGTCATGCGTGCCACTCGGCCATCCAAGCTGTCGAGCACCATGGCGCAAAAGACACCAATGGCGGCCAATTCAAAACGGTCGTTCATGGCCATCA
>Ga0228703_1000385_pt1 | contig 33562 bp, 35 predicted proteins | sample McNCre217_Aug_MG_3_FD_178020 | JGI IMG/M metagenome (GOLD analysis project Ga0228703, IMG submission 178020) | Freshwater microbial communities from McNutts Creek, Athens, Georgia, United States - 29-17_Aug_MG | ecosystem: Environmental > Aquatic > Freshwater > Creek | place: USA: Georgia...
GCACATGCACATGCACATGCACAGCACGATCATGAACACGCGGCCCACGCCGAGCCGCATGTTCACGGACCAGATTGCCAGCACGATCACGCTGCACCTGCTTCGCCAACCGCAGCGGCCAAGCATGTGGCCATCCCGATCCGCTCAGCCCCTGCTGAACCTCATGTGCACGGCCCTGGCTGCAAGCATGAGCACTGACACCGCGCCCTCGGGCCTGCTACAACTGATCTGGCTCGCCTCGCCCGCGCTGCCGATCGGCGGCTTCTCGTATTCCGAAGGGCTAGAGGCCGCCATCGAGCAAGGCCTGGTGCACAACGAGGCCAGCGCCACCGACTGGGTGGTGGACCAGCTGCACTTGACCCAATCGCGTGGCGACATGGCGGTGCTCGCGCAAGCCATCCCCGCTTGGCAAAGCGGCGATCAGCCCCGATTGCAAGCGCTCAACGACTGGGTCATGAGCACCCGCGAAAGCGCCGAGATGCGCTTGCAAACCGAACAAATGGGCCGCTCCCTGCTCGACTGGTTGCGCAACCTGCAGCAAGCCAGCGACGAGCAACTTCGCTGTTGCGCCAGCCTGCCTGTAACCTACCCTCTGGCCATGTCCTTGGCTTTGTCATTGGCGCACACGCCACTGGACCAAGCCCTGCAAGCCTACGCTTTTGGCTGGGCCGAGAACATGACCCAGGCGGCACTCAAGTCGGTGCCACTGGGCCAAAGCGCAGGCCAGCGCATGCTGGCCCGGCTGGCCCGAGAAATCCCTCTGGCCGTGCTCACGGCCATGCAAGTCCAAGACCACGAACGCCAAGCCTTCAGCCCCATGCTGGCCATCTTGTCGTCGCGTCACGAAACACAATACTCCCGCATCTTCCGATCATGACTTCTGCACTGCACCACATCCCGAATCGCACGAAAAAACTGCCGCCCTTGCGCGTGGGCATTGGCGGGCCTGTGGGCTCCGGCAAAACCACCCTGCTGGAGATGCTCTGCAAAAACATGCGCGAGCGCTGGGACCTGATCGCCATCACCAACGACATCTACACCAAGGAAGACCAGCGCCTGCTCACCGTGAGCGGTGCCCTGCCTGCCGAGCGCATCATGGGCGTGGAAACGGGCGGCTGCCCGCACACCGCCATCCGCGAAGACGCGTCGATCAACCTCGAAGCGATCGACCGCATGCTCGAGAAGTTCCCCAACGCCGATGTGGTCTTCATCGAAAGCGGCGGCGACAACCTGGCCGCCACCTTCAGCCCGGAACTCTCCGACCTCACCATTTACGTGATCGACGTAGCCGCCGGCGAGAAGATCCCGCGCAAAGGCGGCCCCGGCATCACCAAGAGCGATTTGTTCGTGATCAACAAGACCGACCTGGCCCCGCATGTGGGTGCCGACCTGGACGTGATGCGCGCCGACACCGACCGCATGCGCCCCAACCCCGAAACGCGGCCTTGGGTCATGACCAACCTGAAAACGCTGGATGGCCTGGCCGAGGTGGTGGCCTTCATCGAAAAACGGGGCATGTTGATTTCGGCATGAGTTACTTTTGATGGGCCGGATGATGGCTCAACTCAAACACGCCCTTTAAATCGCTACAATCTCACCCCGAGGAAGCGTGGCAGAGTGGTCGATTGCAACGGTCTTGAAAACCGTCGACTCGCAAGGGTCCGTGAGTTCGAATCTCACCGCTTCCGCCAGAACCCCCAAAGAAACGCGCTCTGTGAACTGCAGCGCGTTTTTTTTGTCCAATTCAGGCCAAGGGGACACGAATTCAAGCACCATGTTTGGAAAGTTTATCGAATTCGTTAAAATTATTAGCAATGCAACACAACAACAGTCCTCTGGCATCTGCCTTTCTGCGTTTCCTGCAATTGGCACGGGTGGTTCAAGCCTTGCCGGAAGGCATGGAAATGGATGCCAATGAACGCGCCTTGCTCGAAGCGGTGGTGCTGCGTTGGCATGAAAACAGTCCCATGACGGCACGTGAAGCCATTGGTCTGAGCCAACTGGGTTCTCCAGCCACGCTGCACAAACGCATCACCCGCCTGCGTGAAAAAGACATGCTCGGCACCCTGAATCAGGATGGCGACCGCCGAGCCAAGTTCCTGATTCCTACGCCACGCACCTTGGAGTATTTCGGCCACCTCGGCCAGTCCATGCAACAGGTTCAGCAAAACCTGGCGGCATGAAACCCAGCCTCAGAACACTGATTGAAACGGCTGCACTGGTTTTGATCAGTGCCGTGCTGTTCGTCGGCTTTTTCCATGTGAACAACTGGGTGTTTTCCGACTTGGAATACCGACATGGCGTGAATTGGGTGTTTCTGCCAGCAGGTTTTCGTGTCATTTTGGTCCTGGTCATGGGCCTGCCGGCCAGTATCGGCATCATGTTGGGCACCTGGTTCATTGACAGTACAGGCCCGGAAACCTCGCCTTATGTCATGACCATGCTCAACGGCGTGGTTTCCGGATTCACCCCTTGGCTGGTCATGAAAGTGCTCGATCAAGGTGAAAGATTTGGCCTTCACCTGCAAGAGCTAACCTCCGTAAAATTGATGGAGTTCACCCTGATTTATGCCGCCTGCAACGCTGTGCTGCACCAGTTGAGTTGGTGGCTGCGCGACCACAACAGCATCAACCTATGGGTGGACCTGTGGCCCATGTTCATTGGCGATGCGGTCGGCGCCTTGTTGATGCTTTACGCCTTCAAAGGCTTGTTGGGCCTGCTCAAATCGCCCTCAAGCAATTCAAAGATCCGCTGATTCGGACAAGAACAGCGCCTGAAGGTCGCTCAGGAAATCAAAGCCCCGGTCCGTGGGCCACACGCGGTGCAAATCACGGTCAATCAGCCCCAGTCGCTCGGCCTCTTGCAAGCCTTTTTGAATGCTGGTCATCGCCAAACCTGTGCGATCGACAAAATCACTCAAGACAAAACCTTCACGCAAGCGCAGAGCGTTGAGCATGTATTCAAAGGGCAAGTCCTGGCGTGACACCTCGGTGTTTTGCGTGACCGGCTCCCCCTTCATGGCCTGCTGCATGTACAGCGCAGGCTCACGGTAACGCACCTGGCGCACCACGCGGTGTGCAAAGCTCAACTTGCTGTGAGCCCCTGCGCCAATGCCCAGGTAATCGCCAAACTGCCAATAGTTCAGGTTATGCGCGCACTGGTGGCCCGGCTTGGCGTAGGCTGACACCTCGTAGCGCGACAGGCCCTGTGCCGAGGTCAACTCGGTGATGCGGTCCATCATCTCGTAGGCCAGATCGTCTTCGGGCAAGGTCGGTGGAAATTTGGCGAAGACCGTGTTGGGCTCGATCGTCAGGTGGTAGATCGAAATGTGCGGCGGCGCAAACGCGAGCGCAGTCTGGATGTCTTGCGTCAAGCCCGCCAGCGTCTGGCCGGGCAAGGCGTACATCAGGTCCAAATTGAAGGTGTCAAACACCTGCGCTGCTTCGGTCACGGCGGCCAAGGCCTGATCACGGTCGTGCACACGGCCCAGGGCCTTCAGGTGCGCATTGTCAAAGCTCTGCACGCCTATGGACAAACGGGTGATACCTGCCTGGCGGAAGGCCTTGAAGCGGTCTTTTTCAAAAGTGCCGGGGTTGGCCTCCATGGTCACTTCAGCATCGGGAGCCAAGCGCACGCGGGCACGGATGCCGCCCACCAAGCGGTCAATGGCTTCGGGGTCGAACAAACTGGGCGTGCCGCCACCCAAAAACACCGTCTGAATGCTGCGCCCCCAAATCAGGGGCAAGCTCGCTTCCAGATCGGCGAACAAAGCGTTGATGTAGGCGTCTTGCGTGGACGCCGCATCGTCACCCGACCGGAACTCGTGCGAATTGAAATCGCAGTACGGGCACTTTTTGAGGCACCAAGGCAGGTGCACATACAGTGACAGCGGCGGCAAAGCGTTCAGCTGCAACACGCCCGGGCGCATGGCGTGAACCGGATCCAGCGGATTCATGCGGCAGCGCCGTCCAACCAGCGCTCACGCATCAAGGCCAGCATGGCTTGCGCTGCGCGGCCCCGGTGGCTGTTGGCGTTTTTGACTTCCACAGGCAACTGGGCAAAGGTCTTGCCAAATTCGGGGATGAACATGATGGGGTCAAAACCAAAGCCATTGCTGCCCAGGCGCTCACGGGCGATCTCGCCCACCACACGGCCCACAGCAATCAAAGGTTCCGGATCGTCGGCGCTGCGCACCGCCACCAGTGTGCTGACCATGGCCGCACGGCGCTGGTCCATGCACTGCATCTGCTCTAGCAAAGCGGTCACGTTGTTGTCATCGCCTTTGGGGTAGCCAAAGCGGGTGGCGTAATAGGCCGTGTCCACGCCGGGCTGTCCGCCAAAGGCGTCCACACACAAACCGGCATCGTCGGCCAAGGCAGGCAGGCCGCTCAGCTGCGAAGCATGGCGGGCTTTGGCCAAAGCGTTTTCCACAAAAGTACGAAACGGCTCTTCGGCTTCAGGGATGTTCAGCTCGGACTGGCGCACCAAGGTCATGTTCAGCGGCGCGAACATGGTTTGCAGCTCGGCCAGCTTGCCCGCGTTGTTGGAGGCGAGGACGATCTTCATGTTCAGGCGCTGAAGGTCAAGGTCTTGGGCTCGTCGTGCGCCTGCGTTTGCAGACGGACCAGTTGGGCGATGCCTTTTTCGGCCAGCGCCAGCATGCGGTCCATTTCCACACGGGTAAAGGCCACGCCCTCGGCGGTGCCCTGCACTTCCACAAAGTTGCCCGCGCCGGTCATGACCACGTTCATGTCGGTGTCGCAGGCCGAGTCTTCGGGGTAATCCAAGTCCAGCAAGGCCGTGCCGTCTTTCAGGCCCACCGAGATGGCCGCCACGCGGTCGATGATGGGCGACTCTTGCAGCTTGCCAGTGGCCATCAACCACGCCACCGCATCTTGCGCGGCGACAAAAGCGCCGGTGATGCTGGCGGTGCGGGTGCCGCCGTCGGCTTGCAGCACATCGCAGTCGAGGTGAATGGTGCGCTCGCCGAGCTTCTTCAAATCGAACACCGCACGCAGCGAGCGGCCGATCAGGCGCTGGATTTCTTGGGTGCGGCCGCTTTGCTTGCCGCGAGCCGCTTCGCGGTCACCCCGGGTGTGGGTGGCGCGGGGCAACATGCCGTATTCGGCCGTGACCCAGCCTTCGCCGCTGCCTTTTTTGTGGCCAGGCACCTTCTCTTCGACCGAGGCGGTGCACAGCACCCGGGTCTGGCCAAACTCGATCAGCACCGAGCCTTCGGCGTGGATGGTGTAGCCACGGGTCATGCGCACGGGGCGCAAAGCATCGGTGGCACGACCGGAGCGAGCGTAAGTTGTCATGTGTTGTTCTTCAGAAGGTGGTGTGATGTCGCCTCAGGCAAAGGTGCCGGGCGAGTTTGCGATAATGGCCTGTTTCATGCATTGCCAAGCCCTGCGAGGGCCTGCCCAAGGCAATTGCCCCAAGCCGGTGTTCGGCCTGCGGCGCGAAGGAACCAGTTCAATGTCAGTTTACAGTATGACCGGCTACGCCAGCGTGCAGCACAGCACGCCGCTTGTGGACGGGGAGACCTCGGCCAGCACGGCCCCCGCCACCCGCCTGGGGCTCGAAATCCGCTCGGTCAACAGCCGCTTTCTGGACCTGAGTTTTCGCCTGCCCGAAGAGCTGCGCCAGCTCGAACCCGGTCTGCGCGAACTGATCACCCGGCACATCAAGCGCGGCAAGGTCGAAGTCCGCGCCAGCCAAGACAGCGCCGATGGTGCTGCCCTGCAAGCACCCAATCACCAGACCCTGCAAAAAATCGCCGCCCTGCAAGACAAAATTCAGGACTGGCTACCCAAGGCCCGCGAGCTGAGCGTGGCCGATGTGCTGCGCATGAGCGCCGGCAGCCACAGCCAAGCCGCCCCTGACGAAGCCGCCTGGATGCAAGTGGCCACCCAGGCGATTAACGCCCTGCGCGAAGCCCGTGCCCGCGAAGGTGCCCGCCTGACCGAGATGCTGCAAGGCCACATTGGCCAGCTGCGCGCACTGGCTGAATTGGCTGGCCCCTTGGTTCCCCAATTGGTCGAGCAGCAACGCCAGCGCTTTCTGGACCGCTGGAAAGACGCCATGGCCCTGGCCGATGGCAACCACCTGCCCGAAACCGCCCAAGACCGCGCCTTGACCGAAGCCACCGCTTTTGCCATCCGCATCGACGTGGCCGAAGAGTTGACACGCTTGCGCTCGCACCTGGACGAAATCTCCCGCCTGCTGACCAAGGGCGGCGACATCGGCAAGCGCCTGGACTTTTTGATCCAGGAGCTGCACCGCGAAGCCAACACCCTGGGCTCCAAGTCGGCCGTGCTGGAGATGACCCGCATTTCCGTGGACATGAAGGTGCTGATCGAGCAAATGCGCGAGCAAGTCCAAAACATCGAATAAAGACCCCGAACATGGAATACCCAGGAAACCTCTTTGTCGTGGCTGCCCCCAGCGGGGCAGGCAAATCCAGTTTGGTCAAAGCCCTGATGGAGCTGGACTCGGGCGTGCACCCTTCGGTGTCGCACACCACCCGCGCGCCCCGTGGCCAGGAAAAGCATGGCCGCGAGTACTTCTTTGCTTCGCACCAGGAGTTTGACGCCATGGTGCTGGCCGACGCCTTTGTGGAGTGGGCCAATGTGCACGGCCAGCGCTACGGCACCTCCAAAAAGATGATCGAAGAGCGCATGACCCAAGGCTCGGATGTGGTGCTGGAGATCGACTACCAAGGTGCCATCCAGATCAAGCAGATGTACGCCAACGCGGTGCTGATCTTCATCTTGCCGCCCAGCTGGGAAGAGTTGCGCTCGCGTCTGGAGCGCCGCGGCGAAGATGCGCCTGACATCATTGAGCTGCGCCTGAAAAACGCCGCCGTCGAGCTGGCCCAGGCCAAAGAATTCGACTTCGTTATAATCAATGAAGTCTTTGAACGCGCTTTGTTTGACCTCAAAGCCATCGTTCATGCCCAAAGGCTCAAATACATCGCCCAGCGACGAGCCCGTGCTGACACATTCGCAGCACTCCACATCGCCTAATCCTGAAGGAACACACCATGGCCCGCATCACCGTTGAAGATTGCCTGGAACAGATCCCGAACCGCTTCCAACTGGTTCTGGCTGCCACCTACCGCGCTCGCATGCTGAGCCAAGGCCACACCGCCAAGATCGAGAGCAAGAACAAGCCCGGCGTGACTGCCCTGCGCGAAATCGCAGCCGGCAAAGTCGGCATCGAGATGCTCAAGCGCGTCGCCTGATTCGCCCACACCCGGTTCGCCGGGTCTGATAAAAGCCCCAGCCATGGGGTTTTTTTTCGTCTGCACGCCTTCAAGCCCCTTGCCCCTTCAGTTACATTGATGCCATGAGTGCCGTCCTGCCCCCCTCTTCCACCTCTGGCCACAGCCCCCAAGCCGTGAGCCCGGCTTCGGCCAATGCGGCGGCGGCCAGTTTTGCGGCATTGACGGCCAAACTCGATTACCTCAGCGCACAAGACGCCGACATGGTCCGGCGGGCCTACAAATTCGCCGACGAAGCCCACCTGGGGCAAATGCGCAAAAGCGGCGAGCCCTACATCACCCACCCCATTGCCGTGGCTGCGCTGTGCACCGAGTGGAAACTCGACGCCCAAGCCCTGTCGGCTGCCTTGCTGCACGACGCCATGGAAGACTGCGGCGTCACCAAGGCCGAGTTGATCGAGCGTTTTGGCGCACCGGTGGCTGAACTGGTGGACGGCCTGACCAAGCTGGAAAAGCTGGAGTTCAACACCCGCGAAGAAAATCAGGCCGAATCTTTTCGCAAGATGCTGTTGGCCATGGCCCGCGATGTGCGGGTCATCCTGATCAAGCTGGCCGACCGCACCCACAACATGCGCACCATGAGCGACATGCCGCGCAGCAAGTGGGGGCGCATTGCCTCGGAAACACTCGAAATTTACGCGCCCATTGCGCACCGCCTGGGCCTCAACCAGATTTACCGCGAACTGCAAGACCTGTCCTTCAAACACCTCTTGCCCTGGCGCTATGCGGTGCTGACCAAGGCGGTCTCGCGTGCCCGCAACCGCCGACGCGACCTGATCCAGAAAGTGCAAAGCGAAGTCGAAACCGTCTTCAAACAAGCCGGCATGGACGTGCGCATCAGTGGCCGTGAAAAAACCCTGTACTCCATCTACAAAAAGATGGACGATAAGCACCTGAGCTTTGCGCAAGTCACCGACATCTATGGCTTTCGCGTGATCGTGCCCACGGTCATCGACTGCTACACCGCCATGGGCTTGCTGCACCAGATCTACAAGCCCGTGCCCGGCAAGTTCAAAGACCACATCGCCATCGGCAAGGTCAATGGCTACCAATCCTTGCACACCACACTGGTGGGGCCTTCAGGGGTCAACGTCGAGTTCCAGATGCGCACCGAGGCCATGCATTTGGTGGCCGAATCGGGCGTGGCCGCGCATTGGCTCTACAAAGAACACAGCGCCGCGAGTGCCCAGTCCGAGCGGCTGGGCACGCAATGGCTGCAATCGCTGCTGGACATCCAGCGCGAAACCCGCGACGCGGCCGAGTTCTGGGACCACGTCAAGGTGGATCTGTTCCCCGACGCGGTGTATGTCTTCACGCCCAAGAGCCAGATCATGGCCCTGCCGCGCGGCGCGACGGTGGTGGACTTCGCCTACGCCATCCACAGCCGTGTGGGTGACCACGCCATGGCGGCCAAAATCAATGGCGACCAGGTGCCTTTACGCACCGAGCTGAAAAACGGTGATGTGGTCGAGGTCATCACCGCAGCGGTGTCTGCGCCCAACCCGGCCTGGCTGGGCTTTGTGCGCACCGGCCGTGCCCGCTCCAAGATCCGCCATCACCTCAAGACCATGGCGCAAACCGAATCCATGGACCTGGGCGAAAAACTGCTCAGCCAGGCCTTGCGGGCCGAGGGCATTCAACAATTGCCCGGTGAAGAGGCTCAAGTGCAACCCTTGTGGGACAAATTGCTGCGCTTTACCGGCAACCGCAACCGCCCTGACTTGCTGATGGACATTGGCCTGGGCAAGCGCATCGCCAGCATCGTGGCCAAGCGTCTGGTGGTTCTGCTGGGCGAGTTGGGCCAAAAGCCCGATGCCCTGCTCATGACACGGGAGCGCTTCACCGCCCACGAAAAAGTCTCGCAAGGTGCCATCACTCTCGACGGCAGTGAAAACGCATCGGTGGTTTATTCACCCTGCTGCCGCCCTCTTCCGGGCGACGACATCGTTGGCTATTTGGGGCGTGGCGAAGGCCTGGCGGTCCACACACGCCAGTGCCAAATCGCCCGCAAGCTCGAACACAAGGACAGCGAACGCTTCATCGGCGTGGAATGGTCAGACGAGCCCGTTCGCAACTTTGAAACCGGCATCGAAGTCACCGTGGTCAATGGCAAAGGCGTACTGGCCCGCGTGGCCGGTGCTTTGGCTTCCGCAGAGGCCGACATCGTGCACGTGGACATGGGCCACGAATCACCGCAGGACACTGCCGACCTGCGCTTTGTCGTGGCGGTACGCGATGTGAACCACCTGGAAAGCGTGCTGCGCCAACTCAAGCGCACACCCTCAGTGATCCAGGCCGAGCGGCAAACCAACAAGGGCACAGCGCCGGTTTGACGCTGCGGGGGCTTACGCCGCTTTGGCGGGGTAAGTCACATCCAGCACTTCGATCGGAATCACGCCCGAGGGCGTCACCAATTTCAGCTCATCGCCCACGCGTGACTTGAGCAAAGTCCGCGCAATGGGTGATATCCAGCTGACTTGGCCGTTCAGACTGTCGGCCTCATCAATGCCCATGATGGTCACCGTGCGCTCCACACCGCTGAGTTCTGCATAAGTGACTGTGGCACCAAAAAAGACTTGATCGCTGCCGTGGTGCACCGAAGGCTCGACCACCTCGGCCACTTCGAGCCGCTTGGTCAAAAAACGGATGCGACGATCGATCTCGCGCAATCGTTTCTTGCCGTACAGGTAGTCGCCATTTTCTGATCGGTCGCCGTTGCTGGCGGCCCAATGCACGATCTCCACCACCTTGGGGCGCTCCCCATCGATCAGCTCAAACAACTCGGCACGCAGGCGGGCATAACCCGCTGGGGTCATGTAGTTGCGCGTGCCACTGGGCAAGGCCGGCAAGCCCAGATCGTCATCATCGTCCTGATCGGTTTCTTTGGTGAATGCTTTGCTCATGACGTGTTGGCCAATGATGCGAAAAATGAAACCCACAAAGAGAAAAAGCCCACAACTTTCGTTGTGAGCTTTTCAATATGGTGCGGCTGGCAGGAATCGAACCCACGACCCCTTGGTTCGTAGCCAAGTACTCTATCCAGCTGAGCTACAGCCGCGCTATGCATTGAATTATAGCGGCATTTTGGGGCCCTTTCGGGCCGCCGGCAAAATTATTGCCAAGAAACTGCCGAGATGTCATTGGCAAAGATGGGCGAGCTGGACCACAGGCCCTTGAGGCCTTTGCGGTACACCGCCGTGTTGGACGCGTTGAACAAGAACACGTTGACCGCATCGTTGGCAATCAGGCGTTGCATGTCGCCAAACAATTTGGTGCGCTCTTTGCCCGAGGCTTCCGAATGCTTGGCTGCCAAGTCGCGGAAAGCCTTGCTGTCGTATCCCCAGTAATAAGCGGGATTGGCGTAGTTCATGTAGTCCAGCGGCTCCACATGGTTGATCACCGTCAGGTCAAAGTTGCCCTTGAAAGTGCCGCCCAGCCACTGGGCCCATTCCACGTTTTCGATCTTGGCCACGATGCCCACTTTGGCCAACTGCGCCGCCAAAATCTCGCCGCCTTTGCGGGCATAAGGCGGTGGAGGCAAGGTCAGCGTCACGTTCAGTGGCGTCTGCACGCCAGCTTCTTTGAGCAAGGTTTTGGCTTTTTCGGGGTCGTAGGCGTACAAGCCGCTCAACTCCACATAACCGGCATCGGTGGGAGCCATGTGGCTGCCAATCGGTTTGGCCAGGCCTTCAAAGACGCCGTCAATGAAGGCCTTTTTGTCCACCGCATGCGACAGGGCTCGGCGCACACGCACATCGTCAAACGGCTTCTTGCGGTTGTTGATGGTCATGATGCCTTTGCCAGCCGTGCTGCCCACTTCGACCACAAAGCGCTTGTCGGCCTGAAACTGCTTCAAGCTCTGGGGCGACTGAAAACGTGGCATGCCATCGATGTCACCGGCCAGCAAGGCCGCCACTTGCGCAGCGGAATCGTTGATGAAGCGGAACGTGACCTTTTTGATCTTGATGGCCGCAGGATCACGGTAAGTGTCCGACTTGGACAAGGTCACCGCCGAGCCCTTGGCCCAGTTGTCCAGCTTGTAAGGGCCTGTGCCCACCGGCTTGGTGGCGGCGTTGGCCGCGCTGTTCGGGTGCAGGATGACAGCGGTGTTCTCGCCCATGCGGAACAGGAAATTGCCGTCCGGATTGTTCAGCACCAGCACCACGGTGTGGGCGTCAGGCGTCGAGATGTGGCTGATGTTGTTGAACACCGCGCCTTTGGCCTTGTTGGTGCTCTTTTCGGCTTTGGCACGCTCAAAGCTGAACTTCACGGCTTCGGCATCAAAAGCCGAACCATCGGAGAACTTCACGCCTTTGCGCAGCTTGAAGGTGAAGGCTTTGCCGTCGGCATCCATTTTCCAGCTCTCAGCCAGCAGGGGTGAGACGGAACCGTCCACGTTGATCTTGGTCAGGCCTTCCAGGATGTTGTAGTGCACGATTTCGCCAATGGCCGCGGCCGGGGCCATGGTGGGGTCCAGGCTGGTGGGCTCCAAAATCATGCCCAGCACCACCGTGTCTTTGCGGCTTTGCGCCTGGGCAGCCATGGGGCTGAGTGCCAACGTGGCGGTGGCCAGCACAGCCAGCGAGCAAGCGCCCATCCAGCGGCGAGAAATGAATCGATTGAATTTCATCGGGGTCCTCACAAACCAGGGTTGATCCCATGACCGGGAATTGCGGATAACAAGGCCCGAGTGTAGGGGTGTTCGGGGCTATTGAAGATGCGTTCTGCTGGTGCGTGCTCCACCACGTGTCCGGATTGCAACACCAACACATCGTCACACATCAAATTCACCACCGCCAGATCATGGCTGACGAACAAATAGCTCAGACCGTAGCGGTCCTGCAAATCCATCATCAGATTGAGGACTTGCGCCTGCACCGACACATCGAGCGCACTGACCGGCTCGTCGGCCACGATCAAGGCCGGGCGCGTGATCAGGGCCCGCGCAATGGCGATGCGCTGGCGCTGCCCGCCGGAAAACTCATGCGGGTATTTGTCCAAATCACCACTGCGCAGCCCAACTTCGTTCAAGGCTTGCTCTGCACGCTCGCGCAATTCGGCCCGGCTCCAGGCACGGTCCTTGGACAAAGACACCAGCGGCTCGGCCACGATGGCCTTCACCTTCTGCCTGGGGTCCAAAGAGGCATAAGGGTCCTGGAACACCATCTGGAAACCATGCCGCGCCCGTCGCAAGTCCGCCGGGCTCAGCGCATGCAGGTCCACGCCATTCATCAGCACCTGACCTTCGGTGGGTGCATCGAGCGCCATGACCAACCGGGCCAATGTCGATTTGCCCGAGCCGGACTCGCCCACCACGCCCAAGCTTTGACCTGCCTTCAAGGTGAAGCTCACGTCTGACAAAGCCTGCAAAGGCGGTGCGGCAGCCCAAAGCGCTGTGCGCGGCAATGCAAAGCGCCGGCTCAGGTGGCGAACTTCCAGCAAGGGCGCTTCGCTCATGGCAGCCTCCAATGCGGACAACGGACCAGGTGAGATTCTTCGCTGGGCCCTTGCGGTGCAACCGTCAACAGCGGCGGCATGGCTGTGCGGCAATCCGCTTGCACTTGCGGGCAGCGGTCTGCGAATGCACAGCCTGCAGGCAGGTCCACCAAGTCCGGCACAGCGCCTGCAATGGTGGTCAAGCGGGTGCCGCGCGGCAGACCCAGACGGGGCCGTGCGGCGAACAAGCCCTGGGTATAAGGGTGGGCCCTGTGTGCAAACAGCTCCGGGGTGGCCGCGCTCTCGACCACCGTGCCGCCATACATGACCATGACGCGCTCCACCTGGTCACGCATCAAGCCCAGGTCGTGGCTGATCAGCAGCAAACCCATGCCATCTTCGCGCACCAATTGCTGAATCAGCACCAGCACCTCTTTTTGCACCGTCACATCCAGCGCCGTGGTGGGCTCGTCAGCGATCAGCAGATCAGGCCCACATGCCAACGCGATGGCGATCATCACGCGTTGTCGCTGACCGCCCGACAGCTGGTGCGGGTAGGCATCGAGCCTTTCGCGGGCGCGTGGCAATTGCACGCGCTCCAGCAGTTCAAGTGCACGGGCTTTGGCCTGGGCCACAGCCATGTTCTGGTGCAGGCGCAAAGGCTCGGCAATCTGCTTCCAAATCGGATGCAGGGGGTTGAGCGCAGTCATCGGCTCCTGAAAAATCATGGCCATGCGGGCACCGCGCAGCTGGCACAGCTGCGGCTCGGCCATGCCGACCAGCTCGGCTCCATTCAAGCGCATGGAGCCGCTGACCTCAGCCCGCTCGGGCAACAAGCCCATCAGGGCCAATGCAGTGAGCGATTTGCCACAACCGCTCTCGCCAATCAGCCCCAGCGTCTGGCCCTTGGCCATGCTGAACGACACACCGCGCAAAGCTTGCGCCCAGCCCCGTGCCGTGGGCAAGCCCACGCGCAGGTCGTTCACGTCCAACAAAACTTGTGTCATCGTTGCCTGGCCAATCGGGGGTCGAGCAAGTCGCGCAAGCCATCACCCATCAGGTTCAGGCCCAGCACAGCCAAAGCAATCGCCACACCCGGGTACACCGCCAGCATGGGGGCCTGGAACATTTGCGATTGCGCCTCGTTGAGCATGCGGCCCCAGCTGGCCTGGGGTGGCTGGGTGCCCAGCCCCAGATAAGACAGCGCAGCCTCGGCCAGGATGGCGATAGCAAATTGAATGGTCGCCTGCACGATCAGCACACTCAAAATGTTGGGCAAGACATGGTCGAGGGTGATGCGCCAAGGTCCCTTGCCCGCCGCACGGGCTGCGGTGCAGTAGTCGCGCGACCACACCGCCTGCGCCGCCCCGCGTGTGATGCGTGCAAACACCGGAATGTTGAAGATGCCAATCGCCACGATGCTGACCACCAGGCCCGGCCCGTAAATCGCTGTCAGCATGATGGCCGAGAGCAAGGCCGGAAACGCAAAGGTGAAGTCAGCTGCTCGCATGACCAACTCCTCGACACAACCGCGCCGGGCTGCGGCCAGCAAGCCCAGGGGCACGCCCGCGCCCAAACCAATGCCCACCGCAATGAAGCCCACCAGCAAAGAGTTCTGACTGCCCACCAGCAAGAGCGAGGCGATGTCGCGGCCCAAGCTGTCGGTGCCCAGCCAATGCGCGGCGCTGGGCAAGGCCAGCTTGTTCGGAATGTCGATGTCGCCCACCGGGTAAGGCGACCACAGCAGCGACAGGCAGGCGCTCAAAATCAGCAAAGCCACCATGCACCCGCCCGCCACAAAGCTGGAGTGCCGACGCGCTCGCTGCCAAAAGCCTTGTTCAGCCATGCGTCACCTTCAAGCGAGGATCGATCCACGCATACAGCACATCGATGGCGAAGTTGATCAGGATCACCAAGGCCGAGAGCAACATGACCACATCGCGCACCACGATCAGGTCGCGGTTGGCAATGGCCTGAAAAATCAGCCGCCCAATGCCGGGCAACACGAACACGTTTTCGATCACGATAGCACTGGTGATCAGGTTGCCAAACTGCAAGCCCATCACCGTGAGCACCGGAATCATGGCGTTGCGCAGCACATGGCCCCACAAAACCTGGCGACGCGACAGCCCCTTGGCACGCGCAGTGCGCACGAAGTCTTCACGCAAGGTGTCCAGCACCGCCGAGCGGGTGACCCGCGTGAGGATGGCCGTTTGCACCGCCGCCAGCGCCATGGCGGGCAAGATCAAGGCCGCGATCGCAGGCCACACACCGCCGCCACTGTCCTCGGTCCAGCCCGGAAAGCCGCCCGCGCTCACCCACTGCAGGTGCACCGCAAACAGCAAAATCAACAAGATGGCCAGCCAAAAATTCGGGATCGCCAAGCCCATCTGGCTCAGCGTCATCACGCCCACATCCCCCGCCTTGTTTTGACGGGACGCCGCATAGACCCCCAAGGCCAGCGCCAGCGCCACCGTCAGCGCCATGGCCATCACGGCCAAAGGCAAGGTGACCTGCATGCGCTCGGCCATGAGTTCAGCCGTGGGGGTGTCATAAGAAATGCTGATGCCCGTTTGGCCTTGCAGCAAGCCGCCCATCCAGCGGGCATAGCGCACAGCCGCGGGCTGATTGAGGCCCAGTTTTTCTTCCATCGCGGCAATGGATTCAGCGGTGGCGGTCTCGCCCAGAATGACTTGCGCCGCATTGCCCGGCAACAGCTCCAGCACAGCGAACACGATGACCGAGGTGGCCACCAAGGTCAGTGCAAAGCTGATCAGTCGTCTGAGAATGAATAATGACACGCTCTCGCCTAAGATGAATGACCGCCGACAACACGAGTTCGACATGACATCGCCAAAGATTGTAAACACCGCCACCGGCTCCATCGTGGATGTGCCGGGCCTGCAAGTGGGGCATTTCACGCACAGCCAACGCCCGACCGGCTGCTCGGTGGTGCTGGCCCGCGATGGCGCAGTGGGCGCGGTCGATGTGCGCGGGGCCGCGCCCGGCACCCGCGAGACCGATCTGCTTGACCCCTCCAACCTGGTTGAACGCGTGCACGCCGTGCTGCTCAGCGGCGGCAGCGCCTTCGGGCTGGACGCGGCCAGCGGCGTGATGCGCTGGCTCGATGAACACGGCATCGGCTTTGAAACCGGCTACGGCCGCGTGCCCATCGTGCCGGCGGCGGTGCTGTTCGACCTGCCCGTGGTCCGCCAGAGCGACGACCCCACCATCCGGCCAGACGCCGACGCCGGTTATGCGGCCTGCCAAGCAGCATCTGCCCAAACACCCGCTGCGGGCAATGTGGGCGCTGGTGCTGGCGCTTGTGTGGGCAAACTCTTTGGCCTGAACCGAGCCATGAAAGGCGGCATTGGCAACGCCAGCGTGCGTGTGGGCCCTTGGGTGGTCGGTGCCCTGGTGGCCTGCAATGCCGTGGGCGATGTGCTCAACCCGGCCACGGGTCAAGTCATCGCCGGGGCACGCACGGCAGACGGCCAAAGCCTGCTGGACACCCAAGCCGCACTGCTGCGTGGCGAGCGCAGCACCCGCCCCATGCCCGGAACCCACACCACCATCGGCGTGGTGGCCACCAACGCCACCTTGAACAAGGCCCAAGCCAAACGCGTGGCCATGAGCGCCCACGACGGCCTGGCCCGCGCCATCCGCCCTGCCCACACCACGCTGGATGGCGACACCCTGTTCGCACTGGCCACCTGTACCGAAACGGCTGCGCCGGACTTGATGCTGCTCACCGTGATGGCAGCCGAGGCCACGGCACTTGCCACGCTGGACGGGATCTGCCAGGCGCGGGGGATTGAAACCATCATGGGCGACGTCCCGGCGAATTCTGATTGGCTGCTGTAAATCCCTCTCCAAGCCAAAATTGATAAGTTTGTCAAAACTATCTATATATCCATTAACATCTGATCCATAGCTCTAGGTTGAACATGAAATTACTCAAGCTCAGCGCAATTGGAACTTTGATGATGTGCCTGATCGCTTGCGTCAGCACAGATGGTGTTTCGACCCCCGTCAGTTTCCCCTCTGCCCCCCAATACAAGCTCAAATCTGCCGCGCACTGAAAACTGATCGCCGAAGATTTTTCGAGCCAAATTCGACAGGCTTTGCTCGCCAATGAGAAAAACCTCATCCCCATTTACCTGGAGGAGCCCAATCAACCGACACCCTTCGAGCGCAGTTTTTTTCCGATGTTCAGATCAGCCTTGCTTGCCCAAGGACTTCAGGTCAGCACTCAAGCAGAGGACACTGCACGACTTCAAGTACAGGTCAATAAAGTGTCACACGTCGCCACATATCGTGCTGGCACACTCACTTTACTCGGTGGAGGTTTGTTGGTTTTACGCGATATCGTGACCTATGACTCCTCCTATCTGACCAACGCTGGAGGTGCATTGGCCGCTGTGGCTGCAGACATCGCCATGACGCACCATCGTCCACCGCCGGAACTTGAGTTGATACTCTCTGCAAGCGTCCAAAAAGACAAACAGTACCTCACTTCGAATACGCAAATTTATTACCTTCAATCTGAAGACCTGTTTGTGTACCAACACCCACCTTTGACAGCCCCCACCAGCAGGGAATTCCCAGTCAAAGGTGCAGGAGATCGCAGATGAAAATTTGGCACTTGGCGACTCTTTCATGTGTACTGTGCTTGTCTGCTTGTGCCAACACGCAGGAAGCCATTTCGGGAACCGAGCAACATAACCCGCTGATTGCCAGCAACTATGCCGCAGCGGATCGCCTGATGACCCCGGCCGCCAAACAAGAATTGCTGTCCAGGGACAAGCGCGTCTTGGTGGCCTCGTGGGTGGACGTTAACCAGGTTTCCCGCTCCAGCATCTTTGGCAAGATGATGGCCGAACAACTGGCCAGCCGCCTGGTGCAACAAGGCGTCCCCGTGATGGAAGTAAAACTGCGCAGCAGCCTATTCATCACGGAAAAAGGAGGCGAAATGCTGCTCTCACGCGAGATTCGGGAAATCAGCCAACAGCACAACGCCGAAGCGGTGGTAGTCGGCACCTACGCCGACGCCGGCAGTTCAGGTGTTTATGTGACGGTCAAACTTGTACGCGCCATCGATGGCCTGGTGATGAGCGCCACCAATTTCATGGTGGATCGCAAATTGGTCAGCAGCATCATCAACCAGTGAGCCAATGGTCAGACCGATGTCCAAGCTGATTGTTCACGCAGTTTCATGCATCCTCTTGCTGAACGCCTGCACAGGACCTGATACCACTTCAACATCGGCCCCCTCCTCGGCAAACATCGCGACCCTAGGCAACGCCAACCGCGACTTAGGCAACGTCTTCACACAGCCCCCCAGCGAGATTGGCAATGGGGACGGGTTTGCACCTCAGCCTTTTGTGAATGGCGATGGCCATCCAGCCGTCATGGTGATCGCACACCACCAAAGTGGCCTGAACATCGGTTCGCTGGATTTATATACGGCACAAAAAATCACCCCCCTGACTCTGGGCACCGACGTGAACACGTCCAATGGTTTTGGTTATGTGCAAGATCCAACAACCAAGCGCTTTTACATTCCAACCAGTACCAATGCCGGGGTCTTCACGTACAGTTGCATCAATGGCAATTTCAAGCCCAGTCTGGGTGAGCAACCCACACTGTGCACAACCGTCACACCTCAAGCAGGAATGCCCGCCTTTTGGGGGAACAACCTGTCTGCAGATGGTCTGGTGATCGACCGGGGTGCCATTTATGGCGCAGTGGGCACCAGCAATGGCCAACTGCAGCTGACATGTGCCGATGTGAACAACACCCATTGCAGCGGCTACCCCAAAATTCTGGCCACAGACTACGCCCCCGGCAACAACAATGTCCGCATGCAGGACCTTGGAAGCAACAAACTGGCCATCGGATTCAACCGCACAGGCACCGGTCAAGTCTCGGCCATCTGCTTTGACATGGCCACACAAGCCACTTGCGGCCGGATCGACAGCAACGCCTCAGGCACCACATCGCAACCCCTGGGTCGCTTCAACCAAGAGACTCTGCAGGGCTTCTGCGCATTCAGCAGCGAGTCCATGGCACAAACCCGCTGCATGGACTTTGCTGGACAAGTGCTGGCCACCAACATCACCACGACGTATTCCGGAACGGCCATGCACGGCTTGGTCACACGCATGCCCGGCACAGGAAAATACATGGTCACATCTCTGGGAGGCAATGGCATCGAGTGCCTGGACATGGCCCAGACAGGTGCCACTTGCGGCAACACGCCGATTTTCACTGGCACCTTGGTGAACCCTTATGGGTCGGCTTTTCACCTCAACACCAGCACTGGGGACATGTGTCTGTTGACCTACAACGACCAAAGAAAACTGGGCATCTTCAGAGCCAACACTGTCACAGGTCAACTGATCGAAGATTTGCGTTGCTTTGCGCCCGGGGGCGTGTCCGCCACCTGGCGCGTCAGCAATCCAGTGCCGGATGTGTGCCCTCGCACGCCAGGAACTCAATGGGCCAGAGCCACCATCACCATGGGCGCTTTGACATTGTATGGCACAGGTACAAGCGAAGTTTACGGCGGCGACATCACGATTTTGAATGCCGGTACTGGCCAAATCCTGGCACGGCAGCAATTTGCCCAAACGGGCACACCTGTCAGCGTGCTATTGGGAGCACTGGGGATCAGCTATGCCAGCAATCCCAGCATCGACATTCAGATTCGGGTTCTGCAAAGCAATGGCTATGAATTGCGCGCGGGCTACCAAATCACTGCCCAATTGGGAGTCAATGTGGCTTGCGGTTCATGAAATGCATGACCTCAGGAAGGCAAAGCCTGCAGCGATGCCTGCAGCCCCTGCATGAACTTCGATATCCAGGATTTTCTTTTCCGCCAACTGCTCCGAATGCGCAGCCCTGAATACGGCCCCAATGCTGGAAAGCGGCAGAGCATAGTCGCCGCCCTGCCATTGCACACCCATCCATTGAATTGATGCGCTACGAGTAGCAGGTGCGGCGGGGACGCCTGAGCCAATAGTTGTCTCCATATAAGAGATCATTCTAATGCGACACAGCCACCCTGCAGGGGTATATCCAAGCCGCGCCCTACGCAGCCATCAATGATTTTCTGTCCATAGCCTGAATACATCGAAAGATGTGTCTCCAGCGTGCGCATAAACACATTGACCTGCCCCCTCTGGCCGTACCAATGAAGCTATCGCTGGCGAGAGACTGCTTCTGAACGAAGCCGCCATTCACTGCGAACAGACCAATGCCTCAAATCAGCCTCAACCGCCACTCGCCCAAACTCACCCCCACCCCGTTGCATCGTCAAATCAAAGCGCTTCATGAAGCGCTGACGCGCATCTTCTTCCACGCCCTCGGACACAAAAGACACCGCCAGCCGCTGCAGGCGCAGCAACGCGATCACGCGTGGCGGCAGCGGGTGCCATTTCAGTTGCAGATGACCATCACCGATGTGCACACGCGCCTGGCCGGTGCCCAGCTCAAAGCCGTCAAAGAGGCCCTGGGCAATGTGACCGAGGCCACACGGCATCTGGGCATCAGCCGCGCCACGGTTTACCGCAAACTGGGCAACCCCAAGGCCTGCTGATCCCGCAGCGAGCTTCAGGCCCTTGGGCCTTGGCTCTTCACTTGCCCGCGTTCGGAAAGAACAGCTGCTCGCCACCGATCTTGTAATCCGCGATGTTCGCCTGGCCCGCAGGCGAGGTCACCCAGTCCACAAATTTTTGCGCCTCGGCTTGCTTGACGTGCGCGTGCTTGGCGGGGTTGACCACCATCACGCCGTACTGGTTGAACAAGCGCTGATCGCCTTCGACCAACACCGCCAAATCGGCGCGGTTCTTGAAGTTCAGCCAGGTGGCGCGATCGGCCAGCACATACGCGCCTTGCGAGGCCGCGATGTTCAGCGCTGGGCCCATACCGCAGCCGCATTCGCGGTAACCGCTGCCTTTGGCCGCCTCCAGATTGGCCAGCTTCCAGTAGCGCAGTTCGGCGGCATGGGTGCCGCTCTTGTCGCCACGCGAGACAAAGGCCGCGTTGCCCGCAGCCACTTTGCCCAAAGCCGACAAAATGTCCTTGCCCTTGGTGCCGGCCGGATCGGCCTTGGGACCAATCAAGACAAAATCGTTGTACATGACCGGCAGGCGCTTGAGGCCAAAGCCATCGGCCACGAATTTTTCTTCGGCCACCTGGTCATGCACAAAGACCACATCGGCATCGCCCCGACGCGCCATGTCCAGCGCCTGGCCGGTGCCCAGCGCCACCACTTTGATGTCGATGCCGCTGGCCTTTTTGAAGGCAGGCAGCAAATGCGCAAACAAGCCGGACTGCTCGGTCGATGTGGTCGACGACATCACGATGGACTGGGCCTGCGCGTACAGGGCGGCAGACGACAGGATAGCCAACAACAAGCCACGGCGAAATGCAAAACGGAATTTCATGAGAGTTCTCCTTGAACAAAAGCATGGGCTTGCGGACTGCGCACAGACAGCTCGGCCGCATTGAAAAAAACATCCACAGGCAAGTCGGCCAGCACACGACCGGCTTCGAGGTACAGCACGCGTGAGGCCAAACGCTTGACCTGGCCCAGGTTGTGACTGGCCCAGATCAGGGTCAGCGCCTCACCTTGCGCAAATTCAGCGATCAGGTTTTCCACTTCGCGCTTGGCATGCGGGTCCAAGCTGGCCGTAGGCTCGTCGAGCAACAGCACATCGGGCTGACGCGCCCAGGCCCTGGCCAAGGCCAGGCGCTGCTGCTGACCGCCCGAGAGTTGCCGCCCGCCTTGTGCGGCCACGGCCGTCAGGCCCACACGCTGCAGCGCCAGCAGCGCACGCTCACGGGCTTGACGCCAGGTCAGGCCCAAGCTGCGGTCCAGCCAGATGCCCAAAGTCACATTGTTCAGCGCCGAGATGCGCAGCAAATGCGGATGCTGAAACAGCATGGCCAAACGGCTGCTCGGGTCCCGGTGCACCTGGCCTGCAGCTATGGGCAAGAGCCCCTGCAACAAACGCAGCAAAGTGCTTTTGCCCGAGCCGTTGGAGCCCACCAAGGCCACACGCTCACCGGGCGCAATGCTCAAATCAATGCCCGCCAAAACGGTCGCAGGCCCCAACTTGACCGAAGCGGCTTTCAACTGGACCACGCTGCGGCTGCTCATGCGACCCACCCCTTGGCCAGCGGCACGGCCTGCCCGTGTTGGCGCTGCCCCCAGCGGCGCAACACTGCGGCCAGCAAGTTCAACAAGAGCACCACCGCCAGCAGCACCAAGCCCAAGCCCAAGGCCAAAGGCAGATCACCCTTGCTGGTTTCCAGCGCAATCGCGGTCGTCATGACACGGGTAAAGCCATCGATGTTGCCGCCCACGATCATCACCGCACCCACCTCGGAAATGGCACGCCCAAAAGCCGCCACACCAATGGTCAGCAAGGCATAGCGCTCATCCCAAGCCAAGAGCAGCCCACGCAAGACCGGCCCTGCGCCCAGCGAGGCCCATTGCTCGCCATGCTGCACTTCCACGTCTTCGACCACTTGCCGCGTCAGGGCCGTGACCACCGGCACCACCAAAATCACTTGCGCAATGACCATGGCCTTGAAGCTGAACAACCAGCCCAAAAAGCCCAAGGGCCCGGTGCGCGAGAGCAGCAAATACACCAGCAGCCCCACCACCACCGAGGGCAAGGCCAGCAAGGTGTTCAAGATCACCAGCACAGAACCTCGCCCCGCAAATCGGGCCACCGCCAACCAAGCCCCCAGCACCACACCCAGGGCATAGGCCAGCAGGCAGGCCGTGGCACTGACGGCCACAGACCGGGCAACCACCGACCACAAGACCGGATCCCAATTGAAAATGAGGTTCAGCGCCGTGCCGACGCTGTCGTAGAGGGTGTTCATAACAAGCGGTGGATGCTACCCGAGCCAAGGCCCATTAACCCTCCGTGTTCTCCGTTATGAAATGATTTGCATAGGCCTGCCAGAACGCGCGGTCACTGCCCCCGAATGCCTTGCTTCTTGATGCACACTAGCCCTGTGCGACACATCGACCTTTCCTACCACTGGAGCCCGGGCTCTCTGCAAACCCAGGCGAGCCATACGACCTCACCGCTGCGCAACCCCTTGATGGACTTGCTGCACGCTGTGCGCAGCTCGGGCTCGATTTCTGCGGCCGCCAAGTCCTTGAACTTGTCCTACCGCCACGTCTGGGGCGAACTCAAACGCTGGGAAGACGTGCTCAGCCAGCCCCTGATCATTTGGGAAAAAGGCCAGGCCGCGCGATTGACCGAATTCGCCGACAAACTCTTGTGGGCCGAGCGGCAAGCCCAGGCCCGTCTGACGCCGCAGATCAACGCGCTGCAAGCCGAGCTGGAAAAAACCTTTGCGGTGGCCTTCGACCCGGACAGCCACCTGCTCACCCTGTACGCCAGCCACGACGACGCCCTGGTCCGCTTGCAAACCCACTGCGCCCGCCAAGCCCTGCACCTGGACATGCGCTTTTGCGGCAGCGTGGACGCGATCCGCGCCCTCAACGAAGGCCGCTGCATGGTCGCGGGCTTTCATGCCCCCGTGGCCCCCGACGCCGAATCTCTGGTGGCCCGCACCTACCGCCCCCTGCTCAAACGCGGTCAACACAAGCTCATCAGCTTTGCACGCCGCGAACAAGGCTTGATGGTGCGCCCGGGCAACCCCTTGCAGCTCACCCACTGGCAAGACCTGCTGCGCCCTGGCGTGCGCACCGTCAACCGCGCACTGGGCACCGGCACACGCCTCTTGCTCGACCAATGGCTGCAAAGCATGGGCCTGACGGGCGCGGCACTCAGGGGCTACGAACAAGAAGAAAGCTCCCATGCGGCGGTGGCCGCCTGCATCGCGGCTGGACAAGCCGATGTCGGCATGGGCATCGCCTCGGCGGCGCAGGCCCAAGGCCTGGACTTTGTGCCCCTGACCCAGGAAAACTACTGGCTGGTCTGCCTCAAAAGCGCATTGGATACACCGCCCCTCTTGCAACTGCGCCAGGTGCTGCAGTCGCAAGGCTGGCAAGAACAACTCACCACATTGGCCGGCTACGACCGACAACCCGACTGCGGCCAAATCCAGTCCCTCAAGGTGCGCCTGCCCTGGTGGCCTTGAGAGGCAGCCATTCACATACGTAATTTCACGTACGCACCCAACCCACCCAGCGCTGCTTGAGAAGAATTAAAGGCTCGGCGGGCAAATATCACGCCCAAGGCGTGCCGACGGCTGGTCTTGATTGGTTAACATTGGCGACACAAGGTCAGCGCCTGCGCTGGCTGGGCGCTTGAGCGTCTTTTTTCTCATGCTTCAACTGGAGACCCATTTGTCGACACTGCTTAAATTTGCCTTTGGCATCGACTGGCTCAACGACCGTTTGGGCAAACTGGCCACCTGGACGGTCTTGCTGGCCGCCCTCATCAGCGCGGGCAACGCCTTTGTTCGCTACGGCATCGATTGGAGTTCCAACGGCCTGCTCGAAATCCAGTGGTACCTGTTTGCCTACATGGTCATGATCGGCGCACCCTATGTGCTCAAGGTCAACGAACACGTGCGCGTGGACCTGATGTACGGCAAGCTGAAAAAAAATGGTCCCGTCTATGTGGACATCTTCGGTCTGGTGTTCTTTTTGATGCCCGTCATGGGCTTTCTGGCCTGGATTTCGTTCCCTTATTTCTGGAACACCTTCGTGACCAACGAACACTCCAGCAACGCCGGTGGCCTGATCCGCTGGCCCGCCACCTTGGCCATGCCCCTGGGCTTTGCCATGGTCTGGCTGCAAGGCCTGGCCGAGCTGATCAAGCGCGTGGCCTTCCTCCAAGGAAAGTACGCCATGGACACGCACTACGAAAAACCACTGCAGTGAGCTTCATCGCCACAACTGCTCCTCGACTCGCTGCAAGGAAATAAAAAATGCAAATGGAAAACTTTGCGCCCATCATGTTTGTGGGCTTGGTGTTCGTGATGCTGATCGGCTTTCCGGTCGCCTTCTCTTTGGCCGCCTTGGGCCTGGCCAGTGGCTTTTTCGCCATCGAAATGGGCTGGTTCCCGCAGGCCTTCCTGGGCAACTTGCCCATCTCGATCTTCTCGATCCTGAACAATGACCTGCTCTTGGCCATTCCCTTCTTCACCTTCATGGGCACCATCCTTGAAAAGTGCGGACTGGCCGAAGACATGCTCGACGCCATGGGCCAACTGTTTGGCCCCATCAAGGGCGGCCTGGGCTACTCGGTCATCATCGTGGGCTTCATCCTGGGTGCGATCACCGGCACCGTGGCCGGTCAGGTCATTGCCATGGCCCTGATCTCCCTGCCCGTCATGCTGCGCTACGGCTACAACACCCGTTACGCCACCGGCGTGCTGGCGGCTTCGGGCACCATCACGCAGCTCGTGCCGCCTTCGCTGGTGCTGGTGGTGCTGGCCGACCAACTGGGCCGACCCGTGGGCGACATGTACAAAGGTGCTTGGGGCCCCTCGCTCATGCAGATCGCCATGTTCGCGATCTACACCTATGCACTGGGTGTGTTCAAGCCCGAATACGTGCCCGGCGTGCCCAAAGAAGCCCGCACCCTGAACGGCTGGCCTCTGTGGCGCAAGTGCCTCAAAGGCATCATCCCGTCGGCCGTGCTTATCTTCACCGTGCTCGGCTCCATGGGCGGCTTGCCCTTCCAGGACCGTGCCATTGCCACCCCCACCGAAGCCGGTGCCATGGGTGTGGTGGGTGCCTTGATCCTGGCGGCCATGCACAAACGCCTGAGCGCCAAACTGCTGTGGGAAGCCATGCACGGCACCATGCGCCTGACGGCCATGGTGGTGTTCATCCTGATCGGCTCGCGCGTGTTCAGCCTGGTGTTCCAGGGCGTGGACGGTGCCAAGTGGGTCGAACACCTGTTGTCGGGTCTGCCCGGTGGGCAAGTGGGCTTCCTGATCGTGGTGAACGTGTTTGTGTTCTTCCTGGCCTTCTTCCTCGACTTCTTCGAGATCGCCTTCATCATCGTGCCCATGCTCGCGCCTGTGGCCGACAAGATGGGCATTGACCTGATCTGGTTTGGCGTGCTGCTGTGCGTGAACCTGCAGACCAGCTTCATGCACCCGCCGTTTGGCTTTGCCTTGTTCTACCTGCGCGGCATTGCCGACACCATGTTCAAGGAAAAGCGCATCGCCGAGCCGATCAAGACCAACGACATCTACATGGGCTCCATCCCCTGGGTGATCATGCAGATCCTGCTGGTCGTGATCGTGATCTTTGTGCCGCAGTCGGTCACCGCCTTCCTGGACAAACCCGAAGTCATCGACATGAACTCGGTGGTGCTGGAAGCCGCCCCTGCAACGGACGAGGCCGCGCCACCGGATGCCAATGCCAATCCTGCGGCCCCCTCTTCGGACGATCCGATGAAGGACATCCCCGGCGGCACCGACAAGAAGTAAACCCGGCCACCTCCAGGCACCTCGTCAGCACAGCGGCGAGGTGCTTTTTTCTTTCTGAAGCCTTCATATATGCCCTCTGCCGAACTCCACGAACAAGCCCCCGCGCTGCCCTACCCGTACAAACCGGTAGCGCAGGCCATGAACGCGTCCGCATTCGGTCCCGTCTTCAAGGCCATGGCCTGGTTCATCTTGCTGGCCTTGATGGTCTGGTGCTGGCGCTTGAACATCGATTGGCGATCTGCCCAAGGCACTTGGTTGGCGGTGGTCTGGGCCATGCTGGCCTACACGGTCTGGCACATCCAGCGCAGCCGCATTGCGCTGGACCAGGACGCCATCGAACAAAGCTGGATGTGGCGTCGCCGCGTCACGCTGGCTGAGTTGGCCTATGTGAAGATCATGCGCATCCGTGGCCTGGAGCATCTGGTGGCCCCCCGCATCTACGTGCGCAACCTGGGCGGCAAATTCACGTTCTTCTACTGCCACGACCGCGCCATGCTCGAAGAATTCACCCGCTTGGCCCAAGCCCTTCGCCAACACGAACAACGGGTGTAAAAAAACCCGCCGGGCTTGCGCACGGCGGGTTGTTTCAGCGGGGTGAAAAAGCTCAGAGCTTTTGAGCCTGCATGAAGCTGTCAAAACGGGCTTCACCGAAACGGAACCACCAGTTTTGCTCGGCACGGAACTTGGAGTAGTCGTCATAGACTTTCTTCCAGTTCGGGTTCTTGGCGCTCAGCTCGGCGTACACGTCTTGCGAGTGCTTGAAGGCCACGTCCATCATCTCCTTGGGGAAAGGCAGGACCTTGGTCTTTTGGGCAGCCAGCTGCTTCAAAGCGCCTGGGTTGTGCGCATCGTAGCGGGCCTGGATCTCGATGTGGGCCACAGCAGAAGCGGCTTCCACGATGGCTTTGTTCTCGGGCGACAGCGCGTCGTAGGCCTTTTGGTTGACCATCAAAGTCAACTGAGGACCACCCTCCCACCAGCCTGGGTAGTAGTAGAACGGTGCCACTTTGTTCAGGCCCAGTTTCAGATCGTCATAAGGTCCGATCCACTCGGCCGCATCGATGGTACCTTTTTCCAGCGACTGGTAAATCTCACCAGCGGGAATGTTCTGAGGCACCACGCCCATGCGCTCGAGCACCTTGCCAGCAAAGCCACCGACGCGGAACTTCAGGCCTTTGAGGTCAGCGGAAGATTTGATTTCCTTGCGGAACCAGCCGCCCATTTGGGTGCCTGTGTTGCCCATCGCAAAGTTCACGATGTTGAACTTGGCATAGTGCTCGCGCATGAGCTTCATGCCGTTGCCTTCGAACATCCAGGCGGTCATCTGGCGGCTGTTCAGGCCGAAAGGAATGGCGCAATCCAGGGCGAAGGTTTCGTCCTTGCCAAAGAAGTAATAAGGCGCGGTGTGAGCGCATTCCACGGTGCCGTTTTGCACGCCGTCCAGCACGCCGAAGGCGGGCATCAATTCACCGGCCGCGTGGGTGGTGATCTCGAACTTGCCGCCGCTCATCTCCTTGACCTTCTTGGCAAAGACTTCAGAGCCGCCAAACAAAGTGTCCAAAGACTTGGGGAAGCTCGAAGCCAAGCGCCAGCGAATGGCAGCTTGCGCATGCACAGCAGGTGCGACACCTGCGGCCAAAACGCCAGCGATGCCTGCGTTTTTCAGAATGGAACGACGATCCATGGATGAACTCCTCTTTGAAAAATAAACACACCCCAGACTTCAGGGTATGGACTTATCGGGTGTTGTCTATTCTAGAAAGGTCCAGAGCCCGTTCAGGCTCGGGTTTACCCTTTTTGTCAGATTTCGCTCCTGCAATGGCAAGGCCGTGACCAACGTTGGATGTCCCTCAACCAGCCAAGAACTCAGGCCATGCGCTGGCGAATGGACGCTTCGATACCCGCCGCATCCAGCCCCTGCGCGGCCAGCAGCTGGGCGTGGTCCCCGTGTTCAATGAACACATCGGGCAAGCCCAGTTGCAGCACAGGGCGCACCAGGCCCAGCTGCTGCAAGGCCTCGGTCACGGCGCTGCCTGCGCCGCCCATGATGCAGCCCTCTTCCACCGTCACCAGTTGGGCGTGGTCCTGGGCCACCCGGGCCAGCATCTCGGTGTCCAAAGGTTTGACCCAGCGCATGTTGACCACCGTGGCGTTCAGCGCCTCGGCCGCCTTCAAGGCCGGTGCCAGCAAAGAACCAAAGGCGAGGATGGCGATGCCCTGCCCTTGGCGGCGGATCTCGGCCTTGCCAAAAGGCAAAGGATTCAGATCGGCTTCGGGCACAGTGCCCACGCCCGCACCGCGCGGATAACGCACCGCCACCGGGTGGTTTTGCGCATAAGCCGTGCTCAACAGCTGACGGCATTCGCGCTCATCGGCGGGGCAAGCCAGGCTCATGTTGGGGATGCAGCGAATGAAAGCGATGTCGTAAGCGCCCGCATGGGTCGCGCCATCGGCCCCCACCAAGCCTGCGCGGTCAATGGCAAACACCACCGGCAGGTTTTGCAAAGCCACATCGTGGATCAGCTGGTCATAGGCCCGCTGCAAGAAGGTGGAGTAAATCGCCACCACGGGCTTCAGGCCCTCGCAGGCCATGCCTGCAGCGAACGTGACGGCGTGCTGCTCGGCAATGCCCACATCGAAATAACGATCGGGAAAGCGGCGGTGGAACTCCACCATGCCCGAGCCCTCGCGCATGGCAGGGGTGATGGCCACCAGGCGCTTGTCTTGCTGCGCCATGTCGCACAGCCACTGACCAAACACCTGGGTGAAGGTGGTTTTGGCGGGTGTCGTCGATGGCACCAAACCGACCGCGGGGTCGAACTTGCCGGGGCCGTGGTAGGCCACCGGATCGGCCTCGGCCAGCTTGTAGCCCTGACCTTTTTTGGTCACCACATGCAAGAACTGCGGACCGTCCAGATGCTTGATGTTTTCCAGCGTCGGGATCAGCGACTCCAGATCGTGCCCATCGATGGGGCCGATGTAGTTGAAGCCAAATTTCTCGAACAGCGTGGCCGGTACCACCATGCCCTTGGCATGCTCCTCCAAGCGCTTGGCCAGCTCAAACAGCGGCGGCGCGTTCTTGAGCACGTTCTTGCCCACAGTTTTGGCGGCCGAGTAAAACTTGCCGCTCATCAGCTGCGCCAGGTAGCGGTTCAAAGCGCCGACCGGTGGGCTGATCGACATGTCGTTGTCGTTCAGGATCACCAGCAGCTTGCACTCTTCGACACCCGCATTGTTCAGCGCCTCAAAGGCCATGCCGGCCGTCATCGCGCCGTCACCGATCACGGCAATCGAATGGCGCGACTCGCCTTTTTGGCGAGCAGCCAGCGCCATGCCCAGCGCCGCCGAAATGCTGGTGGACGAATGGCCCACGCCAAAAGTGTCGTATTCGCTCTCGTCGCGGCGCGGAAAGCCCGACAAGCCATTCAACTGGCGCAGCGTGGGCATGCGGTCACGGCGTCCCGTCAAAATCTTGTGCGGATACGTCTGGTGCCCCACGTCCCAGACGATGCGGTCTTCGGGCGTGTTGAACACGTAATGCAGCGCCAGCGTCAGCTCCACCGTGCCCAAGTTCGAGCTCAGGTGGCCACCGGTTTTGGACACGTTGTCGAGCACACAGGCACGCAACTCCTTGGCCACGGTGGGCAAGTCGGTGCGGGCGATCTGGCGCAAATCGGCCGGTGACTGGATGGCGTGGAGAAAATCGGTCATGGCATCAGTGGGTTCGTTGCACCACCATGTCGCACAGGGCGCGCAAGGCGGCCAGGCGTTCGGCGGGCAAGCCGGTGTCCTGCAAGGCTTGTGCGGCTTGCGCCGCCAGCTGGTCGGCCAGGCGCTGCGCGGGCGCAAGGCCCATCAGCGCCACATAAGTGGGTTTGTCGGCGGCGGCGTCTTTGCCCGCCGTTTTGCCCAAGGTGGCCGAATCGGCCGTCACGTCCAAAATGTCATCGACCACCTGAAACGCCAGGCCCATGGTCTGGCCAAACTGCTGCAACGCCGCATGCGTTACGGGCGACACATCACTGCCGCAGGCCGCGCCCATTTGCACACTGCAGAGCAGCAAAGCCCCGGTTTTGAGGCGATGCATCTGGCGCAATTGGTCTTCGGTCAAGCGCTGGCCCACACTGGCCAGATCGATCGCCTGACCACCGGCCATGCCCTGGTAACCCGAAGCACGCGCCAGCAAGCCCACACAGGCGGCCTGCACTGCAGCAGGCACGCTGCCGTCTTGGGGCGTCAGCGTTTCAAAGGCCAAGGTCTGCAAAGCATCGCCCGCCAACAAGGCCTGCGCTTCGCCAAACTGCACATGCACCGTGGGCTTGCCCCGGCGCAGCACATCGTTGTCCATGCACGGCATGTCATCGTGCACCAAAGAATAAGCGTGGATCAACTCGATCGCGCAGGCCGCACGCAAGGCGGCAGCCATGTCGCCGCCCACGGCTTCGGCCGTGGCCAGCACCAGCAAGGGGCGCAGGCGCTTGCCACCGTCCAGCACCGCGTAGCGCATGGCCTCGCCCAGATCCGCCGGCGAAGGCTGGGCAATGCCCTCGGCCAGTGCCGCTTCCACACGCGCCAGATGCGGCTGCATCCAGGCTTTCACATCAAACGAAGCACTCATTGGCCAGTCCAGGGTTTGAGTTGGCCGTTGTCCAAGACCTTGATCTGGTCTTCCACCGCCTTGAGCTTGTCGCGGCAAAAGCCCAACAAACTGGCACCGCGCTGGTAACCCGTCAGCAGCTGGTCCAAAGGCATCTGCCCCGACTCCAGCTGCGCCACCAACTGCTCCAGCTCGGACAAAGCCGCCTCATAGGTGGCGGGCAAAGCCTGCTCGGCGTCTGAAGTCTCGGTTTTGGAAGCCTTGGGCATGGGTGATCCGCGCAAAAAGACTGATTTTAGGCGCTTCCCCTGAGCCAAACTGACAGCCATGCCCGCCTCAAGGACAAATCAGCGCCCGGCACACGCCGCCCGGGGTCTGTGGCCTGGCCCACGCAGCCCATGGGCCCAACGGGTACAATCTCGGGTTCCCCGGCAGGCCTGTTCCTGCCGTTTTTTGCGCCCGCATCTTCGGATTTGGCGCTTTGTCCCTGCCCCTTCATAGGGGGAGTCTCTAGGTCAGGTCACCCATGTCTGATTTAAGTCTTCAACTGCAGCAGGCCGCAAGCCAACTACCAGTTTCCACTTATTTCGATGAGGCGCTGTTCCAGCGCGAATTGAAAACGCTCTTCCAGCAAGGCCCCCGCTACGTGGGCCACCAGCTGGCAGTGCCCAACCCGGGCGACTACTACGCCCTGCCCCACGAGGGCGAAGGCCGCGCCCTGGTGCGCAACGCCCAAGGCGGAGTCGAGCTCGTCTCCAACGTCTGCCGCCACCGCCAAGCCGTCATGCTGAACGGCCGTGGCAACTTGCAAACCCAACAAAAAGGCAGCGCCGGCGGCAACATCGTTTGCCCCCTGCACCGCTGGACCTATTCGCCCAAGGGCGAGCTGCTGGGCGCACCGCATTTCTCGCACGACCCCTGCCTGAACCTGAACAACTACAAGCTGCAAGAGTGGAACGGCCTGCTGTTTGAAGACAACGGCCGCGACATCGCTGCCGACCTGGCCGGCATGGGCCCGCGCAGCCAGCTGGACTTTTCGGGCTACGCGCTTGACCGCGTCGAGCTGCACGAGTGCAACTACAACTGGAAGACCTTCATCGAGGTTTATCTGGAGGACTACCACGTCGGCCCCTTCCATCCGGGGCTGGGCCAGTTCGTCACCTGCGACGACCTGAGCTGGGAGTTCAAAGAACACTACTCGGTGCAAACCGTGGGCGTCTCGGGCGGCTTTGGCAAGCCCGGCTCGGACACCTACAAAAAGTGGCACGAAGTGCTGCTCAAATACCGCAACGGCCAAATGCCCGAGCGCGGCGCGATCTGGTTGACGTACTACCCGCACATCATGGTCGAGTGGTACCCGCATGTGCTGACGGTGTCGACGCTGCACCCGATCAGCACGAACAAGACCCTCAACATGGTCGAGTTCTATTACCCCGAAGAAATCGTGGCGTTTGAGCGCGAATTCGTCGAAGCCCAGCAGGCCGCCTACATGGAAACCTGCATCGAGGACGACGAGATCGGTGAGCGCATGGACGCAGGCCGCAAAGCCCTGCTGGCCCGGGGCGACAACGAAGTGGGCCCTTACCAAAGCCCCATGGAAGACGGCATGCAGCACTTCCACGAGTGGTACCGCCGTCAGATGAACACCCTCTGAGCGCAAGGCAGCGATGCAAGCTTCCTGGATGATCCTGGCGTCGCTGTTTTTTGCGACCATGAGTGTCTGCATCAAATTCGCTTCCAGCCACTTCCACACCTTTGAACTGGTCTTCTACCGAGGCCTGATCGGCATGGTCATCATGGCCAGCCTGTGCCGCGCACAAGGCGTGTCCATCCGCACCCCCGTGCCGCTGATGCACGTCTGGCGCTCGGCCATCGGCGTGGTGTCTTTGTCGGCCTGGTTCTATGCCATCGCCCACCTGCCCCTGGCCACCGCCATGACGCTCAACTACATGAGCGGCGTCTGGGTCGCGGCCTTTTTGGTGGGCGGCACCTTGGTCATGGGCCGCTTGCAAGACGCCAGCCGCCAAGGCCCTGTGGTGCTCACCGTGCTCACGGGCTTTGCCGGCGTGGTCATGATCTTGCGGCCCACCATCGAACAAAACCAGCTGTTTGCCGGCGTCATCGGTTTGCTCTCGGGCCTGGGCGCGGCCATGGCCTACATGCAAGTCGCGGCGCTGGGCCGCATGGGCGAGCCCGAGTCGCGCACCGTGTTTTATTTCTCGATCGGCACCACCCTCGTGGGCGGCACGGCCATGCTGTTCACCGGCGCCAGCGACTGGGTCTGGCCGCAAGTGCTGTGGCTCTTGCCCATTGGCCTCTTGGCCGCTTTGGGCCAGCTGTGCATGACCAAGGCCTACACCCGTGGTGCCACTATGCTGGTGGCCAATTTGCAGTATTCGGGCATCGTGTTTGCCGCGCTGTTTGGCCTGTTTTTGTTTGGCGATGTGATCCCGCTGATCGGCTGGGCCGGCATGGTCCTCATCATCGCCAGCGGCATTGCCGCCACCGCCCTGCGCAAACGCGCCCTGCCCCAAGCCCCCGCCGAAGAACACTGACCCCGGAGCCGCCATGTACCCCTTGCTCATCACCGCCGCCCAACTGCAAACCCTGCAACAACAAGGCACCGCCCTGGCCGTGGTGGACTGCAGCTTTGACCTGATGAAGCCCGAACTGGCCGACGGTCTGTTTGAGGCCGAGCACATCGCAGGCGCACTGCACGCCCACCTGGACCGCGACCTGAGCACCCACGCAGACGACGCCGTCAACGGCGGCCGCCACCCCCTGCCGCCCCGCGAACGCGT
>Ga0228703_1000387_pt1 | contig 33442 bp, 30 predicted proteins | sample McNCre217_Aug_MG_3_FD_178020 | JGI IMG/M metagenome (GOLD analysis project Ga0228703, IMG submission 178020) | Freshwater microbial communities from McNutts Creek, Athens, Georgia, United States - 29-17_Aug_MG | ecosystem: Environmental > Aquatic > Freshwater > Creek | place: USA: Georgia...
TCGGAACATCTACGTAAGTGTGCTTATTTTCAATTTGAATCTGTCCCAAGACATTTCCTGGAATTCCGGTTTCACCTGCGAAGGCACCCACGATATTCGATGGAGAAATCTTTTCATTGAAACCAATGTTGACGAACATACGAACCATATTCTCATCGCTGCGGTAAGGTTTCCCCTCACGATCCATACGTGGACCACGTGGGCCACGATCACGATCGCGATCTCCACCTCGCTCAAAACGTCCGCCACGATCTCCGCCGCGTGAATCCCGGTCGAAACGACCACCACCGCGGCGTTCACCACCACGCGAATCACGATCACGGTATCCACCGCCACGCTCCTCACGTCCGTATTTGCGTGATTGACGCTCAAATTCGCCTTCTAAATTTTCATCTCCAAACTCATTCTTTTGGATACCCATGTTCATCTTTACCAAGGCAGCAACAATTTGCTCCGTCGTAAATCCTGCATGGTGTAAATTTTCCAATGAATCTGAGAATACTTCTAAATCACCCTCGTTGATCGTCGCAGCAACACGCTCAATAAACATGCCCTTCTTGATACCCACAACATCCGTGAATGATGGAATGACTCCTTTATCAATTTTCACCTTCGTGTAGTTCATAATCTCACGCAAACGATTGCGCTCCGATCCTACGACCAAGGTAAATGCCTTACCGAATTTACCGGCACGACCTGTACGACCAATACGGTGTACGTAATATTCTTCATCTAATGGAATATCGTAATTGATTACGGCATCTACGTTATCTACGTCCAATCCACGAGCAGCCACGTCCGTAGCTACCAAGATACATACATTTCCATTGCGGAAACGATTCATCACTTGGGTACGTTGGCTCTGGCGTAAATCTCCGTGCAATCCCTCTGCCGCATAACCACGAGATACCAATTCTTCAACCACCTCATCAACACGCTTCTTCTGGTTACAGAAGATCAACATCAATTTCAGATTATAAAAATCAATCAAACGCGTCGTAACCTCCATTTTGGCACGGCCCTTCACGTCGAAATACAATTGCTCAATATTAACATTGGTGATTTCGTTTTTAACAACCTTCACCAATTTAGGTTCAGTCAAATACCGACTTGTCAAAGCCATAATCGGCTTAGACATCGTAGCAGAAAACAAAACAGTTTGACGCTCATCAGGCATTTCTTGCAAAATGCTTTCGATGTCTTCACGGAATCCCATGTCCAACATCTCATCAGCCTCATCCAAAACGATCATGGAAGCTTGTTGAAGCTTCAACGCACGACGTTCAATCAAGTCAATCACACGACCCGGCGTACCCACAACGATGTTTGCACCGGCCTTCAAGGACTTAATCTGACGATCAATCGAATCACCACCATATACCGTGGTAACCCAAACGCCTTTCGTGAATTTTGCCAATTTCTTCATTTCTTCCGAAACCTGAACGGCCAACTCACGTGTTGGACATAAAATAATTGCTTGTACGAATTTCTCGAACGGAACGATGTGTTCGATCATTGGAATACCAAAAGCTGCGGTTTTACCCGTACCTGTTTGCGCTTGTCCGATGACGTCACGACCCTCTAAAACGTAAGGAATTGCTTCTGATTGAATGGGGGAAGCAAACTCAAAACCCATTTCTTTTACTGCTTCTTGGATACCTTCCGACAAAGGAAGACTATCAAAGCGAATTTTTTCACTCATGATTTGTATGTTTAATTATGATGCCCTAACACATCCGTAATCAAACCTAATAGCCCTCTAAACAGTCTGGAAGGGGATTTGCAATTGCTTGCAATCGATTTATGCGGATGCATTTGTACTAATATGCCACAAAAGTAGGCATACTTACAATAGAAAGCAAATGAATTGGATTATTTTAATAAAGGCTTCTTAGCAAGAACAAAAGTAACTCCTGATGATTCACCTGTTTTGACCTCCATTCGAGCGGGTGAAAGTCCCTCGCCGACTAATCGATTTTTAATTACAAACCCGCGTTTTAAGGATGCTCGATCATCTTTTCCTGACTGAACAAGGATTTTTAAGGAAACGTCTTTATACTTATTTAAACCTTCAGCCATCCGTTTAAAAACATAATCCACAGGCTTATCTAACAGATCTGTTTTTTCATTAAACACCAGTTCAGAAGCCGCTAATTCCAAGGCATCTGTTTGCGTAGAATCCGACAAATATTGATGTATACCTACAATTACCGAATTCTTAGGCACATCGAAGACTTTTCCATTAGGCCAGCTCAAGGTAGTCAATGAATCCGAACGCAATTTTGTCGAATCCAAAACCGCACGCGTCAAGCTATCATTCAACTTATTTAAACTATCTACGGGAATAATTTCCTCGGTTTCAGTGGCAACCTCCTCCGAATCTGTCGAACGAAATGCCGTATACCAAATAACCCCGCCGCCTAAGACAAGTATTATCAGCATGTAAATGAAAGTGCTGACCGTCAAATTCTGCAACCAATTCCCATCCACGATAGGATCTTGATCATCGGCATAAGTTAACAAGGCTCCTGTGTCTACGCGTAGAATATCTGACAAAAGAAGAATCTCCGAAACCCCTAATTGTATTTTGGCTGGACAAAGAACAAAAAACTGTTGCTTTAAACCCGAAAAATATTCTCCATACGCTTTCCAATCCTTCAAAGCCGAATAATCTTCCTGCTTCAATCGGAAACCATAAAGCCCAAAAAACAGCGTTAAGCCTTTCAAAATGGCAGAACTTTTCGCTCCCATTTCTCGTGAGAGTAGCAAAGCTATGGCGCTCTTTTTATCCGGAATTAAGATCCCCATCATCCCTTCGCCATACCGCAAAATTGCATCCTCACTAAACTTTTGATTCTCCACTGATAAGAAAGCCTCAATGTCAGAGACGGGGGCCGACTTTTGTAGAATGAAGTTATACAAGGCATTGTAACGTATCCGATTACGAACCAATTTCAGCAAACCACCCAAAATAATCGCTTCCCAAACGGGGAATAACTCCTCTACCTTATCAACAGGTTCAGCGATAAGTTTGGCCATTCGCTCAACAACTTGCGACTTTTCTTCTTCGGTAATGACGTAAAACATTTGATTCATAAGGACACAAAATTACGAGGACTAAACGGATTTAACACATAAGTATCCGCTTATTTTTAAAATATTAACGCTGCATTTCTTACCTTTGTTTTATGAAGAAAGTATTGTTTATTGACCGGGATGGGACAATTATTGTTGAGCCCATCACAGACCAACAAGTTGACTCCTTTGAGAAACTAGCATTCTTGCCCAATGCAATTTCAACACTTAGAAAAATAACACAAGAGTTGGAATACGAATTGGTGATGGTAACCAATCAAGACGGTCTTGGAACTTCTTCGTTTCCGGAAGACACATTTTGGCCTGCGCACAATAAAATGATTGAAATTCTTCTGAGTGAAGGAATTGAATTCAGCGCGGTTCATATAGACCGTAGCTTTCCGGCCGACAATCTTCCTACCCGCAAGCCGGGCATAGGCATGTTGGGACAATACTTTTCAACCGAATACGATTTAGCGAATTCCTTTGTCATTGGTGATCGATTGACAGATATTCAATTGGCCAAAAATCTTGGATCAAAAGGTATTTTCATCGGACCAGCAGAATCTGTTTCAGACGATTTGCAAGAATCACTCGGCTTAGCTTGTTCTTCTTGGGATGAGATTTACCACTTTTTACGATTACCAGCACGTAAAGTAAGTCACCAAAGAAACACACACGAAACAAAAATACAGATCGATTTAAACCTGGATGGAAGTGGTAAAGCCAACAACCAAACAGGCCTTGGATTCTTTGATCACATGTTGGATCAAATAGCAAAACACGCGAATGTCGACTTAGCTGTCAAAGTAGATGGTGATTTACATATCGACGAACATCATACGATTGAAGATACGGGAATCGCTTTGGGCGAAGCCTTCAGCTTGGCTTTGGGAGATAAACGCGGAATCAATCGCTATGGATTCCTTTTACCGATGGACGAATGTTTGGCACAAGTTGCTTTGGATTTTTCAGGCCGAAACTGGTTGGTCTGGGAAGCAAGTTTTAAGCGTGAAATGATTGGAGAAATGCCCACTGAAATGTTCTCACACTTCTTTAAGTCCTTTTCCGATGCAGCAAAATGTAATTTAAATATTCAAGCTAGTGGTGAAAATGAACATCACAAAATTGAAGCAATTTTCAAAGCATTCGCAAAAACGATCCGTATGGCCGTCGAACGTGACATAAAAAATTTAAATTCTTTACCGAGTACCAAAGGATTACTCTAAACAAATTCTTAATTTTGCATAAATAATTAAATACTATGGGATATTCAGGAGCAGCATTCTTTATCATTTTGTTCGCCATTTCAATCGTGGTTGGAGCAAAACTTCAAAAAATCTACAAAGAAAGAGGGAAATAATTCCTCTTTCTTTTTTTACAACCACCCCTCATCGGCAAAGCTCACATAGCTTGAGCTATTTAGTATCAAATGATCCGAAATGATCATATCCAAACTGCCTGCCGCCGAAACTAACTTTTGAGTAACTAGTTTATCCGCTTGACTTGGACTTAATTGCCCAGAAGGATGATTATGCGCTAAGATTAAACTGCTTGCTTGCAACTGCAAAGCAGCTTTCAGAATTAATTTACTATCCACAACTGTTCCCGCGAGACCTCCCCTACTCACACATTCTTTTTTTATCAAACGAGCCGCTCGATTCAAATAAATAACCCAAAACTCTTCGTGGTTAAGATCTGCTAAATGGGGTTTCAACAATTGATAGGCATCGCTGGATGAACGTACAACTTCAACGGATTGCATAGCAACAAATTCCATCCTCCGACGACCTAATTCGAGCGCAGCCACCAAAACCGCAGCCTTTGCCTGGCCAATTCCCTTCACACGTTGAAATTCAAGCAATCCCCACCGACCCAGTAAATTTAAATCACCCTCTACGTGATGAAGTATCTCCCGTGCTAAATCCAGAGCGGAACGTTCCCGTATTCCAGTTCCAATCAGAATCGCTAATACTTCCTCTACCCGCAAGAGGTCTTTCCCTTGTGCATATAAAATTTGTCGGGGCTGATCCGACACCTGTAAATCCTGAATCTTTTGATAAGCCATGTACGAATGTACTGCCTATAAACAAGAAAACCCCGCTGTGTGCGGGGTTTATCAAGTACCTGATAATAAGGAATTAAGCTGCGATTTTATTCGCCAACTTCGCTAATTTTGATTTCTGATTAGCTGCCTTATTTTTATGAATGATGTTCTTCTTTGCTAATTTATCCAACGCAGAAGACACTTGCTTGAACAAGTCAGATACAATTGCCTTATCAGTCGTCAATCTCAATTTCTTGATCAATGTACGAGTAGATTTGTGTTGGTAACGATTGCGCAAACGCTTTGATTCATTTGCCCGAATACGCTTTAGTGCTGATTTATGATTTGCCATTTTTTAAAAAAATTCTCTTTTCTGTAAAATTGAATTGCAAAAGTAAGTAAAAGGTTTAGAATTTACAATACTACCACTAAAAAAAGCTAATGAAATATTTATTCACATGCCTGTTTTTTTCCCAGCTCATCTATGCAAATCCGAATTGGGGTTTTTACGCACATAAAAAAATCAATAAGCTGGCTATTTTTACTCTCCCTTCTCCCCTCGTCATATTTTATAAACGGCATGTGGAAGAAATTGAACGTATGGCGGTTCTACCCGACCAGCGACGTCACAGCATGGATCAAGAAGCTGCTCGCCATTACATCGACTTAGATCAGTACTCCATCTCAGAAATAAAATATCGTTCCTGGGAAGAAGTCTGTTCACGCTTTCCACCCGATACTTTATCGGCGCATGGAATAGTCCCCTGGAATATCCTAACATACTATAAAAATTTAACGTATGCCTTTGCCAAAAAGGACACCATCGCCATTGTAAAACTATCTGCGGAATTAGGGCATTACGTGGCTGATGCGCATGTTCCTTTACATACGACATCGAATTATGACGGCCAAAAGACCAACCAGGTAGGTATTCATAGCTTTTGGGAATCAAAAATACCCGAATTATTGCAAGAAGAACTAGATGATTGGATAGGACCTGCAACCTATATCAAAGAGCCATTAAAGGCTTGTTGGGATTGGATAATTGAATCCCATGAAATGCTACCTCACTTATTCGAGGAAGAAAAGCAATTATCTTCATCCACCCCCGATTCAAAGAAATACGTTCATAAACAACGGGGAATGATTCTAGAGAAAACCTATACATCAAAATACATAGCGGACTACCACAAACGCCTTGATAATCAAGTAGAAAAACGATATCGTTCCTCCATCAAACACGTGGCAGATTTATGGTATTCTGCTTGGTTGGAAGCCGGAGAGCCTGAATTCCAATAAATTTATGCAATTTTACAGCATGAATGCAGCGAAATTTGTCCAATTAAAGCACGGGAAAGATGCCCCAGTCAAACGTTTTCACCCTTGGGTTTTCTCAGGCGCGATCATTAAACAAAGCCCCAATCTACAAGATGGCGACTGGGTCAATGTATATAGCAGTCGGGAAGAATTCCTAGGCACCGGCCATTTCCACCATGGAAGTATCGCTGTCAAAATCATTTCGTTTGAAGCGATCGAATCAAAATCAGCCTTTTGGGAAAAACGCATTCAAAATGCGTGGGATCTACGCAGCCTACTTCCCTTAAAAGACACGAACGCCTTTCGCTTAATTCATGGAGAAGGGGACGGCTGTCCAGGCTTAATTATGGATCTCTATAAAGATGTCATCGTATTTCAAGCGCATACCATCGGAATGCACCGCGACCGAGATGAGATTGTCGAGGCCATCAAAAATGTACTTGGCAAAAAAATCAAGGCCATTTACGATAAAAGCAAAGAGACTTTACCGACAGAATATGCACAAAGCGTTACAAATACCTTTGTATTTGGCGAGGTGAAAGTTCCTTATACCGTCAAAGAGAACGGGATTTCCTTTTCGATTAATTGGATCACCGGACAGAAAACGGGGTTCTTTATCGACCAGCGCGAAAACAGAGCCATATTGGCCCGATACGCGCCTGGAAAATCCGTTTTAAATACCTTCTGTTATTCAGGTGGCTTCTCCCTTTATGCACTCAAAGCGGGTGCTTCATCCGTGATTTCGCTGGATGCATCCGCCAAAGCGATCGATTTGGTAAACGCCAATATCGAATTAAATAAAATGCAGGATTTGAACCATCAAGCGATCGTAGGCGAGACACTCCCCTATTTAAAAGCCAACGAAGATGAATTTGACATCATCGTGCTAGATCCACCTGCCTTCGCCAAATCCATGAACGCCAAACATAAAGCCTTACAGGGCTATCAAAAGATTAACGAATTGGCTCTGAAAAAGATTAAGAAAAACGGCTTATTGTTCACCTATTCATGTTCGCAGGTGATTACGCGTGACTTATTCTACAACATGCTTGTGGCCGCTGGAATCGCTGTAGGTCGGGAGATACAAGTCATTCATCAAATGACACAATCCCCTGATCATCCGATCAACTTGTTTCATCCGGAGAGTAATTACCTCAAAGGCTTTGTCCTAAAGGTCTTGTAATAAAAAAGGCGCTGAATGAATCAGCGCCTTTTTAATTAGTCAACGAAACGGAAAATTCGGGACCAGCGTATTTTGTTCCAAGAGAAGAGCGGCTTGTTGGGGTCTATCGACATCCAGACAAAAACGGCTTTCCCTACGATATGATCCGCAGGAACAAATCCCCAGAATCGCGAATCCGCTGAATTATGGCGATTATCTCCCATCATGAAGTAGTAATCTTGTTTAAAAGTATAACTCGTTAATACCTTGCCATCTTTCAACAATTTATCCCCCGCTAAGGTAATTCCCGTATTCCCCTCGTAATTGATAATGGCTTCCTGATAAAGCTTCGTATTTTTTCGATCTAACGTAACCGTCCAACCTTTTGCCGGAATCTTTAATGGGCCATAAAAATCACGATTCCATTTAAAATCTACCGTATCATGCGGGAACATATCGATAAAAGTAAGCCCTTTCGGATCTTTAAATGCCTCCAAATCAAATGATTTCGACCAAGGAAGCGCTTTAATTTCATCGATGTGCTTTTGGGATGTATTCATTTTATAACCAGCTAATTGATTCAAAGAATCAGCTAATGGCAACCAATCCGCTGAATCATAGCTCGCATCCGGTGAATTACGAATTCCATACTCCTCAAAAAACTTCTCATCCAAATTTTCCTTTGTCTTCATGAAAACAGGATGCTGCATCCGTTCAGGGTTTTCCATCGCCTTGTTATTCACAAATACCTGTTGGTCCCTAACTTCCAACACATCGCCCGGCAACGCCACACAACGCTTCACATAAAATGTTCGTAAATCCACAGGAGCATCCCCATCTTCAGAAAAATTGGGAACATTAAATACCACAGCATCCCCTTGTTTAACCGAAGAAAAACCCGGTAAACGGTAAATAGGCAATTGTAGCCAAGATAAATACGAAGGTAAATTGGTAAACCAAATCTTCTGATGCGTTAATGGTAATTGCAAGGGTGTCTTGGGTGTTCTGACTCCGTAGTGCATTTTACTCACGAATAGAAAATCTCCAACCATCAAAGAACTCTCCATCGAAGGTGTCGGAATCGTATAGGCTTCAAATAGGAAAAATCGAATTAAGGTAGCAGCCACGACCGCAAATACGACGGAATCAAGCCATTCTCTAAATGCTGATTTTTGCTTTGGCTTAGGGCTTTCTGTTTGTTTCATGAATTCTTATGTAAGTATTTATCAATTAATTCTTGTGAGGGCTTATAAATGTAAGGATGTGGGAATCCATTTTCGATAAACGTAGGGTCTTGCATGTTCGTATAACGGAAGTGGCAAGACCAACGAATCTCATTGTTCGTTATCTTCCCAGACTCATGCACTAATAAGGTCGAAAATATAGCTACATCCCCTAATTTCATTGCTTTTTGAACACGTGGATAGGATGAACGATCAAAATCAACTTCCGCAAAACCATTTTCAATGCGATCAGTCAGTGGGCCTAACTTATGCGAACCCGGATAAAAAACAACCGGTCCATGCTCAATGTCCAAATCCATCAAAGGTAACCAAACGACAACCGAGTCGTCGGATGCCAACATCGATGTCCAATCTTGATGCAAAGGCGTTTTATAAAAATGCTCCGACTTGGCAAGTGAGGGGTGATTGAAAAACAAAACAGGACGTGTGCACATCAAAGGATGTTCTAGGCCTAATTCCTTTAACAATTCAATTAATTTCGGATTTACGGCCAATTGGTATAATTCAATCAAACCACTCTGAATCATTTTGCCACAGGAAATAAATTCCTCCAAATGATTCTCAAAAAGTGTCTGCATTTGTGTCAAATAATCCCCCTCAATACCAAATCGCTTGAATTGTATATCGAAAATAGCCTTAGCTGCCTCTTGGATTCGACGAATCAAACTCGGGTCAAAAAGCCCCGGTAGGATAATCAACCCATCCTCTTTCAATTGTTTTTTTAATGCAAAATGGCCCATATAATTTTACTTTAATAGATCATCCATTCCTAAAACTCCTTTTTTATTTTTTACCCATTCAGCTGCAATAACGGCTCCGAGTGCAAATCCTTCCCGACTGAACGCCTCGTGTGTTATTTCAATCTGATCAACCTTGGAGATATACTTAACCGTATGAGTTCCTGGAATGATTGATTCACGCTGTGACCAAATCGCAACTTCATTCGCAGCTGGAATTTCATTGTTTACCCATTTCGTTTTCGAAGGATACGCATCAATAATTCCCTCAGCAATTGTGATCGCCGTTCCTGACGGGGAATCTTTCTTTTCCAAATGATGAATCTCATTCGTATAGATATCATATTCATGATGTCCTGCCATCAGTGCGGCCAAGGTCTTATTCAATTTGAAAAATAAATTTACGCCGATGGAGTAGTTGGAGGCATAAAAGAATGTCGACTGATACTTTTCTGTAGCTGCTTCTACCTCAGCTTTTTTCTCTAGCCAACCCGTCGTTCCACAAACCACCGGAATTTGCTTTTCGATGCAAGTCATAATGTTGGCGTATGCCGAAGCCGGATTAGAGAATTCAATCGCCACATCCACGTCTTGATTGGATAATTTAGCTAAATCCGATTGATTGTCCACATCGATGCGCGCAACGATTTGGTGACCACGGCCAGCAGCCAGGCGCTCGATCTCCTTTCCCATTTTTCCATAACCAATCAATACAATTCTCATCTCACTCATTTTTTAAAATTAAACGATAAAGTTAATCCAGACACCAAACCTTGTGACAAAGGGTCGAAATCCATGATTGGTTTAACGCGCATGCTTAAATCATCAGACACATCGAAGGTCTTCAAATGAGCACTCACATTCGCATCTACAATATTAAATGCCCACGCTAAAGCCATTCCAATGTACGTAAAATCACGATTTCTACGAAATCCATCATTAATTCGCTTTAATTGATTCACGTCTAAATCTCGGGTTACACCATCCTCATAGGGCACCGGAACGGTTGTTGGCGGTTTATAAGTAGGATCATCCGGATGCGGAGATACCACGTAGTAATACTCCCGGTATTTCTTGTAACGAACATGATTGTAATTGGCAATCATACCCAAGGTCACAAATGCACCGGCTACTAATGGTAACTTCCAATACTGACGGTTGTAATATTGTCCCCACCCCGGAATCATGAGCGATTTCAACGTAGCTTGTCGGGGAATGATTTTATAAGGCTTTTTTACCGGAACAAAGGTGTCCTTTTTAATTTGTACCAACGAGTCAATCCCATCCGCAAATAACTTGCCTGAAAACAATACAAAAAACAGCACCAAAGTAATTAGACGCATATATTAAGACTGAATGGCAGCTAATACCTTCAACAATTCCTCTTTCGATTTAAAGACAATTTTCATTTCCCCTTTTCCCGCTTCATTCATCTTCAAGGAAACAGGCGCCTTGAAAAATTGAGTCAATTGACCTTGCCATTGCCGTAAATCATTCGCGTCGATGGACGTTTTTCCTCCACTGGGTTGGTCCGTTGCGGGAGTTGCCGATTGACGAACAGCATCCTCTAAACGTCTCACCGACCATTCTTCGGAAATCGTCTTTAAGAACAGTTGCTGCTGAATCTCCGTATTTTCAACCGAGATCAAACAACGTGCATGCCCCATCGAAATTTTATTATCACGAATCGCTACCTGAATGTGAGGTGGCAATTTTAATAAACGCATGTAATTCGTTACCGTCGAACGATTCTTCCCCACACGAGCCCCTAAATCTTCTTGACGTAAGTCACATTCCTCCATCAAGCGCTTGTAAGAAAGGGCAATCTCGATGGCATTCAAGTTTTCACGTTGAATGTTTTCAATCAAGGCCATCTCAATCATTTGTTGGTCATCAGCCGTCCGAACATACGCCGGAATGCGCACCAAACCCGCAATTTTAGAGGCTTGTAAACGACGTTCTCCAGAAATCAACTGAAACTTACGAGGCGCTACCTTCCGAACGGTAATCGGCTGAATAATTCCTTGAACACGAATGGATTCCGCTAAATCTTGGAGCGCTTCTTGTTCAAAATATTCCCTTGGCTGATAAGGATTCGTCTCAATAAACTCCAAAGGAATCTCCTCCATCAGGTTTACGCCATCCAATCCACCGAGCGAATCAGCACCCTGACGCGCGGAACTTTGAAGGTTCTCTGAATCCTCCAATAAAGCCCCTAAACCTCTCCCTAATCCTATACGCTTCTTATTTGCCTCCTGCTTGCTGCTCATCTAAATTTGATCAAATGGTTTGTAATAGACCGTTTTTCTGGATAATCTCCTTGGCTAAATTCAAATAACTAATCGCTCCCTTGCTATCTGCATCATGCAAAATCGCAGGAATTCCATAACTCGGGGATTCCGATAATCGAATATTTCGTGGAATAATGGTCTCAAAAACCATATTCTTAAAGTGTGAATTTACTTCATTAACCACCTGATTTGATAAGCGTAAACGCAAATCATACATGGTCAATAAGATTCCCTCAATGACTAATCCGGGATTCAATCTCGATTGAATAATCTTAATCGTATTCAACAATTTACCCAATCCTTCCAAGGCATAATACTCGCATTGCACCGGAATAATCACGGAATCTGCAGCCGTAAGACTATTAATGGTAATTAGACCTAACGATGGTGAGCAGTCCATGATGATAAAATCATATTGGTCCTTAATGCCCGACAAGGCCTCTTTCATCTTTCCTTCCCGGTTCGTCAAATTAATCATTTCAATCTCCGCTCCCACCAAATCAATGTGTGAAGGAATAATATCCAAAAAGGGCACTTCGGTTGCTAAAATACTTTCTGAAACCGTAGCAATCCCCACCATGCATTCATAAATGCTCCGACTCACCTCTTTGGGATTGAACCCGAGACCCGAAGTCGAATTCGCCTGGGGATCAGCATCAATCAAAAGCGTTTTAAATTCCAATGCAGCTAAACTCGCAGCTAGATTAATAGCTGTCGTGGTCTTACCTACACCGCCCTTTTGATTTGCAATCGCGATAATCTTACCCATGAATGAATTGAATTAAATATTCGTTAACGAATGAACCAACAATATTACGAAAAAGGTTTCACATCTTTTTTCAATTTGGACCATCAAACGATGAAATTTTATCAATCATATCATGCTTGATTTAAACAAAGATATTTTATCTTGCCGACCGATTATCATCAACCTATTATGACACAAAACTCTACCGCTCACCCAAAAGGATTGTATGTACTGTACTCCACCGAGATGTGGGAGCGATTCAATTTTTATGGCATGCGTGCCATTCTTTCGCTCTTTTTAGTTAATGCTTTGGCATTTAAACAAAATGAAGCGTCAATTCTTTACGGAGGATTTCTAGGCTTAAGCTACTTAATGCCCATGATCGGGGGATATGTTTCCGATCGATACTTGGGAAATCGAAATTGCATCATTTTAGGTGGATTGGTCATGTCAATTGGTCAATTATTCCTCTTTAGTTCCGCAAGTACCTTCCAAACGAATTTCTCCATGGCCAGCCTGTTTATGTGGATTGGCTTGTTATTCCTTATTGTGGGAAATGGTTTTTTCAAACCCAACATCTCATCGATGGTAGGCTCCCTTTATCCCAAAGGTGACAGTCGGCTAGACTCTGCCTTCACCATCTTTTACATGGGAATCAATACGGGCGCCTTCCTCGGCATGTTGATTTGCCCGATGGTTGGCGACATTAAAGTTGACGGGGTACGAAATGTGGAAGCCTTCAAATGGGGTTTCTTAGCAGCTGGGTCAGCTATGTTATTAGGAACCATCTTATTCCATTTCCTAAAAAACAAATACATCGTTGACCCCAATGGTCAAGCTGTAGGTCTAAAACCTGTTTTCAACAATCAAACAAAAACGGACGAAGAATCGGAAAAGGCGGAATTTTCCACAAAATCGATCCTAACAACCGTCGGCCTATTCATCGCCCTCGTATTTGGAATCCATTTTTACATTGTAACCGAGGAAGCAAACCCCATCAAAGACTGGATCTATCCCATTATTTATTCTTCAGGAATTAGTCTAGCCTTCTTAATTCTGACCGATAAGACGCTCACCAAAATTGAGCGCGATCGCATTTGGGTGATGTATATTATTGCCTTTTTTGTCATGTTTTTCTGGTCGGCCTTCGAACAAGCCGGATCGTCATTAACCTTTATTGCCGACCAGCAAACGGATTTGAATTTCTTCGGAATCGAATTACCGCCAAGCTCTGTCCAAAATGCAAATTCCATTTTCATCATATTATTGGCGCTTCCATTCAGTTATCTATGGGTTCGTTTGCAGAAAAGAGGCATTGAACCGAATTCCCCTACAAAACAAGCGATTGGCTTACTATTGTTAGCGATTGGATACTTAATCATCGCCAACCAAGTAAAGGATTTGGGAACAGGTAAACTAGGTGTTGTATGGTTTTTTGTGATGTATTTATTTCACACGATGGGAGAAATTTGCTTATCGCCAATCGGACTTTCGTTAGTATCCAAATTAGCCCCTAAAAGATTCTCGTCATTGTTAATGGGAGTTTGGTTTATTGCCAATGCGGCGGGTTATGCACTCGCAGGAACATTAGGTGCCTTATTACCTCCTACGAAAATTGAGGCAGGAGTAGCCCTACCAAGCTTTCTTGGATTTGAGATTCACAATTTATACGAGTTCTTCATGGTGTTTGTCATTTTAGCGGGATTAGCGTCAATCTTGATGTACATATTAGCCGTAGGACCTCTTAAACGAATGATGCACGGCATCAAATAAGTAGACTATGCACGGACCTGATCATCATTTACACGAAAAACATTTAAAAAGCTCCGACTTCATCACGGACATGGTGATTGGAATGTCGGACGGCCTAACGGTTCCGTTTGCGCTAGCCGCGGGACTTTCTGGAGCCGTAGAGGCTGCCTCGATTGTCACCACAGCCGGAATCGCGGAAATCGTGGCAGGATCAATCGCCATGGGTTTAGGAGGCTATCTCGCCGGGCAAACGGAACAAGAACACTATGAAGCGGAATTAAAGCGAGAATATGAGGAGGTAGAACGAGTACCAGATCGTGAAAAAGAAGAAATCCGAGAAGTATTCGAAGATTATGGTTTAAGCCCGGAGGCACAAGAAATCGTCGTAGAAGCTATTTCCAAGGACAAGGACAAATGGGTCGATTTCATGATGCGTTTCGAATTGGGACTGGAAAAACCAAATCCAAACCGCGCAAGAAACTCGGCCTTGACGATTGGAATTTCATACATCGTCGGTGGATTCATCCCACTCCTGCCCTATTTTTATGTAACTCATCCCGTTGATGGCTTAAAATACTCGGCTGGAGTAACCATTTTGGCATTGCTCATCTTTGGTTATTTCAAAAGCAAGGTAACCGGACAAAATCCAATCATCGGTTCATTGAAGGTAACTTCCATTGGAGCAGCCGCTGCGACAGCTGCTTTTCTCGTGGCTAAGTTATTTCAATAACCCAACGCCGTATCGTCTCCACGTGAGTCTGCCCCTCCCTGATACTTTCCATTGGGGAGGATATAGATTCCTTCCACGAGACCAATGCTAGTCGTCGAATTCAATTCATACCCCTTCTCTTTCAATCGGCCGAGCTGTGCTTCATCGAATCGTTTAGCCTCATAGCGAATTAAATCGGGCAACCATTGATGATGAAAACGTGGATATTCAACAGCTTGTTGCATATTCATCCCAAAGACTAAGGAGTTCAACATAACCTGAAAAACACTCGTAATGATGGTCGAACCTCCTGGAGTACCTACGACCAATCGCAATTTATCTCCTTCGGTGACGATGGTTGGGGTCATGCTCGACAACATACGCTTTCGAGGTTGAATTTCATTCGCCTTGGTTCCTACTAAACCATAGAGATTGGGAACGCCGGCCTTGGCACTGAAATCATCCATTTCATCATTCAAAAGAAATCCTGCCCCACCGACGAAAACCTTACTTCCATAGGAATTATTTAAGGTGGTCGTGATAGCAACAGCATTACCATCCTTATCTACAATGGAATAATGCGTTGTTTCGGGACTCTCGTAGCCCGGAAATGCTCCTGCTGAAACATCCGAACTCTTAGTAGCCTTCTCAAATTGCATATTTTGCATGCGTTGGGCTAGGTAATTGGTGTCCAACAATTCGTTGATGGGCACTTTGACAAAATCAGGATCACCGAGCCATTTCGCACGATCCGCATAAACCCGACGCTCCGCTTCGATCATTACTTGGATCGTGGAATCTGATTGAGCACCCCAATGCGCCAATGGATAGGGCTTGATCATCGAAAATAATTGACTAATCGCCACTCCACCACTGGATGGGGGTGGCATTCCAATGATGGAATATTGCTTATATTGACTTAAAAGAGGTTTTCGCCAAATAGCTTTGTAGGATTTCAAGTCGCGGTGTGTGATAATGCCACCTTGGCGCTTCATTTCCTCGACAATTAAATCAGCCGTCTCTCCTTGGTAAAAACCTTTCGATTTAAATTTTAAAATTCGTTCTAATGTATTCGCCAAATCGCTTTGGATAAACAATTCTCCTTCCAGCCACTGCGTGCTATCGGCCTTCACCATATAGGCTCTTCCTGGATTGTATTTCATAAAATCCGCCCGATTCCGATTTAATCCGCGAGCTTCCTTACCCGTTAAAACCACGCCGTTACGAGCAAGATCAACCGCGGGCTGAACCAATTCCTCCCAAGCTAATTTACCCAGGCGTTTGTGCATGGCCTCCATCCCGGCGACTGAACCGGGAACACCTACGGAATGTATGCCCACAAAACTCTTTCCCGGAATAACTTGACCTGTAGAATCTAGGTACATATCGCGTGAACTGGAAAGAGGAGCCATTTCACGGTAATCCAACGTGTAAGCCTTCCCTTTGGCGGTTCGATAAACCAAAAATCCACCACCACCAATATTCCCAGCGGCTGGGTGGCAAACGGCCAAGGCAAAATTAACTGCAACGGCGGCATCGATGGCGTTACCCCCATTTTTCAAAATATCTAAACCAATTTTACTGGCAGCTGGATGGGTTGTAACAACCATTCCGTTGGAAGCTTCAATGAGTGGTTTTTGAGTCGCTTGTCCAAATAAGAAACTTGGTAGAAGAAGACCTATGAATAGATATTTACGAAACATAGCAAAATTGGATTTTTGATGAAGCGGCTTTTCCTAAAAGCCAAAGCGAATTAAAGTAATTATTTCCTCAAAACCGCAATTCATTTACATTGTGATAATAAAAATTTAAAATTACCTTTGTCTTACGTATTTAGTATTAACAAACCAAAACGCAATTTAAAGTGGATATTTTCGAGAAAGTTGTCAAAAACATGGGACCGATTGGTGCCCATGCCCATTATTCCCACCATTATTTCTCATTTCCTAAGTTGACCGGCGAACTAGGTCCCCGCATGACATTCATGGGTAAGGAAATGTTAAACTGGTCATTGAACAACTACCTTGGCCTAGCTAATCACCCGGAAGTTCGCAAAGCCGATGCAGATGCAACGACAAAATATGGTTTAGCTTATCCAATGGGTGCTCGAATGATGTCGGGAAATACCGATGAACACGAAGAATTCGAAAGACAATTGGCTGAGTTCGTGGGAAAAGAGGATGCTTTCCTCTTAAACTATGGTTACCAGGGTGTCATGTCAATCATTGAATGTATGGTGGACCACCGGGATATCATCGTATATGATGCTGAGTCACATGCATGTTTAATTGATGGTATTCGTTTGCACAAAGCTAAAATGGGCGACTATTATAAGTTCAATCACAATGACATGGATTCATTGCGCAAGAACTTAGAACGTGCAACGAAAAAGACGCAAGAAACCGGAGGAGGAATCTTGGTAATTACGGAAGGCGTATTTGGTATGTCGGGAAAAGTAGGTTCATTAGACAAGATCGTAGAAATGAAGAAAGACTTTAATTTCCGATTATTGGTGGATGACGCACATGGCTTTGGAACAATGGGTGCCAATGGCCGTGGTGTTGGAGAGCACTTAAATTGTACGGAAGGGATCGACTTGTATTTCTCAACTTTTGCGAAATCGATGGCAGCTATTGGGGCATTTGTTGCGGCACCTAAGGACATTATCATGTATTTGAAATACAACATGCGCTCACAAACCTATGCGAAGGCCTTACCGATGCCATTTGTCATTGGCGGGATGAAGCGATTGGAATTAATTAAGAAACACCCTGAACTACGCGAGAAGCTTTGGGCGAATGTTCGTGCACTTCAAATGGGACTTCAAGAGAAGGGATTTGATATCGGAGAAACGACCTCACCCGTTACTCCTGTGTTTTTACATGGGGATTATGATATTAATGCGGTAACCAAACTTGTTCGAGATTTACGCGAAAACATGGGAATCTTCTGCAGCATCGTTGTTTATCCAGTAGTTCCTAAGGGTCAAATCATGTTGAGAATAATTCCAACATCCTCGCATACCTTAGAAGATATTGAATATACGACAACCTGTTTTGCAGAAGTTCAAAAACGCCTAAAAGCGGGCTATTACAAGGATTAATCATTAGTTAACGGTAAATTTTGATTGAATTTTAACTTTTTAAACTTTTTTTTGGCTTTTTTATGCAAATTAATTTGTGGGCTATTCAAATTTTACTAAATTTCGTACTATAAGCGCTTCAAACAGCGAATAAAGACAATCTAATTTTTTTACAACCTAAAAATTCAAATTATTATGAGCAGATTTGCACAAGTAAAAGACCTAATTTTATCTTTGGAAGGTGATTTCGAAAAATTCTACGAGAAGGGTAACCAAGCAGCTGGTACTCGCGTTAGAGGAGGTCTTCAACAATTGAAAACTTTGGCTCAAGAAATCCGTACTGAAGTTCAAAACAAGAAGAACGCAGCAAAATAATTGCCCGATTTCTAAGCAATAAAAAAAGCCCGATTAATCGGGCTTTTTTTATGTATCCAATTATTTAGAATAATTCACTGTGCATCACAGTGGCCATTCCGTCAACCATTAACTTGCCTCGCTCCATTTCAAACACCTGTGTTTTAATTTCAACAGTGTGTTTGCTTTCGTTGACGCTTTCAACTTCAAACTTCGCTTGGTAGGTTTGACCTACGTATAAAGGACGCTTAAATTCAGAAACCTGCTTTAAATATACACTTCCCGATCCCGGGAATTCCATACCCATGACACGCGAAAAAACGCTGGCTATCAAAGCACCATGAATAATGGGTTTTTTAAAGGAGGTAGTAGCCGCAAAAGCCTCATCCCAATGCAAGGGGTTAAAATCCCCCGAAATTTTACAAAAATCATTTACTTGATCCTGAGTAAATGAAAATTCAATTTCATAGCTATCGCCTACTTTCATCATATTTATAGAAATTATTTGCTAAAATGAAGGTAAATTGCGTAAAAATACACCCAATGGTCTATTTCATTTACAATCCCAACGCTGGAAACAAAAGTAATAGATATCGACAAGAGTTGATAAAGAGAATCCAAAAGATTCCCAATTCTACCCTTGTTTTAACCGAGCGTCCTCATCATGCTCATGAAATCATTCAAGATTTGCTCCCACTAAAACCCGATCGAATTATCGCCATCGGTGGGGATGGAACTGTCAACGAACTCGGAAGTGCATTAATAGGAACAGACATCCCTTTGGGCATCATACCATTAGGCTCTGGGAACGGATTAGCACGCCATTTAGGTATACCCATGTCTACCAACCAAGCGATTCAAAAAGCTTTACAAAGTAATTTTATTGAAATCGATGTTTTGAGCTGGAATAATCGTCCTTTCTTTTGTACAGCAGGTATCGGATTCGATGCTGAGGTAGCCGCTCTTTTCCATCAAGGAAATGGACGTGGCCTCTTCAATTACATCAAGGCTAGCTTAAAGGCATTAAGTCAGTACAAGGAAACCGAACTACTCATCGGCACTAATGATAAGCAGCCTATTTTTTCATTGACCATAGCCAATGCAAATCAATTTGGAAATAATGCATTTATCTCCCCAACATCCAATCTGCAAGACGCTCTTTTTGAAATAGTTAAAATAAAAAGTGGAAAATTTCATCAAATAGCCCAACTTGGAATTAGCCTATTTTTGAAAAGGATCCATAAGCACCAACTCGTTGAAATTCAGCAGGCTAATTCCATTCAATTAAAAGCGCCAATGGGTACTTATTATCATATAGATGGAGAAAGCCTACAAACCGAAACTGATATTATTTCGGTTGAATTAATGTCAGCAAAACTTAAAGTCATTTGCTAGTACAAAAATCACAATATAGTACAACTAAGTACTTAATAATCAATCAATTAACAAATTAACTATCCTCTTTACAATCAATTCTATCAATTTAAATACGAATTTTATTCAAAAAAAATTCGATTTTTTTTATTTGATTTTTTCAAGTGAATTGTGCTTTCAATGGCTCTATTGTTGAACAATTTTTAGGTCCAAATTTTTTAAGCGCTTTTTTAAAGAAAATAAAAAATATTGAATTTGGAACGCCCCCGAATTTTACTATTTTTGTCTCCCCGCTAAACAAAAACATTTGGTTTTTGCCAGTACCCAACCATTGAAATTTAAATTTATAAATACGAGTAGCCATTCTCATTTTCTGAATAGCTATGCTAGGAATTGTTGACCCAAAAAAATAAAAAAGAGTACAAATTAGATGCATAACGAGGTTAAAGAATTGTGGAACAAATGTTTGGATATCATCCGGGGGGATATATCTGAACAACAATTTTCGACCTGGTTCAGCCCAATTGTACCGCTTCGTTTTGTCAACAATACACTCACCATCCAAGTGCCTTCACAATTCTTCTATGAATGGTTAGAAGAAAACTACGTGAGTACACTACGCAAAGCCATTGATCAGACGGTTGGAAAACGAGGAATGCTCGAATATTCAATTGTAGTAGACAAAGGGGATCGCAAAAATCCTCCATTGACGTTTAATCTACCTACCGTTAATCAGCAGTCGGCGAATAATCAGTCCTACAAACATAACATTCCTCAGAATCCTGCACAAAGCAACCCATTTCAATTCAAAGATTTGGATTCATTGGAGTTGGATTCCTATTTGATTCCCAAATATACCTTCGATAAGTTTATCGAAGGCGATTGTAATCGATTAGGTAGAGCTGCTGGAATGGCCGTAGCGAACAAGCCAGGATTGACGTCGTTTAATCCATTGATGATTTATGGGGGTGTCGGACTCGGTAAGACCCACCTGATTCAGGCAATCGGCAATGAAATCAAGAATCAGTTTCCTGATAAATTTGTCCTATATGTATCAACGGAGAAATTTACGAACCAATTTGTAAACGCGATTCGTAACAATTCGATTGAAACATTTACCAATTTCTATTTACAGGTGGATGTGCTCATCATTGACGATGTTCAATTCTTGTCAGGTAAAGAGAAAACGCAAGAGACATTCTTTAATATCTTCAACCATTTACATCAATCAGGAAAGCAAATCATTCTATCATCCGATCGCGCACCGCGTGATTTAGCTGGTATGGAAGATCGCTTGTTGAGCCGATTTAAATGGGGCTTGACGGCTGATTTGCAACAACCTGATTTCGAGACGCGTATTGCCATCATTCAGAAGAAATTGCAAGATGATGGAATTCAAATCAATTTTGATGTACTCGAATACCTGGCGCATTCGATTCAAACCAACGTACGTGAATTAGAAGGAGTGATTATTTCTCTAATGGCACAAGCATCTTTAACACGCAAAGAGATTGATTTGGAATTAGCCAAATCGACGTTAAAGTCTATCGTTAACGACCAAGAGAAAGAATTAAGTGTTGATAATATTTTAGACGCTATCACATCACACTTCGATGTTGATCTGGAATTATTAACGGGCAAGTGTCGCAAGAAAGAAACAGTATTCCCTCGTCAGGTGGCTATGTATATGTTGAAGGAATTAACTAATCTCCCGCTCAAATCCATTGGTTACCATTTTGGAGGCAGAGATCACAGCACTGTTATTCACGCCGTTCAATCGATTTCCGAAGCCATGGAGACGGACAAGTCGGTCGAAAAAACAGTCCGCAAACTTTTCAACCGATTTAATATCGAACTAAACTAAAAAAGAGGCCTAAGCCTCTTTTTTAGTTTGAACGGAGCTGAAATTACTCAGCAGCTACTGCGTCCTTGTCCAACAAGGCTGAGTCATCTCCCTTTACCTTTTCCTTGATCTTCGCTTCAATCTCCTCCATGAGCTCAGGATTATCCTTAATCAAATCCTTCACCGCATCACGGCCTTGACCCAAACGATTTCCGTTGTAAGAGAACCATGAGCCCGACTTATCAATTACACCAAGATCGACACCTAAATCCAAGACCTCACCAGCCTTCGAAATACCCTCTCCATACATGATATCAAACTCGACAACTTTGAAAGGTGGCGCTAATTTATTTTTTACCACTTTCACACGTGTACGGTTACCTGTGATCGAATCCGCGGATTCCTTGATTTGGCCTGCCCGACGAATATCTAAACGAACCGACGCGTAAAATTTCAAGGCATTACCACCGGTTGTTGTCTCCGGACTTCCAAACATCACCCCAATTTTATCACGCAACTGGTTGATGAAAATACAGCAACATCCCGTTTTGTTAATCGTACCGGTCAACTTACGAAGTGCCTGAGACATCAAACGTGCTTGTAAACCCATTTTCGAATCCCCCATCTCCCCTTCAATCTCTGCCTTAGGTACCAAAGCTGCCACAGAGTCAATGACAATAATGTCAATCGCACCCGAACTAATTAAATGCTCTGCAATTTCCAAAGCCTGCTCACCATTATCTGGCTGAGAGATCAACAAATTCTCCGTATCAATACCCAATTTCTCCGCATAAGAACGATCAAAGGCATGTTCTGCATCGACGAATGCCGCAATACCTCCAGCCTTTTGCGCTTCAGCGATACAGTGCATCGTCAAAGTCGTTTTACCCGACGATTCCGGCCCATAAATCTCAACCACACGTCCGCGAGGAACACCACCAATTCCCAAAGCCAAATCCAATCCCAATGAACCCGTCGATATAACCGGCACATCCATCACTTTACTATCTGATAAGCGCATAACAGTACCTTTACCATAAGCCTTATCTAATTTTTCCAAAGTTGTCTGAAGAGCCTTTAATTTCTCAGCTGCTAAGCCCGAAGCTCCTTCCGATTGTTTTGCCATGTTATATTTATTGATAAATTTGAATAATCGTATTTCGTTGAAATTTACCCCTTGATAAATCCTAACAAAAATAGCTAATTGACATTAAACTTTAATCAAATTAGTTGATAATCTATTGGAACTTTTGACAGTGAAATTTCATTTGAATTTTAAATAGCTGCCAGCAAATTAGCCCTTTGAAAACATATAAAGCCTTCTCTATCAACCGCCTTCTCATTTCTGTATTTTTTTTGTCAGTAAACTTGACATCTAACGCACAGGAGCGTGCCATTTTCCAAGGCGGGGAACAACTCAATTATCGTATTCATTTGGGTTTTATTGAAGCTGCAACCGCAACCGTTAAAAGTAGCGCGACGATACAAACGATCAACAATCATCCTTGTCGGAAAGTTGAAATTCTCGGCCAAACCGTTTCTTGGTTAAAATTCTTTTCACCGGTCGAGGATTATTGGTCGGCCTACCTCGACGTAAACACTTTAATGCCCATTAAAACCGAAATGCGAAAACGCGAAGGTCGCTATCGAAAAGAGGAACAAGTCGTTTACTCTCAGGAATCAGCCATAGCTAAAATACACTCGCCACAAAATACACCGGTCGACAAAAATCTTTCCATTACGCCATCGACCCTAGATTTAATTGGTGGGTATTTCTACCTACGCGATAAACCACTCAGTAATATGTCCATTGGCCAAAAGCTTAGTGCTAAAGTCCTCGTAGATGGCACAATTTATGAAATTTGGTTTGTCGTTAAAGGTTTTGAAACCCTAGCTAGTGATTTCGGAAATGTCAAGTGTATCCGAACTTCGCTCGTATTACCCAAGAACAATCTTTTTAAAGATGAGGATGCTATCCGTCTGTGGATTTCGCAAGACAAATACCAAATCCCCTTTAAAATGGAGGTAAACCTGAAAATAGGCTTTCTTTCCATCGATTTAACGGATTATAAAATCCAGGGAAAAAACATTTACTGACGATCCAATGCCTTTTTGTATACCGCAAGCACGCGAACCCGAGCCTGCTCATGGTTTACGATAGGCTGTGGATAACTTAATTCCTGAAACTCAGGAACCCATTTGCGAATATATTTGAGCTCCTTATCAAATTTTTGGGTCTGCAAAGTCGGGTTAAACACCCGAAAATAAGGCGCAGCATCACAGCCACTTCCCGCGGCCCATTGCCATCCGCCATTGTTGGCCGCAAAATCAAAGTCCAATAACTTTTCGGCAAAATAGGCTTCCCCCCAGCGCCAATCAATCAATAAATGTTTCACCAAAAAACTTGCGACAATCATCCGCACCCGGTTATGCATAAAACCCGTGGCATTTAATTCACGCATGCCTGCATCTACAATAGGATACCCCGTTTGTCCTTGACACCAAGCCTCAAATTCAGTTGGATCATTACGCCATTCCATACGATCATATTCCTTCCGAAAGGCAGAACCTGAGGAAACATGCGGAAAATGATGTAATATATTGAAATAAAAATCTCGCCAAATCAATTCATTCAACCACGTTTCGGACACTCCCAAGGCCTTTTGAACTAAACTGCGAATCGAAACGGTACCGAATCGAAGGTGGACCGATAGCCTAGAAGTCGCGTCTAAACTAGGAAAATCTCTTTGCACTTGATAGCCTTGAATGAGCTGTTGAGATACTTCTTGCCCCGGAAAACGTAGGCCTGAAGGTTGAAAACCCAAAGTTGTAAGACTTGGCAATTCAAAAAATCCTTGATAGTAATTCGATTCCTTTTCTGATGGATAATTCACGATGGGATTAGCCGCCAAACGCTCCTTCCACTTACGAGAATAAGGAGTAAATACCGTATACGGCGTCCCCTGCCCACTCAAGACCTCATCTTTTTCAAAAACGACTTGATCTTTAAAAGACCTAAATTCGATGGAATGGCTTGCGGCCCATTCAGCAATCGCGCTATCCCGCTTTTGTGCATAAGCTTCGTAATCGTGATTGGTGTAAATGGCCTGTATATCAAATTCATTGGCTAATTCCTGATAAGCTACCAGCGGACTTGCATGTTTCACCAAGAGTGACGCCCCCAAAGGTTCAAGTGAACTTTGTATTTTTTCAAGCGAATGCAAAATAAATTCAACACGAGCGTCCGACTTGTTCGATAACTTATCTAAAATATGGGGATCAAAAATAAAAATTGGTAAAACAGGCCAAGGACCTTGCAATGCCTGATATAATCCATGATTGTCTTCGATTCTTAAATCGCGACGGAACCAGAAAATAGAAACTTTATTCTTCACTTGCGTATTTTTAAGGATTCAACCTTGAAACAAACTTAATTGTTTTAAAAATAGGACTTGACAAGCCCCCCTTGAAAAGTGTATATTTGTATCTTGCTTAATTTATCATAAACCCATCCGAATGAAATTATCTGAATTCAGATTTGATTTACCCCAAAGCCTTATCGCTTTAAACCCAACCGAAAATCGTGAAGACGCACGTATGATGGTTGTGAATCGCAAAGAAAAAACCATTGAACACAAGAAATTTACGGACATCGTAGATTATTTCGGCGAAGGTGATGTTTTGGTGACCAACAATACCAAAGTTTTCCCTGCTCGTCTTTATGGAAACAAGGAGAAAACAGGGGCTCAAATTGAAGTTTTCCTTTTACGTGAATTGAATCGTGAACACCGCCTTTGGGATGTGTTAGTTGATCCTGCGCGTAAAATTCGTGTAGGCAATAAATTATATTTTGGCGATTCAGATTTAGTTGCTGAAGTAATCGATAATACAACCTCCCGTGGAAGAACCATCCGTTTCTTATACGATGGCGATCACGATGCCTTAATGCAGGCTATTCATGAATTAGGTGAGACTCCCCTACCGGACGAAATTCGTTTCAAGCGTGCCGCGACAGAAGATGATCGCGAGCGCTTTCAAACAATCTATGCGGAGCATGTGGGTGCTGTGGCAGCGCCAACAGCCGGCTTACACTTCTCAAAAATCGTTATGAGACGCATGGAATTAAGCGGAGTTCAGTTTACACCTATTACTTTACACGTAGGTCTAGGTACTTTCCGCCAAGTGGATGTTGAAGATCTAACAAAGCATAAGACGGATTCAGAGCACTTCATGATCAATGAAGCTACTTGTGAATTTGTCAATCAAGCCATTGATAATAAAAAGCAAGTTTTAGCCATCGGAACGACGGTCATGAAGGCCTTGGAGTCCTCGGTATCAGCGAGTGGACATTTAAAACCAATCAACAGTTGGACAGATAAGTTTATCTTCCCTCCGTACGAGTTTAAAATCCCTACGGCTTTATTAACCAATTTCCATTTGCCTGAATCCATCTTATTAATGATGACCTCGGCATTTGGAGGATATGAATTGATTCAAGAAGCATACAAACAAGCCATCAAAGAGAAATACCGTTTCTTTAGTTATGGCGATGTGATGTTGATCATCTAATTTTTAACCGGTTTGTTTTGAAGAAAATTGCCATCATTGTAGCGGGAGGTTCTGGTCAGCGAATGAACAGCGCCGTCGCGAAACAGTTTTTGCTCCTTCAGAACAAACCGATTTTATTTCATACGCTATCTGCCTTCAAAAAGGCAGATCCAGCCATCGAACTCATCGTCGTTTTACCCAGTAATCAAATCGATTATTGGAAAGAGCTCTGTGAAAAATACCTAGAAATTCTCAAGTTAACCCCACATCACATTGTTGAGGGAGGCGAAACGCGCTTTCATTCCTCCAAAAATGCCATCGATAATATTGATTCCAACGAAGACATTTTAGTAGCCATTCATGATGGCGTTCGTCCGCTCATTGAGCCTCATACCATCAACAAAGCGTTCGCCTGTGCGAAAGATTTAGGGAATTGTGTCGTTTCAGTTTCGAGCAAGGATTCCATTCGAATCTGGGATGATTCAAAAAAAGCATTTAAATCAGTGTTGCGTGATGATGTAAAAATCATCCAAACCCCACAGATATTCTCATTAAAAACGCTCAAAAAAGCTTTCAAGCAAGATTATTCAACTGGATTTACCGACGATGCCAGTGTGGTAGAAGCTTACGGAGAAGCCATTCACTTGACGGAGGGAGAATATACGAATATCAAAATTACCACCCCAGAGGACCTTTTGGTGGCGGAAAATATAATACGACCTAAGTAATTATGAATAAGACCTGGAATTGGATTGCCAACCAAATATTAGCCTTTAAAATAGGGATATTAGTTTGCCTAAGTATCCTAACTGCTGCATTTATTTATGAGGCGAGCCAAATTCAGTTGAGCTATGAACTTGCCAAAATTCTCCCTAAATCGGATGAAAGATTCCAATTGTATGAATCCTTCAAAAAGAAATATGGCGAAGATGGCAATATCATGGTCATCGGCATTGAAAACCCTAATTTGTTTAGCCCAAAAGAATTTGATGCTTGGAACAAACTTTACCAAGACATCAAAAAGCAAGCGGGAATCAAATCCATCATTGCACTACCCAATTTACCCATACTTTTCCTAGATAGTAGCGGGAAACAATTCAAATCAAAAACGGCCTATCAAGGCAATGAGCGGAGTACACAAGCTGATTTAGATTCATTAAGAGAACGATTACACCGATTACCCATCTACCGAAATTTCCTATTTACCGAGGATTTGAAGGTTCACATGATGCTGATCTCCTTGGATCAAAAAACCATCAATAATAAAAGTAGAATCACGCTTGTTAAAAATATCAAACGCATTGGCGATGCCTATTCAAAAGAAAATAAGCATGTCCTGCATTATTCAGGGATGCCTTTCATTCGAACAGAATTAACGGCACAGGTAACCAATGAACTTGTCCTGTTTCTTGGACTCGCCATCTTGGTAACATCACTCATTCTTTTGTATTTCTTTCGTTCCATTAAGGTCGTTTTCTTTGCCTTAATTGTCATTATGATTGGCATTGTGGCATCTTTAGCCACCATTGTTTTATTTGGATTTAAAATCACCTTACTCTCCGGCCTAATCCCTCCACTCATTGTAGTCATTGGGGTACCCAATACAATCTTCCTATTAAATAAATACCATGAAACGTATTTAATTACGCAAATCAAAGAAGCATCTTTAATCGAAAGTGCGAGTACCGTAGGGAGAACCTTATTTTTAGCCAATTTAACCACGTCGATTGGATTTGGCGTTTTTGCATTCACGGGGTCGGCATTGCTTGTTGAATTTGGTATCGTAGCAGCACTGAATGTGATGTTGACCTTCCTAATTTCACTTTTATTAATACCCATATTTTTTAGTTATTTAAAAGCTCCACAGGCCAAAGATTTAGCTCATTTTGAATCCAAACGGGTAAATAAAGTATTAACCTACGTGGAAAACTGGGTATTCAGTCATCGAAAATACATCTATAGTTTCATTGGCATTATTTTGTGTGTTTCCATCTATGGTTTGAGTAAGATTGAGGCTATTGGGTACATCGTGGATGATCTTCCACAGGATAATGCGATTTACACCGACCTTAAATTCATCGAAAAACATTTCAAAGGTGTTATGCCATTTGAGGTTTCGATCGATGCCCATGAACCGGGTCGCGCCTTAAGTCCCGAAATTTTGGCCAAAATGAAGCGCACCGAAAAGCTCATGGCGAAGTATCCGGAATTTACCCAAGGCCTCTCCTTACTAACAGCCACGAAATACCTTTATCAAGTCTACCGTGGCGGAGATCCTAAATATTTCGTTCTTCCCGGAATCGACGAGCTCGCTAAACTCAAGGAATTTAACAGTAGCCTGAATGGAAAAAACAACCTATTTAATGGTTTCCTCGATTCCAAAAAACAATTCACCCGAATCAGTTTCCAAATGGCTGATGCTGGTACCGTTCGAACCAAACAATTATTCGATGAAATACAGCCGAAAATAGATTCTATTTATCGGACGGATGTGGAAACGGGTGAGTTATTACCTGCTTCCGACAAACGTGTGTATGACGCCAAGGTGACGGGAAATTCTGTCATCTATGCCTTTCAAACGGAATACCTCCAGAAAAATCTAATTGAAAGTACCTTAACAGCCATTTTCTTGATTTGTATTCTCATGGCGCTGCTGTTTAGAAGTTGGCGCATGGTAATCATCTCAACCCTACCGAGTCTAATCCCACTAATTATTACCGCAGGCTTGATGGGCTATTTTCACATTGCCTTAAAACCAAGTACGATTCTAATCTTTTCGATTGCCTTTGGTATTTCGAGTGACGGGACCATTTACTTCCTTACACGATATAAAGATGAGTGGCTTAAGAATGGCAAAAATGTCAAACTTGCAGTTCAAGTTACCATACAAAAAACAGGGGTTTCCATGTTCTACACGGCCATGATTTTGTTTTTTGGATTCTTTATTTTCACCGCTTCAACATTCAAAGGAACCCAAGCATTGGGCGTATTGGTATCCATAACTCTACTCATGGCGATGATCTGTAATCTTGTTCTATTACCTGCCTTCCTGATGGGGATGAATAAAAAGGCCGTTGAAGAACTAATTGAAGAAGTATAATGGAGGAATCAAAATCCATCTATACGCTCCAATTCTGGCTCTTATGCTTGAGTAACTTTCTGTTCTCGGCTAGCTTTTCCATGATCATCCCGGAGCTCCCCGATTATTTGGCGAGTATGGGTGGGAAGGCCTACATCGGCTATACCATTGCCCTCTTTACACTTACCGCGGGCTTGAGTAGACCCTTCTCGGGGAAATTAACGGATCACATTGGTCGGGTACCTGTGATGGCCTTCGGTTCGTTGGTTTGTTTTTTATGTGGCGGATTATATCCACTTATTCATACCGTGCAAGGATTTTTATTTCTCCGATTCCTGCATGGCATGTCGACGGGCACGAAACCCACGGCCACGGCAGCTTACGTGGCCGACATTATCCCTGAAACCCGTCGGGGCGAGGCACAGGGAGGTCTGGGTATATTCACCGCAACTGGAATGTCGTTGGGACCAGCCATTGGTAGTTATTTAGCAAGCGAAATCGGATTACAGGAAATGTTCTGGATTTCATCGCTATTCGCCCTCCTATCCATTGCGATATTAATGCGCATGAAGGAAACCCTAGCTCCTGCGATGAAATCTAAATTTTCCTGGAAGCTATTTAAAATCAATTGGGACGATGTTTTTGAACCCAATATTTTGCCTGTATTTTGGATCATGTTGTTTGTTTCCTTTTCATCAGGGGTCATTGTGACTTTACTCCCCGATATATCCAAATTGATTGGTTGGCATAACAAAGGGCTGTATTTCACCATTTATACGATTGCCTCCATTGTCGTCCGCGTATTCTTTTCCAAATCATCGGATAAATATGGTCGAATACCGGTATTGCTAATTTCAACCCTCATTCTTACGGCATCGATGGTCGTCATGCTCATTGAAATGAATACCTACACAGTTGTTGCATCCGCCATTTTGTTTGGCTTCGCATGGGGATTCAATACGCCTACATTGGCAGCATGGACGACCGATTTAGCCAATAAAAACCACATGGGACGCGCCATGGCTACCATGTACATCGCACTCGAATTGGGCATCGGATTAGGTGCTTTCTTTTCCGGTTGGATCTATGAGGGCATGCAAGAACGCATCCCCATCCCATTCTTAATTTCAGGGATACTTGCCTTGATATCTTTTTTCTTACTTTTGAATTATCACAAAAACTGGCAAAAAAATGGAATTTAAGGACTATCTAATCAGTAAAAACATTGCTCCTGACGTCTTTAAAAATTCAGAAACAAGTCTATTTTCTAGCTGGGAGAATGCTTTTATCCAAATGCATCCAAACAGTTTTACGGAACAGTACAAGTTTCAAATCAATAAAATCCGCCGCAAATACCCCCTAAAAACAGAATTTTAAGCGTTTAAAATTTACACTTTTCTAATTTAACGCTGTAATATTCGAATAATTAGTACATTGGTTTATTTGAAAGATGCAAATCCGTGAAATTTGCATTCGGAAATTATTTAACAAAAAATATGCAAGCGAGTGATTTAGAAAATCTGTTTCCAAAGGCAACAGATATCCCCAAAGAATTTGATTTGACGCAACCCATTGAACAAAGAGAATACCTTGTCAATGGTGAAATGCGCAAATGGGCTGGCAAGACCCAAGACGTTTGGTCTCCCATCTACGTGAAAACTTCGAACGGTTTTGAACAAAAACGCATCGGTTCTTATCCGATTACGGATGCCACCGATGCCATGGAAGTTTTATATGCCGGTGTAAAAGCCTATTCAAATGGACGTGGCGAATGGCCATCCATGTCGGTAAGCCAACGAATCGAATGCGTGGAAAAATTCACGCAAAAAATGATTCAAAAACGTGATGAGGTAGTTAAGCTTCTCATGTGGGAAATTGGTAAGTCTTTAGGTGATTCTCAAAAAGAATTTGACCGTACGGTTCAATATATCTACGATACCATCGGTGCCTTAAAAGACATCGATCGTACTTCATCCACTTTCTTAATTGAGGAAGGTATTATTGGTCAAGTGCGTCGCTCTCCATTAGGCGTGGTGCTTTGTATGGGTCCTTTCAATTACCCGTTGAACGAAACCTTTACCACCTTGATCCCCGCTTTAATCATGGGTAATACGGTTCTTTTCAAACCGCCGAAACACGGTACCTTGTTGCACTACCCATTATTGGAGGCATTTAAGGATTCATTCCCGGCTGGTGTGATTAACACGTTATATGGTCGTGGAAATTCCATTATTCCTCAATTAATGGAGTCGGGCAAGATTGATGTCTTGACTTTGATTGGTTCATCGAAAGTGGCCGACAAGCTTAAGAAAATGCACCCGAAAGTAAACCGTTTACGTGCTATTTTAGGGCTTGATGCCAAAAATGCAGCCATCGTAACCGAAAGTGCCCAATTGGATGTAGCGATCAATGAGTGTTTATTGGGATCCCTATCGTTTAACGGCCAACGTTGTACGGCGGTAAAGATTATCTTCGTTCACAAGTCTTTAGCTGAAGCCTTTAACAAAGGTTTAGCTGAGAAAATCGAAGCCTTGAAAATTGGCATGATGTGGGAGCCGGGTGTGCAAATTACGCCACTACCGGAACCTAATAAACCAGCTTACCTCAAAGAATTGATTGAAGATGCGAAATTGCACGGTGCGAAAGTGATCAACAAGCATGGGGGTGAAAACTTCAAGTCTTTATTCTTCCCAGCAATGCTTTATCCGGTGAATAACAAGATGAAGGTTTGGCATGAAGAACAATTCGGACCTGTCGTTCCAGTTGTACCTTTTGAGGATATTTCGACTCCGATTGAATACATTCACGAGTCATCACACGGCCAACAAGTTGCGATCTTTGGTACCGATGTAAACCAAATTTCAGCGTTAATCGATGAGACGGTTAATCAAGTTTCGCGTGTGAATATTAATGCACAATGCCAACGTGGACCGGATTCATTCCCTTTCACCGGTCGTAAGGATTCTGCAGAAGGAACCTTATCGGTAACTGCCGCCTTGCGTTCATTCTCAATCCGAACCGTAGTAGCTACGAAAGCGAATCAATTGAATAAGGATTTGGTGAACCAAATTGTGGAGAACCAACAGTCCAACTTCCTTTCGACGCGATTCATTTTGTAATCGAACGATTGAAAACAAAAAAGCCTCGATTTTCATCGAGGCTTTTTTTATTCGCTTTAGGTCTTATAAACTTGCACGCTGCGCTTTGACCGTTACATCCGTGATGTACTCATCATAAGTCATCAACTTATCTAAATGCGATTTCGAACCTAGTTCAATGACACGATTTGCCACCGTATTGGTTAACTGGTGATCATGACAGGTAAATAAAATCGTTCCCGTAAATTCAACCATCCCGTTATTCAAAGCGGTAATGGATTCCAAATCCAAGTGGTTCGTCGGCTCATCAAAAATGCACACATTCGCGCCAGATAACATCATACGCGAGAACATACAACGCTGCTTCTCCCCTCCTGAGATCACTGTACATTTCTTCAATGCCTCTTCACCCGAGAACAACATACGGCCCAAAAATCCACGGATAAAGCTTTCGTCTTTCTCCACGGAATATTGACGCAACCAATCCACCAAATTCATGGAATCATCCTTAAAATAAGATGCATTGTCATTGGGTAAATAAGTTTGTGTGGTCGTTACACCCCATTTGAATTCACCAGAGGTTGGTTTTGCCTCACCCATCAAAATATCAAACAAGGCAGTTATCGCTAATGAATCCTTCGCAAGAAAAGCTACTTTATCCCCTTTGTTGATTGTAAATGATACGTTGGTAAACAAGGGCACTCCGTCTTCGGTGGTTGCTGATAAATTTTCGACCGACAATAACTGGTCACCCGCTTCGCGCTCTGGCTTGAAGTTGATGAATGGATACTTACGCGAAGAAGGCTTAATGTCATCCACTTGCAACTTATCCAACATCTTTTGACGCGAGGTCGCTTGCTTCGACTTCGCTACGTTGGCTGAGAATCGACGAATAAATTCCTCCAATTCTTTCCGCTTTTCCTCGGTCTTCTTGTTTTGATCTTGACGCTGACGTGCGGCTAATTGAGATGACTCATACCAG
>Ga0228703_1000390_pt1 | contig 33339 bp, 24 predicted proteins | sample McNCre217_Aug_MG_3_FD_178020 | JGI IMG/M metagenome (GOLD analysis project Ga0228703, IMG submission 178020) | Freshwater microbial communities from McNutts Creek, Athens, Georgia, United States - 29-17_Aug_MG | ecosystem: Environmental > Aquatic > Freshwater > Creek | place: USA: Georgia...
TGGAAAACGAACGCGAGCACCGCGAAAATGAGGTCTGCGCCGCCAAATTTGTTGTAAATGAGGGTCGCAACGGCCTCGGCGATGAAGCCACAGGCCCACGTAGTCAGTGCGATGCCCACGATGCTTCCGAAACGCACTCTCCCGCGAAATCCGAGACCCGCCCGAATCGATGCGATGGCCATCGCCAGAGCGGCAATAACGGTGAGGATGGGCCCGAAACCGGGGAGGTTGTCGGCAAACGTGAGTGGTTCATCCGCGTTGGTGAGCACCGCGGTGATGCCCGCCCCGAGCAAGACGAGCGCCGCAAAACCCACCGCGAAGATGAACGCCATACCGATAATGAATTTTCGAGGAACTCGACCTGCTGTCATATCTCCATTAAACGACGAAGACCGCCCGTGTGGGCGGCCTTCGCGGTTCGCGCGAACACGAGAATTAGTTGTAGCTCGAGAAGTCATCCGAGTTGAACGATTCGAAGTCGACGAAGTCGAGGTCGGAGTCGTTCAGATCTTCAACCGGAGCGAAGATGCGGTTCGGGTAGCGTTCGGCCTTAGCCTCTTCGGTCGCCTCAACAGTGATGTTGCGGTAACGGTCGAGACCGGTTCCGGCCGGGATGAGCTTACCGATGATGACGTTCTCCTTGAGACCGATCAGCGGGTCAGACTTTCCGTCCATGGCGGCCTGCGTCAGAACGCGGGTCGTCTCCTGGAACGAAGCAGCCGACAGCCACGACTCGGTAGCAAGCGATGCCTTGGTGATACCCATGACCTCTTGACGAGCCTGTGCGGGCTTCTTGCCCTCCTGCACAGCGGCGCGGTTGATGGCCTGGTAACGGCTACGGTCGACAACCTCGCCCGGAAGCAGGTCGGTCTCACCGTGGTCGATAACCGTGACCTTGCGCAGCATCTGGCGAACAATCACCTCGATGTGCTTGGCGTGAACGGTTACACCCTGCTGGCTGTAAACGCGCTGCACACCATCAACCAGGTGGGTCTGAACCTTACCGAGGTCCTGCACGCGCAGAACATCCTTGGGGTCAATGTCACCCTTGACGAGCTGAGTTCCGACCTCAACGGTCTGACCATCTTCGACCTCGAGCGTGGCACGCTTGAGGATCGGGTAGATCTTCTCTTCGTCGCCGTTGTCGGGGGTCAGGATGATCTTGCGGCCCTTGTCGGTCTCTTCGATACGGATGCGACCGGTTGCCTCAGCAAGCGGCGAAGCGTTCTTCGGGGTACGAGCCTCGAAGAGCTCCTGCACACGCGGAAGACCCTGGGTCACGTCAGCTGCGTCAGCCGAACCACCGGTGTGGAAGGTACGCATGGTCAGCTGGGTTCCGGGCTCACCGATTGACTGTGCGGCGATAATACCGACAGCTTCTCCGATGTCCACGCGCTTGCCGGTGGCCAGCGAGCGGCCGTAGCACTCGGCACACACACCCTGAGCCGACTCACAGGTCAGCACGGAGCGGACCTTGACGTCGGTCACGCCAGCTTCAAGGAGCTGAGCAATCTGAGCGTCACCGAGGTCGGTGTTGGCAACCAGAACAACCTTGCCCTTAGCGTCGGTTGCGTCGGCAGCGAGGCTACGTGCGTAAACCTGGCTCTCAACGGTCTTGCTACGGGTGAGCTTGCCCTCGGCGTCAGCCGTCGCGATGTTGAACTCGAGGCCCTTAGCGGTGCCACAGTCTTCCTCGCGGATGATGACATCCTGCGAAACATCGACCAGACGACGGGTGAGGTAACCCGAGTCAGCCGTACGCAGAGCGGTGTCAGCCAGGCCCTTACGAGCACCGTGGGTCGCGATGAAGTACTCAACCACCGACAGGCCCTCGCGGTACGAGGAGATGATCGGGCGAGGGATAATTTCACCCTTCGGGTTGTTCACCAGACCACGCATACCGGCGATGTTACGAACCTGGAGCCAGTTACCACGGGCACCCGACGTAACCATGCGGTTGATGGTGTTGTCTTCGGGGAAGTTGGCACGCATGGCGTCGGCAACCTCAGCGGTGGCCTCAGTCCAAATCTGAACCAGTTCTTGACGACGCTCGGTGTCGGTGATCAGACCCTTGTCGAACTCGCCCTGAACCTTGGCGGCACGCTTTTCGTAACCTTCGAGGATCTTGGCCTTGTTCGGCGGGGTGATGATGTCCGACAGCGCCACGGTGACACCCGAACGGGTGGCCCAGTGGAAACCGGCGTCCTTGATCTTGTCGAGCGAGGCAGCAACCTCGGTCTTCGAGTAGCGCTCGGCCAGCTCGTTGACGATGTCCGAGATGGTTCCCTTGTCGGCGACCTTGGTCACGTAGGGGTAGTTCGACGGAAGCGTCTCGTTGAAGAGCGCCTGACCGAGCGTGGTTTCAACCAGCTTGGTTTCGGGCTCGGCACCGATCTCGGCGACGTAACCGGTCAGGCGGATGCGTACCTTGGCGTTGAGGTCAAGCGTCTTGGCATCGAGCGCCAGGATGGCCTCGGAAACCGAAGCGAACGCGCGACCCTCACCGAGTGCCTCGTCCTTGACCGTGGTCAAGTGGTGCAGACCGATGATCATGTCCTGCGTGGGCAGGGTCACCGGGCGACCGTCAGACGGCTTGAGGATGTTGTTCGAAGCGAGCATCAGGATGCGGGCTTCGGCCTGTGCCTCAACCGAGAGCGGCAGGTGAACAGCCATCTGGTCACCGTCGAAGTCAGCGTTGAACGCAGCACACACGAGCGGGTGAAGCTGAATAGCCTTACCCTCAACGAGCTGCGGCTCGAACGCCTGAATACCGAGGCGGTGCAGGGTTGGTGCGCGGTTCAGCAGAACCGGGCGCTCACGAATGATCTCTTCGAGAACATCCCACACCTGCGGACGGCTGCGCTCAACCATGCGCTTGGCGCTCTTGACGTTAGCGGTGTGACCGAGCTCCATGAGGCGCTTGATAACGAACGGCTTGAACAGCTCGAGAGCCATCTGCTTGGGCAGACCACACTGGTGCAGCTTGAGCTGCGGACCAACGATGATGACCGAACGGCCCGAGTAGTCAACGCGCTTACCGAGCAGGTTCTGACGGAAACGACCCTGCTTACCCTTGAGCATGTCAGAGAGCGACTTGAGGGCGCGGTTACCGGTTCCGGTAACGGGACGACCACGACGACCGTTGTCGAACAGAGCGTCAACAGCCTCTTGCAGCATGCGCTTTTCGTTGTTCACGATGATCTCGGGAGCACCGAGGTCGAGCAGGCGACGCAGGCGGTTGTTGCGGTTAATCACACGACGGTAGAGGTCGTTGAGGTCGGAAGTTGCGAAGCGACCACCGTCGAGCTGAACCATGGGGCGCAGCTCCGGCGGAATAACCGGGACAACATCGAGAACCATCGCTGCCGGCGAGGTGCCGGTGGTCAGGAACGACGAGACAACCTTGAGGCGCTTGATCGCACGGATCTTCTTGGCACCCTTGCCCTCGTTGATTTCGAGGCGCAGAGCCTCGGCCTCAGCTTCGAGGTCAAAGTTCTCGAGACGCTTCTGGATTGCCTCGGCACCCATGTAGGCCTCGAAGTACTCACCGTAACGGTCGGTCAGCTCAGCGAAGACAGCGTCTTCAGGCTTGAGGTCGCCCACCTTGAGGTTGCGGAAGTCATCCCATACGCGCTGGAGACGGTTGATCTCTTCGTCAGCCGACTTGCGCATCTGACCCATCTCTTTTTCAGCTGAGTCCTTGACGCGACGCTTCTGGTCGGCCTTGGCACCCTCCGCCTCAAGAGCTTCGAGGTCGGTCTCGAGGCGCTGCAGACGAACGGCGATGCGCTCGTCACGACGGCCCTCAAGAACCTTGATTTCACGGTTGAGGTCAGCCTCGAGCTGAGGCATCTCGTTGTGACGCATTTCGTCGTCAACATCGATCACCATGTAGGCGGCGAAGTAGATGACCTTTTCGAGGTCCTTCGGAGCCATGTCGAGCAGGTAACCCAGGCGGCTAGGAACACCCTTGAAGTACCAGATGTGGGTAACCGGAGCAGCGAGCTCGATGTGGCCCATGCGCTCACGGCGCACCGACGACTTGGTTACTTCAACACCACAGCGCTCACAAACGATGCCCTTGAAGCGCACGCGCTTGTACTTACCGCAGGAGCACTCCCAGTCACGCGACGGTCCGAAGATCTGCTCTCCGAAGAGACCATCCTTCTCGGGCTTCAGCGTGCGGTAGTTGATGGTTTCAGGCTTCTTGACCTCACCAAACGACCAACGACGGATGTCGTCTGCCGTGGCCAGACCGATACGAAGCTGTTCAAACGTAGTTGCATCGAGCAATTTATTAGTCCTTTATTTCGTTTCGTCTGGCTTCTTAGATCTCGTCAATCGACGCGGTCTCGAAGCGGCTAGAGATGTTGATACCGAGTTCGCTTGCGGCGCGGTCGGCCTCGTCGTCGTTGTCGCGAAGGCTGATGACATCGCCTGCACCGTTGAGAACCTCAACGTTCAAGCAGAGCGACTGCATTTCCTTCACGAGAACCTTGAACGACTCAGGAATACCAGGCTCCTGAATGTTCTCGCCCTTGACGATGGACTCGTACACCTTGACACGACCGACGATGTCGTCGGACTTGATGGTCAGGAGCTCCTGCAGAGCGTAGGCGGCACCGTAAGCCTCCAGTGCCCACACCTCCATCTCACCGAAGCGCTGTCCACCGAACTGTGCCTTACCACCGAGCGGCTGCTGGGTAATCATCGAGTAAGGACCGGTCGAACGAGCGTGGATCTTGTCGTCGACGAGGTGGTGCAGCTTGAGGATGTACATGTATCCGACCGAAACCGGGTACGGGAACGGCTCACCCGAGCGACCATCGAACAGGTTGGCCTTACCGGTCGAACCGATGAGGCGCTGACCGTCGCGGGTCGGCAGGGTCGAGTCCAGCAGACCTGCAATTTCAGTCTCGAGAGCACCATCGAATACCGGGGTGGCAACCTTGGTGCCAGGAGCGGCTTCGAAAGCGTTCTCAGGAAGCTCAGCAGCCCACTTCGGCGAACCGTCGACCTTCCAACCGTTCTTGGCGATCCACCCGAGGTGGGTCTCCAGAACCTGTCCGAAGTTCATGCGACCAGGAATACCGAGCGGGTTGAGCACAACGTCAACCGGGGTTCCGTCTTCGAGGAACGGCATGTCTTCAACGGGGAGAATCTTGGCGATAACACCCTTGTTTCCGTGACGACCAGCGAGCTTGTCACCTTCGGTGATCTTGCGCTTCTGGGCGATGTACACGACAACACGCTGGTTGACGCCCGAGCCGAGCTCGTCGTCGTCGTTCTCTGCGTCGAACATCTTGACGCCGATGATGGTTCCGGCTTCACCGTGAGGAACCTTCAGTGAAGTGTCGCGAACTTCGCGGCTCTTCTCGTTGAAGATGGCGCGGAGCAGACGCTCTTCGGCCGAAAGCTCGGTCTCACCCTTCGGGGTGACCTTACCGACGAGGATGTCACCAGGGCGAACCTCGGCACCGATGCGGATGATGCCGCGCTCGTCAAGGTTGGCGATGAGCTCAGGCGAAACGTTCGGAAGGTCGCGAGTGATCTCTTCTTTTCCGAGCTTCGTGTCACGCGCATCCACGTCGTACTCTTCGATGTGAATCGAGCTGAGCACGTCGTCCTGCACGAGACGCTGGCTGAGGATGATGGCATCTTCGAAGTTGTGACCTTCCCAGGGCATGAACGCCACGAGGAGGTTCTTACCCAGGGCGAGTTCGCCGTTCTCGGTGGCGGGGCCATCAGCGATGACCTGTCCAACCTCAACACGTTCGCCCTCGGACACGACAACGCGGTTGTTGTAGCTCGTGCCCTGGTTCGAACGGTCAAACTTGCGCAGCGAGAACTGCTTGGTTCCACCGGCGTCGCGGGTCACGGTGACAACGTCAGCCGAAACCTCGGTAACCACACCAGCGTCGCCGTCCTCGACGACGATGACGTCACCGGCGTCGACAGCTGCGTAGCTCTCCATACCGGTTCCGACCAGCGGCGACTCCGATCGGAGAAGCGGCACAGCCTGACGCTGCATGTTGGCACCCATGAGTGCGCGGTTTGCATCGTCGTGCTCGAGGAACGGGATGAGCGAGGTAGCTACCGACACCATCTGGCGCGGCGAAACATCCATGTAGTCAACCTCGTCAGCAGGAACGAGTTCAACCTCGCCACCCTTACGACGAACGAGAACCTTGGCCTCAGCGAAGTGCTTGTCAGCGGCCAGCTTGGCGTTAGCCTGGGCAACCACGTAGCGGTCTTCTTGGCTAGCGGTGAGGTAGTCGATGGTCTCGGTGACCTTGCCCTTGACGACCTTGCGGTACGGGGTCTCGATGAAACCGAATGCGTTGATGCGCGCGAACGAAGCGAGCGAACCAATCAGACCAATGTTCGGGCCTTCCGGGGTCTCAATCGGGCACATACGACCGTAGTGCGAGGAGTGAACGTCACGAACCTCAACACCTGCACGCTCACGCGACAGACCACCGGGGCCAAGCGCCGAGAGTCGACGCTTGTGAGTGAGTCCGGCGAGCGGGTTGTTCTGGTCCATGAACTGCGAGAGCTGCGAAGTTCCGAAGAACTCCTTGATGGCGGCCACAACCGGACGCACGTTGATGAGCGTCTGCGGGGTGATTGCTTCAATGTCCTGCGTGGTCATGCGCTCGCGAACGACGCGCTCCATGCGCGAGAGACCAGTGCGAACCTGGTTCTGGATGAGCTCACCAACGGCGCGGATACGACGGTTACCGAAGTGGTCGATGTCGTCAACATCGAGGCGAACATCGCTCTTCTTGCCGTCGAGGATTCCGGGCAGGGTTGCCTGACCGTCGTGCAGCGCAACGAGGTACTTGATCGTTGCAACGATGTCAGCAACCGAGAGAACCGAGTCACCGATGGGTGCGTCGAGGCCCAGCTTCTGGTTGATCTTGTAACGACCGACCTTGGCGAGGTCGTAGCGCTTGGTCGAGAAGTAGTAGTTCTCCAGGAGAGTGCGGGCAGCTTCGGCAGCAACCTGCTCGCCCGGGCGCATCTTGCGGTAGATGTCGCGCAGTGCGTCTTCTTTGGTGAGGATGTTGTCCTTCTCCAGCGTGACCGCGATCGAGTTGTACCCGGCGAATTCTTTCTGGATGTCTTCGCTGGTCAAGCCCAGAGCCTTGAGGAAGACGGTGACCGACTGCTTACGCTTGCGGTCGATACGAACGCCGACCTGGTCGCGCTTGTCGATCTCAAACTCGAGCCATGCACCGCGGCTAGGAATGATGCGTGCCGAGTAGATGTCCTTGTCGGAGTTCTTCTCGGGGGTGCGCTCGAAGTAGACACCGGGGCTACGGACGAGCTGCGAAACGACAACGCGCTCGGTTCCGTTGATGATGAACGTACCCTTGTCGGTCATCATCGGGAAGTCACCCATGAAGACCGTCTGAGTCTTGATCTCACCAGTGTTGTGGTTCATGAACTCGGCTTCAACGTAGAGCGGAGCAGCGTAGGTCTTGCCACGCTCCTTGCACTCCTGAATCGTGTACTTGTAGTCATCAAGTACCGGGTTGGTGAAGCTGAGCTGCATCGTCTCGTCGAGGTTCTCGATGGGCGAGATCTCTTCGAAGATCTCGTCGAGGCCCGTACGCGACGGAAGGTCTTGACGACCAGCCTTGGTAGCCTCTGCAACGCGCTGCTTCCAGCGCTCGTTGCCGACTAGCCAGTCGAAGCTCTCAGTCTGAAGCTCAAGCAGGTTGGGAACCGTGAGCGTGTCAGTGATTTTTGCGAAAGAAAGGCGCGTTGCGACGCGACCGTTCTTGGGGGACTTTGATGCGTTGCGCGAAGCAGCCAAAGTAATAACCTCCGGTACGACCGTTCAGGTCGATTGGTGTGTTTGTCGTTTTATTGCGGGCGCGCCAGGAAACGCCGAATGATGCTCACCTCGAGGTGCCGTTACCTCGCCGTGAAGACTTGTGACACACCGACCGCAATATGAGGGCATGACAAACTGACGCGCAAAGTACAACTCTATAACGATTTGGGCAAGTCTGTCCACCCGCAATTTAGTAACCTTAAGCCGTGGTCGCGCATCCTTCTGTTCGTTTGAAGCTGTCGGGCCACATCGCCTCGATTGAACCCGACCCATATCAAGATGGCGCGTACATTCTCGATGTCGACGGCACACCACAATCCCACGTGTTTATTGACGAGCCCGACGAACTGTTCTTTGAATATGTGCGCCGCATTGGGCATGTCATTGACGTGGTCGCGCCTGAGGGCACGCCCATTACCGCGGTTCACCTCGGTGGCGGCGGGCTCACGCTCCCACGCTTTGTTGAGGCCACACGTCCAGGTTCGCGGCAACAGGTGATTGAACTCGAGCCCGACCTCATCGACTTCGTGCGTGAGCACCTGCCCGTGCAACGCAACGCCAATATTCGCTATCGGTACGGGGATGCCCGCGAAGTACTAGCAAAACTGCCCGCCGGTTTACATGGCACCGTGGATGTGGTCGTAATTGACATTTTCAGCGGCGCCCGGACCCCCGCGCACGTCACGACGGTCGAGTTTTTCACCGAGGTCGCAGCGCTGTTGGCACCCGAGGGCGTGATGATCATCAATGCTGCCGACGGCCCTGGCCTTGCTTTCGTCAAGAACGAAATTGTCACGCTGGGGATGGTCATGCCACACGTGATGGCCTTGGGCGAGGCACAAGTACTCAAAGGTCGCCGCTTTGGCAATGTGGTGCTCGTCGGGTCATGTCGCGATGACCTTGACGAGTGGTTGCCGCGCATGATGGCACGCGGTCCGCACCCGGCACAGGCACTCACGGGCGAACGACTCTCCGCGCTCGCCTCGGGTGGCAAGGTCGTGACTGACAACACCGCCATCGACTCCCCCACCCCGCACAAAACGATTTTTCAAGCGGTGCGTCGCTAGTGGCCGATTTAGCTCGAGTGCGGGTCTGGGCGGATGCACTCATCCGCTTGCATCTCGACCCAGCCGAGTGGTCCTTCGACTTTGATCACGCTCGCACTCGTGCCGGCTTGTGCGATTTTGGCAAGAAGCGCATTTCGGTGTCACGCCATCTGGCGGCCAAGTACGAAGATGACGAGATTCACCAGGTATTACTGCATGAGGTGGCCCACGCGCTGGCTGGTAATCGCGCCGGCCACGGTCCGGCCTGGAAAAAGGTCGCGCACGAACTCGGCTACGACGGCAAACGTACTCACGATGGCAGCGCCGCCCATGAACTCGCGCCCTGGCTCGGTTCATGTCCTTCTGGGCACGCTCACTACCGCTTTCGCAAGCCGACACGACCACTTTCCTGCGGCGCCTGCGCGAAAGGTTTCAACCGCGCCCACCTCATTACCTGGGAGAAGCGCGAAGTGCTTTAGGTTGAAACCAACTTGGGGGTTTTGTCATGAACGTTTTTCTGCGACTCGAGCTGGACTGCGTGCCTGATGCCGCCTGGCAGGCACTTCGTGATCCGCAGATGCTCGTTGCTGCATCCCGCCCACTCATTGCGGTTCGCTCGCGGGAGCCGCTGCCGACCGAATGGGACGACAAGAAGGTGTACACCGTCGGGCTCTGGTTGTTTGGGCTGATTCCGCTGGGAAAACGCACCATCGATGTTTCGTACAGCGAGCGCCCAGGCAATGTGCGCATGCTCATTGATCAGGGTGAAGCGCTCGGCGGACCATTAGGTCTCATGCGCGACTGGGATCATCGCATGGCAATCTCACCTGGAAAGGGCAAGACCACTCTGTATCGCGATCGGCTCGTTGTGCGTGCCGGCATATTCACATTCCCGCTCTGGCTAGGCATGTGGATGATGTGGCAATACCGATCGCGCCGCATCGCTCACCTCGCGAAGTCGTGGCGTTAGCCCTCGATCAAGGACCTCAGTGACTAGCTGTTGCTGAGGTCGGATTCGTCGAGCTCAACCAGAGCATCGGGTGATGAGAGTGCCCGCAATGCAAGAGCGAAGTCATCCATCACGTCATCAAGTTCGGCAAGTCGAGCCAAGCGGATGTTGGCATCGGAGACCGCATTGGCCGAGTGCTCACTGAAACGGATGGTGAGAGCTTCGGCGCGCGCACGAGCCCTGGTAATGAGGCCAGCAGCAGTGGTGCGAGCGGAGCCCAACAGTGCCTCGGCCTCGTCACGGGCGGCGGCCAGGTAGCTTTCTGCCTCGGCACTCACCTGCGCTGCCTCGGCAGAGGCAATGGTCAAGCGCTCGTTTGCTTCGGCAGCCATGATCTGAACCTGAGCCACGGCATCTTCGTGCAGGGTGAGACGCTCGCGCTCAGCCTCATCCAGCGCAACCTTGATTTCGCGCTCGATGCGGAACTGTTCACGCTCGGCGATTTGGCGCAACGTTTGTAGCTCAGTCTTGACGTCTTCTGTTTCTTGGTGAACCCGCGCGCGGGTCTCGGTTGCCTCGCGCTCGGCCTCAGAAATCACTGTGGCAGCCTTGCGCTGGGCAATCTCGATGGAGGTACGAATCTCTGTGTTGGTTGCTTCAGTCTGATTATTGAGATCGGAGGCGCGACGCTCGCTCTCAACACGCTGGTCTTCGGCGCGGCTCTCTGCCTCGCCTACCAGTTTCTCGGCACGCAGACGCGACACACGCGTAATCTGCTCGGCCTCTGCGCGAGCACTTTCGCGCAACTGGGTCGCTTCGGCAGCGCCGTCTTTGACCATCTTTGCGGACTGCTCTTCGGCCACACGCAGGGTTTGCTCGAAGGCCGAACCGAGGTCAGCAAACGATGGCTTGGAATTGGCGCGCTGCAGGGTAGCGCGGGCCTCTGCCAGGTCACGTGTGAGGCGTTCGACTGTCTTTTCGGCGGATGCGCGTTCGCTCTCGAATTGGCTCACGCGAGCATCAAGCTCAGCCAGAGCAGCATCGACCTCAACTTGGTCGTAGCCCTTACGAGACGGGCGAAGTGAACGAGCTTCAGCCATGACTAGTTCACCTCATCGCGCGCGTCAGGAATCGAGTCAGCGTGGTCGGCCTCATCTTGAGCAGACAAAACCAAATCAAGTTCACGAGCAAGGTCGTGCAGGCTCGCTCGGTCGAGCTCAATCTCGGCAAGACGTTCTGTGGTCTCAGCCTGCAACGACTCAGCGTGAGTGCGCAGCTGAGCAGAAAGTTCGTTCGAGCGGGCACGGGCACGGGCGATCAGACCTGCGGCGGTGTCGCGGGCAGCGCGAGTCATTGCGTCGCCCTCCTCACGCGATCGGATGAGCTGGGCTTGCGCCTCATTAAGCAGCGCTTGGGCGCGCGCATCCGTGTCAGCGACCTGCTTCTCTGCATCACGGGTGATTTCAGCGATGTAGGTCGAGGTCTGTTCGCTCAGACGCTTGGATTCACGCTCGGCCTTTTCTTGGCTCGCCTCGACTTCGCGAAGGATGCGCTGCTGTTCGCGCTCGTTGAGCTGACGCAAGGTCGCAAGCTCGGCACGAGCATCGTCGCTCTCTTTGTGCACCTGGGCAAGAATTTCGATGGCTGCTTGGTCGGCGTCTTTTTCGATCTGCACAACCTGTTCGCGCGCCTCGTCACGAGCGGCACGTGCAGCGTTCAAACGCGCCTCCGCGTCGGCGACGAGATCCTGGGCGCGGGTGTGGGCTGATGCCTGAACGTCGTTGGCACGCTTCTCGGCCTCGGCGTTGAGCTTCTCGGCCTGGCGGTTTGCCGTTCCGACGATGGTCTCGGCTTCTGCCTTGGCCGCGTCGCGCAACTCAGAAACCTCTGCCGTAGCGTCTTTGAGGAGCTTGCCGGCCTGTTCTTCAGCAACGCGCAGGGTCTGCTCGAATGCGGCACCCAGGTCAGAGAATGACGGCTTGGCGTTAGCTCGCTTCAGCGCACTACGAGCCTCATTGAGTTCGCGGGTCAGGCGTTCGATAGCTTTTTCGGCGTCTTCGCGCTGGGCCGAAACCTGGTCAAGACGAGAAGTAATCGCCGAGAAGGCACGATCAACGTCGGCCACCTCGTAACCACGACGTGACTCCGTGAATTTGGGAGTGTCAGCCATCTCGACTCGAATCTGTATGAACTTTCATGTTTTGGGAAACACAAAAGAAGAGGAAATCCTCTGTCACAAGTGTAGCCGGAGATACCGCGCCACGGATGCCGTGTTTTAGACCGTTAGTACAGGGTTTGTCACGGATTAATACAAATGCCCCACCGAAGCCAGAGCAGCGCGAACGAGCGAGCCGCGGCCGCCCTCCATCTCGTCGAGAATTCCCTGGCTGACCGCCTCGGCGGGTGATAGCCAGGTAATTTCGAGAGCGTCTTGACGAGGTTCGCACGTGCCGGTCACGGGCACGACATACGCCAACGAAACCGCGTGCTGACGATCATCGTGAAAGGCCGTGATGCCGGGAATAGGAAAGTACTCCGCGACATGAAAAGGCGTCGGGCTTGCCGGCAGCAGCGGAAAAGCCATCGGGCCAAGGTCCTTCTCGAGGTGGCGAAAGAGCGCGTCGCGCAAGGTCTCGCCGTACATCACGCGACCTGACACGATGGTGCGGGTCATCGATCCAGTCGCATTAGCGCGAAGAAGTAGACCAACCTCAGTGACTACGCCCAGTCCGTCCACGCGCACCGGCACAGCTTCGACGTATAGCAACGGCAGGCGACGACGGATGTTCGCCAGGTCGTCATCGTCGAGCCATCCAGAATTCGGGTCGGGGGTTCGCACGCTCATGTGTCTATTTCTAGCGGATGCCTCGTTCACTTGTGACGAGTGACAAACCTCACGTAGAGCTTCAAGATTTGTGGCACCAGGACGTAGACCGCCAGTGGAACGATCACAATCGTCAGAACAAACGCCTTAAGCACCGGGTGGAGGGTGCCCATAATTGGGCCGAGAAAGGTAAGTCCCAGTGCGACAAGAGGAAAGATAACAATCCAGGTCGCAAAGGCTCGCACGTGAATGGATGGGACCACGGGTGGCTTGTTCATGCCATAAGCCTAAGCAAAACAAAAGACCTCCCGGAATTGGGAGGTCTTTTGTTTTGGCGGTCCCGGTGGGATTTGAACCCACGGTGCGCTTTCACGCACACAACTTTTCGAGAGTTGCACCTTCGGCCGCTCGGACACGGAACCGTGGACTATTTTATGCGACTGAACTGACCTGCGCGAAATCAGCCCCACTTATCCCCCGCTCTGCCTCGCCTCCACGTCGATGTCGGATGCCCAAACTACGCTTGCCACATGGCAAAGAACTCCCCCGGCTACCGCTGTTCCGAGTGCGGCTGGACGACAGCAAAATGGGTCGGCCGGTGTGGCGAGTGCCAGGCCTGGGGAACGGTGGTTGAAGAGGGCGCGAAGACCGGCATCCTGTCAAAAGTAGCCCCGGTCAACCTCACCGCCGAACAGCAAGCCAAGCCCATTACCCAAGTGGCGTTCACGAGCGAGGCCACCCATCAGGCCACCGGCGTGGGCGAGTTTGATCGGGTGTTGGGTGGCGGAATCGTTCCCGGAGCAACCATTCTGCTATCGGGCGAACCGGGTGTGGGCAAGTCAACGCTCCTACTTGAGGTTGCCGCCCGCGCTGCGAAGAGTGGCAAGCGCGTGCTCTACGTGAGCGCTGAGGAGTCAGCGAGTCAGGTGCGTTTGCGCGCCGAACGCACTCACGCGCTCAGCGAAAATCTCTATCTCGCCTCCGAGACAGACCTCGGCACGGTTCTCGCGCAAGTTGAAGCAACCGCACCACAGTTGCTCATCGTCGACTCGGTGCAAACCGTGGCAAGCGCAGCCGTCGACGGTTTGGCTGGCGGGCCAAGCCAGGTTCGCGAGGTCGCACAGGCGCTCATTCGCACGAGCAAAGAGCGCGACCTACCGTTGCTGCTCGTCGGACACGTCACCAAAGATGGCACTATCGCTGGCCCGCGCATGCTCGAGCACTTGGTTGATGTCGTCTGCCACTTCGAAGGCGACCGCCAGACCAGCCTGCGCTTCATTCGCTCGCTCAAGAATCGTTTTGGCCCCACCGACGAAGTGGGATGCTTCGAAATGACCGGCGAGGGAATCGCCGAGGTGCCTGACCCCAGCGGTCTGTTCCTGAGCCGATCAAGCGCTGCCGTCTCGGGCACCTGTGTCACGATCGCCATGGAGGGTCGCCGCACCCTGCCGGTCGAAATTCAAGCACTAGTCGTATCAACAAGTTCACCCAACCCGCGTCGCGTTACCAACGGTGTTGATTCGTCGCGTGTGGCGATGCTGCTCGCGGTGCTTGAACGTCGCGCCGGGCTCAAGCTCACCGATAAAGATGTCTACGTCTCGACGGTCGGTGGGGTGCGACTAGTCGAACCGGGTGCGGACCTGGCTATCGCCATTGCGGTTGCGAGCGCATTCCATGACAAGCCGGTTGCCGCGACGGTGGCGGCTTTCGGCGAAATCTCGCTCGCGGGTGAAGTACGCCCGGTGACCTCTGGCGGCCAACGCGAAAACGAAGCCACGCGCATGGGTTTCACCACACTCATCACCGATACGGCCGGCTCGGTGCGCCAAGCACTCACCCGCGCGTTCGACAGCGCAAAAGGTGCTCGCGAGCGCGAGATTGAAGCGGCTTTTTAGGAGCTAGTGCACCTGGGGTAACAGCCCGTAATGGGCCAGTTCCTCATCCGTGAGCATGCGTGAACGAATCATGAAGCGCTTGCCCTCGGGCGCTTCAACCGAGAATCCAGCACCGCGACCGGTCACGAGATCCACTGTGAGGTGCGTGTATTTCCAGTACTCGAACTGGGAAGCCGACATGTAGAAGTTGATGGGCTTGTCGATGCCGTCGATGACCAAGGTCTCGAGCAAAACATCCGACCCGCCGATTTTGAACATGCCGTCGGGGTAACACATCGGGGAGCTGCCGTCACAGCAGCCCCCCGACTGGTGAAACATGAGTGGCCCGTGCGTAGCGGTGAGGTGTCGCAGCATCTGTGCTGCCTCATCCGTCACATCAACGCGTGTAAAGACCATGCTCACGGTTCTTTCGTGTTCGTTACCGATTTAGAAGAAGCCCATGGGCCCTTCGGCGTACGAGACCAACAGGTTCTTGGTCTGCTGGTAGTGGTCGAGCATCATCTTGTGGTTCTCGCGACCAATACCCGACTGCTTGTATCCACCGAACGCGGCGTGAGCGGGGTACTGGTGGTAGGTGTTCGTCCACACGCGACCGGCCTGGATGGCGCGACCGGCGCGGTACATGGTCGAACCATTACGGCTCCACACACCGGCACCGAGACCGTAGAGGGTGTCGTTGGCGATGTCGATGGCCTCGTCGTAGTCCTTGAAGCTGGTCACCGAAACGACCGGTCCGAAGATCTCTTCCTGGAAGATACGCATCGAGTTCTTGCCCTCAAAGATCGTCGGCGTGATGTAGTAACCGCCCGAGAGGTCGCCACCGAGGTCAGCGCGCTCGCCACCGAGCAGCAGCTTGGCACCTTCGGCCTTTCCGATGTCGATGTAGGAGAGGATCTTCTCCATCTGGTCGTTCGAGGCCTGCGCACCAATCATGGTGTTGGTGTCGAGGGGGTTGCCCTGAACAATCTTCTTCACGCGTTCGACGCCGTCTGCCAGGAATCCGTCGTAGATCGACTTCTGAATCAGCGCACGCGAGGGGCAGGTGCAGACTTCACCCTGGTTGAGAGCGAAGAACGCGAAGCCTTCTTGTGCCTTCTCGTAGAACGAGTCCTTCTGCGCGGCTACATCCTCAAAGAAAATGTTGGGGCTCTTGCCACCGAGCTCGAGGGTTACCGGGATGAGGTTCTCACTCGCGTACTGCATGATGAGGCGACCCGTAGTGGTCTCACCCGTAAACGCAATCTTGCGGATGTTGTTGTGCGAGGCCAAGGGAGCGCCAGCCTCGATACCGAATCCGTTGACGATGTTGAGAACACCGGCAGGGATGAGGTCTTCGATGAGCTCGAGCAGCACGTGAATCGACGCCGGGGTCTGCTCGGCTGGCTTCAGCACGATGCAGTTACCTGCGGCGAGCGCCGGAGCAAGCTTCCACACGGCCATGAGAATCGGGAAGTTCCAGGGGATGATCTGACCGACCACACCGAGCGGCTCGTGGAAGTGGTACGCGACCGTGTCATCGTTCAGCTCGCCGAGGCTGCCCTCTTGCGCACGAATAGCGCCGGCGAAGTAGCGGAAGTGGTCGATGGCGAGCGGAATGTCGGCGGCCATGGTCTCGCGAACCGGCTTACCGTTGTCCCAAGTTTCGGCGACGGCGATGAGCTCGAGGTTCTCCTCCATGCGGTCGGCAATCTTGTTGAGGATGATCGCACGCTCGGTAGCGCTGGTCTTCCCCCAGGTCTTGAATGCCTTCCAGCCAGCTTCGACTGCGGCATCGACGTCCTTCGAGTTTCCGCGGGCGACCTCACAGAAGACCTGGCCGGTCACCGGCGTCACGTTTTCGAAGTACTGGCCCGATGCGGGAGCGGTGTACTTTCCGCCGATGTAGTTGTCGTAACGCTTCTTGAACGTGACGACGGAACCGGGAGTTCCCGGGTTCGCATAAACAGTCATGCTTTGTCTCCTAAAGACGTCGTTGTCTTGAGCCGGTTTGGCTGTCTCGACGCTACGCCGCAGGGGGTTGCAAAGAGTTGCGCGATGCGAGGGTTACGCGATGGCCTCGATGCGCGCCACTAAACGGATGCGCTTAGGCGACTTGCGCGGAAGCAAACGCAGCACCATCTCGAGCGCCTGAATATCTTCGCGCCCAAAATCGGTCTCGATGTACTCCTGCAGCACCTCGAGCGACCCTTCGCTGAGAACCGCATCGCGCACGATGGTTCGCGTCAAATCTTGGAGCTCGAGCACTCCGGGCGCCCGCGAGTCGGGCAACACGTCACCCCGATAGGCCGAAAGCGCGGCCCGGTGGGCGCCACGTTCAATCAGCGCCGTGACCTGGTGCGCATCCGTCTCGAGTGACACATCGAGCCGGTAAGGCTGACTGGCTGGAATCAGCTCAGGCGCGATGGGTTCAAGCGACTTACGCAGTCGAACCAGCTCTGCGCGCAAGGTTTGGAGGCTGGCCGACGAGCCGTAGATGTGTTCGGCTAGCTGCTCGCCCGACAGTCCAGACGGCGCACCAGCGAGGACAAGCAAAATCTCGGAGTGGCGCCGACCAAGCGTATAAGTGCCTGTCGCCGTAGTGAGCAAGGCCTCATCCCGTCCGAGCACCTGCAAGAGGCTTTGGCGTTTGCGCCGAGGCAGTTCGACGACCTTTCGCCCGCCGAATGCGATGGTGGTGGCCTCCTCGCGCGACTGGCGGCTGTGGATGCGCTGCACCAGGAGTTCGTTCTGCACGGCCACCGCGGTCGCCTCCATCAACGGCATGGTGTGCCGGTCAACAGCCTGATCGCCCCCGGTGATGTCGATTACACCGAGAATCGCGCCCGTCTCCGGGTCGTGAACCGGCACGGCGGTACAACTCCAGTCGTGCACGAGCATGTTGAAGTGCTCACTCCGGCGAATTTGAATAGCGTGATCGAGGGTGAGCGCGGTACCCGGCGCCGAGGTGCCCGCCACTTGTTCGCTCCAGTCGGAACCCTCGACAAACATCATCGATTCGGCACGCGCCTTGAGCCCCTGATCGCCTTCTACCCAGAGCAAACGACCACGGGCATCCCCCACAGCCACGAGCATGCCCGAATCTTCATCAGCATCACGCACCAAGAGCTTGCGAATGACGGGCATCACGGCCGAGAGCGGATGTTCATTGCGGTAGTCAGTGAGATCCGACTGCCCATAAACCAGGGGTGACAGCAACTTCTCGGGGTTGAGCGCACTCGATCGTTGCCATGATTCAAGAACGAGCCGACGCGGGCTGTCATCTTGTTCGCTGGGCAACACTACCCATGGATTGGTCACCTTCGACAGGCTAGACCCGAGCGAGCTCTACTTCAAGACAAAAGGCTTCGACTGCGCAGACTTTGAAGTGCCCATGAAGGTGGTGAGGTAATACGTGTTGCCCGCCGCGGGAACCTTCGCGCGGCTGGTCGAGGTGCAGGTGTCAGGTGAGCTCACCTCACGCTCCCACGAAATGGCGGGCGTGGTGGTGACGCTTTGCTTGGGCTGCAAGGTCACCATGTAGTCGGCGCCACCGGTCTGGCAATCGGTCGACTGCCAGACAATCTTGTTGTTGCTCGAAATCTGGAACACCTGCTGCGTGGTACCAAGGTTGGCCTGACACTCGGTGTTTCCGGCGTTCGTGACGGTCATGGTGAGTTGCGGCTTCTCCGCAGCGGCATAGGAGGCCTTGTCAGTCTGGGCAGTGACTGTGAGCATCGCGGGGCTGCACGCCGGAGCTCCGGCAATGGTTGGGATTGGTCCTGCCGTGGGGTTGTTCGGATCAGTCGTCGGCGCAACCGTAGGAATGAGGGAGGGATCGGTCGTGGGCGCAACGGTCGGGATATCGGTGCTGGTCGGGGCCGGGGTTGCCCCACCGGACGAGCACTTCGACATCGAGACAAAGACCACAATCAGTAGAACGATGATCGCCAAAATGGCGAGCGCTCGATTACGGCGGACCCGTCGGGATGGGCCTCGGCGCACGGGCTCATATCCGGGAGGCACACGGGTCATAGCCCAAGGGTAGCTATAGCAACCTGAGCATTCGCGTATTACCGAGCGTGTTTGGCTTTACACGGGCGATATCCAGGAACTCGGCCACACCTTCATCGTGCGAACGAAGCATCTCTTCATACACTTCGGGAGCAATGATTTCGTCGCTGACCTCAGTGAAACCAAGCCTCGAGAAGAAGTCGACCTCAAACGTGAGGCAGAACAGGCGGGAGAGCCCCAGAGCGCGTGCTTCAGCTTCGAGGTCTGCGTAAATAGCCCGACCGACCCCGGCGCCGCGATAGTCATCGGCCACCACCATGGTGCGCACCTCGCCCAGGTCGCTCCAGAAAATGTGCAGAGCGCCGCATCCGATTACTCGACCATCATCGGCGACCGCGACACGGAACTGCTGAATCGACTCGTATAGCTCGACCGCGTCTTTACCGAGCATGATGCCCTGCTGCGACAGCGGGTTGAGTAGTTCTTGGATGCCCGAGACGTCGCTCGTGCGCGCGCGGCGCACACTAAAGGAACTTCCGGTCATGCTCCTAGGCTACTCAGCCACTGTGGAATCTGCCGCCGGCTCATCCGTCTTGTCGTAACGCTCGGCGTAGACATTCTTCGAGGTGGTGAACACGAACTCACCGTCAACCGCATCAACGTGGATGTGGTCACCCGGCACGAGTTCACCTTGCAGGATGCGCTCGGAGAGTTTGTCTTCAATCTCGCGCTGCACGGCACGACGTAGCGGACGAGCACCGAGCGCCGGGTCGAACCCGATCTCAATGAGCTTGTCTTTGGCGCCCTGAGCCAACTCGATGGTCATGTCGCGGTCAAGCAGACGATCAGCCAAACGCTTGATGAACAGGTCGACAATCTGCAACAGCTCTTCTTTGTTGAGCTGCGGGAACACGATGATGTCATCCACACGGTTCAAGAACTCAGGCTTGAAGTGCTTCTTGAGTTCTTCGTTGACCTTGCCACGCATGCGGTCGTAACCGGTACCTGAGTCCCCACCGGCCTGGAAACCAACCGGCGTACCCGAAATGTCTTTGGTACCGAGGTTGGTGGTCATGATGATGACGGTGTTCTTGAAATCGACCACGCGACCCTGACCATCGGTGAGGCGACCCTCCTCGAGAATCTGCAACAGCGAGTTGAAGATGTCGGGGTGTGCCTTCTCGATCTCGTCGAACAGAACCACGCTGAACGGCTTGCGGCGCACCTTCTCGGTGAGCTGGCCGCCCTCTTCGAATCCGACGAATCCGGGAGGGGCACCGAACAGGCGCGAAACGGTGTGCTTCTCGCCGTACTCGCTCATGTCGAGCGAGATCATCGCGGTTTCGTCGTCGAACAAGAACTCGGCGAGCGCCTTGGCCAGCTCGGTCTTACCGACACCGGTAGGACCAGCGAAGATGAACGAGCCGGATGGACGCTTCGGGTCTTTGAGACCAGCACGGGTGCGGCGAATCGACTTGGCGAGCGCCTCGATGGCTTCATTCTGACCGATAACACGCTGGTGCAGCGCCTTCTCCATGAAGACGAGTCGGGCCGACTCTTCTTCGGTGAGCTTGAACACAGGAATGCCCGTGGCCTGAGCCAAAACCTCGGCAATGATGCCCTCATCGACGACGCCGTTTCCGACGACGTCACCGGTGCGCCACTTCTTTTCTTCGCGCACGCGCTCATCAAGCAGCTGCTTCTCGTCGTCGCGGAGCTTGGCGGCAGCCTCGAAGTCTTGGTCTTCGATGGCCTTCTCTTTTTCGGCACGAACAACGGCAATCTTGTCGTCGAGTTCGCGCAGCTCGGGCGGGTTCGACAGGAACGACAGGCGCAGGCGAGCGCCAGCCTCATCGATCAGGTCGATGGCCTTGTCTGGCAGGTAGCGGTCACTGATGTAACGATCGGCGAGGTTGGCCGCTGAAACGATGGCGCCGTCGGTGATCTGAACCTTGTGGTGCGCTTCGTAACGGTCGCGCAGACCCTTAAGAATGTTGATGGTGTGTTGCAGCGAAGGCTCGCCGACCTGAACAGGCTGGAAGCGGCGCTCGAGGGCAGCGTCTTTCTCAAAGTACTTGCGGTACTCATCCAGGGTGGTCGCACCGATGGTCTGGAGTTCGCCACGAGCCAGCATGGGCTTGAGGATGCTCGCCGCATCGATTGCGCCCTCGGCAGCACCTGCACCCACGAGAGCGTGAATCTCGTCGATGAAGACGATGATGTCGCCACGCTGGCGGATCTCTTTGGTGACCTTCTTGAGGCGCTCTTCGAAGTCACCGCGGTAGCGACTACCGGCGATGAGCGAACCGAGGTCGAGCGTGTAGAGCTGCTTGTCTTTGAGCGTCTCGGGAACGTTGTTGCTCACGATTGCCTGAGCCAGGCCCTCGACCACGGCAGTCTTTCCGACACCGGGCTCACCGATGAGAACCGGGTTGTTCTTGGTGCGGCGCGACAAAATCTGCATGACGCGCTCGATCTCTTTTTCACGACCAATAACCGGGTCGAGCTTGCCATCGCGAGCTGCCTGGGTGAGGTTGCGACCGAACTGATCGAGCACCTGTGAGCCACCGCCGGGGGTCTGCGCCTCTTCTTTGTTGGCACCCGCGTTGACCGGCTCTTTGCCCTGGTAACCCGAAAGCAACTGGATAACCTGCTGACGCACGCGGTTGAGATCCGCGCCGAGCTTGACCAGAACTTGAGCGGCGACGCCTTCGCCCTCACGAATGAGGCCGAGCAGAATGTGCTCGGTGCCGATGTAGTTGTGACCAAGCTGAAGAGCCTCGCGAAGCGACAGCTCGAGCACCTTCTTAGCGCGCGGAGTGAATGGAATGTGACCGGTCGGCTGCTGCTGACCCTGACCGATGATGTCTTGCACCTGCTCGCGCACAGCATCCAGAGAGATGTTGAGCGACTCGAGCGCCTTAGCGGCAACGCCCTCACCCTCGTGGATAAGCCCGAGCAGAATGTGCTCAGTGCCGATGTAGTTGTGGTTGAGCATCTTGGCTTCTTCTTGCGCCAAGACAACGACGCGACGTGCGCGGTCGGTAAATCTCTCAAACATGTGAACTCCAACGGTTTCGCCAGGGGTGGTACATATAAGAAAACCAGAGGATGCACGTAAATATGCCGTTGTTCGCCGTGGGCATACGGGAACAATTCGCAGCTCGCTGAGGTTAGATAAAGCATGAGCACTGTGGCGCCACGCGAGGTTCCCTTAGGTGGCCTGCGCGCCATGATGGTTCGGCGCACGCTGCCCAACCGCGAGCGCACCACCATTGGCGCCTGGTGTTTCATCGATCATTACGGGCCGAATCGGGTCACCACCGCGCCGGTGGCGGAGGGAGCGATCGACGGCATGTACGTAGCACCCCACCCGCACACCGGGTTGCAAACCGTGACCTGGCTGTTCAGCGGTGAGGTCGAACACCGCGACAGCATCGGCTCGCTGCAGAGCATCGCCCCGGGCGAGGTCAACCTGATGACCGCGGGTCGCGGCATCTCACACTCCGAAGTCTCGACGGTCGATGATGGCTGGCTGCACGGCGTTCAACTCTGGACAGTTCTTCCCAACGAACACCGGCACACCGCGCCATTCTTCGAGCATCACGAATGCCCACGGGTCGCCCTCGATGGCACGCTGGTCACGGTCTTTGTCGGTGAGCTCGGTGGGGCGGCGGCACCGACGACGACGTTCAGCGAGATGCTCGGGGCAGAGCTGCTGATTCCGGGCGGCTCGAGCGTGCGCATCCCCGCTCGTGAAGATTTTGAATACGGCCTGCTTGTCGACAGCGGACGAGCCAGCATCAACGGTGAGGATGTTCCGCAGCACCACCTCGGTTACATCGTCCCCGGCGCAGACGAGCTGGTGATTGAGACGGCCGAACCCACCCGCGCGATTTTGCTCGGCGGGGTGCCATTCGCGGAACCGATCGTGATGTGGTGGAACTTCATCGCGCGCTCACACGACGAGATTGTCGAGATGCGCGAGGCCTGGCAAAACGATGTCATCGCTGGTGGCGATGCGCACGGGCGTTTCGGGTCAGTCGATTTTCCGGGTGCGGCTATCCCCGCCCCCGAGATGCCCCGCGTTACGCTGCGTGCTCGCGGCGGTAGTCGCGCGGGCTGAGCCCATAAGCGTTTTTGAAGATGCGCGAGAAGTGAGCACCGTCATAGATGCCCCAGTTCGCCGCAATCTGACCCACGCTCAGGTTGGCATCGACCGGGTCGGCCAGTTGCCGACGGCACTGCTCGAGGCGGCGGTCGCGAATCCACTGTGAGACCGTGATGTGCTCGGCGTGGAAAAGCTTGTGGAGCTGACGCGTCGAGATGAAGTTTGCGGCGGCAATGGTGTCTGGCGAAAGTGACGGATCTGAGAGGTTGTCCATGATGAAGTCGCACACGTGCAGGAACGCCTGCGCGCGCGGGTTACCGTGCGCACGATCGGCCAGCTGCAGCTTCTCGGCGAGGGCTGCACTCACCAAGTCGATGAGCGAGTGCATCACCCGCAGCCCGGCCCATCCGCCAAGCTCTTCCATGTTGTCGGCGATCGACTTTAGGAATGGTGAGACGACGACGCCGATGCCCTCATCCGCGGCCAACCGGGTTGCCGTAACCGCACGCAGGGTGTGAGCCGGTAAGAAGATCATGTTGTGCGGAAAACGCACCACAAAAATGCGCACCGGCTCATGAAAGTGACGCACGAACGGACGGGTCGAGTCGTACAGCGTGTAATCGCCAGGATGCAGCGTGGAGCTCACTCCATCCTGCTCAATGACACTCGAACCCTCGATTTGCAGCTCGATGCCGAACAGACGCGTGTCGTCATCGCGCACGTGGTCAGCGGTGCGCTCACCCGTGTGCGGGGTGAGGCGCATGTCGAACATGGTCACCCCGCCGAGGTCGACCTCGCGTAATTGCGCGCGAAAGACACCAACCGCGTTGAAGATTCGAGTCGACAACGGGTCGGTGTCTGCCACCTTCGCCCACTGGTCAAAGGTGAATTCGCGCATGTTGCTCATTCTTCGAGCGAACTCACAATCCGCCGATTAGAACGGGTACGGAGCGATGTCCGAACGCATGGTGAGCCACTGGGTCTCGGTGAACGCTTCGATGTTGGCCTCAGCGCCACCAAAACGCGAACCGTTACCCGAAGCGCCGACACCACCGAAGGGGATGTTCGCCTCATCGGCAACCGTCTGCTCGTTGATGTGCACCTTGCCCGAGTGAACCAAGTCCGCAATCTTCATTGCTTCGCCGACATCACCCAAGATTCCGATCGAGAGACCGTATTCGGTGTTCTCGGCGATGGCGACAGCCTCTTCGACGGTCGAGAACTTGATTACCGGAGCAACCGGGCCGAAGATTTCGTTCTTCCATGCCGAGCTCTCTTGCGTGAGGTTCGTCATGACGGTGGGCTTGAAGAAAAGGCCTTCGCGGGTTCCACCGGCAGCGATGGTTCCACCCTGAGCAACGGTCTCGTCAACGATGGCCTGCACCTTGGATGCCTGGTTCTCGTCAATGATCGGGCCGAGCGCAACCTGACCGGTCGAGGGGTCACCAACCGGAAGGTGGTTTGCCTTCTCAACTAGCGCGGCAACGTAGTCGTCGTAAACCGACTCGTGCACGATGTGACGGCCGGTGGTCATGCAGATCTGACCCTGGTGCATCCACGAACCGAAGGCGCCAGCCGAAGCGGCCTTGGCAACGTCTACACCGGGGAGGACGATGAGAGCGTTGTTACCGCCGAGCTCGAGGTGAGCGCGCTTGAGGTGCTTGGCAGCTGCCTCACCAACCTTGCGGCCAGCGGCCGAAGAGCCGGTGAACGAGATGATGCGAACCTCGGGGGCGCTGCAAACAGCCTCACCAACGTCAGCAGCACCGTTGAGAAGCTGGAACACGCCCTGGGGAAGACCAGCTTCTTCAAAAATGCGGATAATCGCAGCACCGGCGCCAACCGCGGTGCGGGGGTCTGGCTTGAACAGAACCGTGTTACCCAGTGCGATGGCCGGGGCAATCGAGCGAATCGAGAGAATCAGCGGGAAGTTGAATGGCGCGATAACCGTGACGACACCAGCGGGACGACGGCGAGCGAAGCTCCAGTGGTCAGCGCTCGACGGCATGACAACACCGTTCGGGTGCGAGGGAAGCGCCGAAGCCTCGAAGCACTCCTGTGCGGCAACGTGAGTCTCGAGACCAGCCTTGGGCGGAATAGATCCAGCTTCGCGAACAATCCACGACTCAATCTCGGCGGCGTGCTGCTCGAAGAGTTCGCCAGCCTTGCGCATGATGGCAGCGCGCTGTTCGATGTTCGTGTTTGCCCACGCGGTCTGCGCGGCAGCTGCATCCTTCGCTGCTTTTTCAACATCAGCGACCGACGCAATACCGATCGAGCCGAGCTTCTCGCCGCTCGCGGGATTAATCACGTCGCGCGTTCCACCGCCACCAGCTACCCAGCCCTGCGCGGTGTAAATCTTGTCTGTCCAGACCTTGGGATCCAGAAGTGTCATGTCTCCTCCTCGAGACGAGTGATGAATCAGCATGCACAAGAAAGAGTGCCACTAGGCACGAGCGTACTCGCGTGCGCCCTCGGGCGACATTGTCTCTGCGCGCATACGCCTAGACATTGCGAACATTGTTGATTCCGCGCCGGTCATGGCCGGTCTAGAGTCAATCTCGTGACTAACAAAGACGTTCGAACCATACGCGATGCCACCTTCGATGTTTTGCGAGAGCGTGGGCTCACCCGCATCTTCGCCAACCCGGGTTCCACCGAGATCCAGTTGCTGGCGAACTTTCCCGAAGATTTTGATTTCACGCTCGCTCTGCACGAGGGCTCGGTCGTCGGCATGGCCACGGGATACGCGCTCGCGCGGCGCGAAGCAGCCATGGTCATCGTGCACACCACGGCCGGTCTGGGCAATGCAATTGGAGCGATCGCTACCGCCCGCGTCAACCGCGCACCCCTCGTGATTTTGGTCGGTCAGCAAGATCGCCGCCACCTCGCTTCGGAGCCATTTCTCGCCGGACGCATTCGTGGCCTCGCCGGCGAATACCCGGTTTGGTACAACGAGCCAGTAACCGCTCAGGATGTTCCCGCCGCGCTTGCCCGCGCTCACGAAGAAGCCCTCACCGCACGTGGTCCCGCGCTCGTCGTGGTGCCCATGGATGACTGGTTGCAACCGGCCGATGATGCACACTTCTTCACCGCTCCGGCACGCGTCGACCGCGCTCGCCGAGCCAGTGACCACACCATCGCTGATGTGGCGCACTTGATTAACCAGGCGTCGAACCCGGTAATCATCGCCGGCGCCGGAAACGACTCTGCCGACGGATGGGCGGCCGCGGTTTCGCTCGCCGAGCGCATTAGCGCTCCCGTGTTTCAAGAATCGTTCGCCGGCCAGGCGGGTTTTCCGCAGAACCACGACCTGTTTGCCGGGTTCCTCTCGGCCTCGAGATCTACCATGCGTAAGCAGCTCGACCAGTTCGACTTGCTCATCAGCGTGGGCGCACCCATTCTTCGCCAGTACAACTTTGAGCCCGGCGAGATGTACTCACCCGATGCACAGGTGGTCCTCATCACCGAACAGCAGGAGGAGGCACACCGCTCCCCCGCCGACATCGCGGTCATCGCAGACATCGCGTCGACTCTTCAGGCGTTGCATGACATGGTCGGTGCGGTGAGCCCGACGCGCGCATCCGTTTCGTTCACTCGTCGCCCGCTGCCGACGCCAGCTGACGATGAACCACTGCGCGCTTCGCACGTGATGGGCATGCTCGCCACGCGCCTGTCGGACGATGTGATTCTGGTCGAAGAGACCCCGTCAAGTCGCCCCGACTTGCACGAACTCGTTCCTGCCAAACAGCCGTTGGGGTTCGTCAGCGCAGCCATGGGCGGTCTGGGCTTCGGCTTGCCCGCCGCGATCGGTCTACGCATGGGCTCAACCCGCCCGGTCGTTGCTGTGCTCGGTGACGGTTCGGCAACGTACGGCATTCAAGGCCTGTGGAGCGCGCGTCACTACGAGGTGGGTGCGCTGTTCATCATTCTCAACAACGGTCGCTACGCAGTGATGGACCGCCTCAACGAACGCTTCGGAACATCCGCACCGGCATGGCCAGCATTCGATGAGATCGACTTCGCTGAACTGAGCGTTTCACTCGGATGCGAAGCCATTCGTCTCACGACGCGTGAGGCTGTGGCGACCACGCTCGATGCGGTCATTCCAAGCCTGGGTGAGCGTAAGACTCCGTTGACCCTCGTCATTGAAGTTGAGCCCGAGTTGGGATTCGCGCCCTAGCGAGTAAGCATTTCGTGGCGGAAGTCGCTGGCCGTCATGCCGAACTTCTTGCGGAACTGACGGGCGAAGCCAGCCGGATCGGTGAGACCGTACCCGCGGGCGATGTCTGCGATGGACTCGTTCGCCAGTAACGGGTCGCTCAAGTCCCGACGAACCAGGTCGTACCGACGATCACGAATGTACGACGCCACAGTGAGGCCCTGGGCCGCGAAAGCGTTGTGCAGCGTACGAACCGAAACGAAGCAAGCCTTGGCCACGCGCTCGGGGTTAAGGCTCGGGTTGTGCAGTTCGTTCTCGATGTACTCACGCGCCTCGACAAAGTGGGCCAGAGCAGAGCCGTGCTCGAGACGTGCGGGGTCGAGACCGCCCACATCCAGCAGCATGGTCGAAACCAGATCAACCGCGTGCTGGGCCAATCGGGTTCCGGCAAAGGTGGACAGGCTGCCGAGGTTATCGGCGAGCGCCGAGAGATAGTGCGACACCGCAGCGCTGGTTCCCTCAGAGCCGGAGAAGGTCACCGCCGTGAACTCATCGAGCAGGCGCGGCGGCAGGTTGAGCGAATCGCTCGGCAGGCGCAGCACGAGCGAGCGAAAGTCGTTGTCGTAGACGCGGGTGTAAGCGCGCTTGGTGTTGAGCAGAGTCATCTCGCCGGGGCGGGTAAGCGCATGGCGGCCATCTTGCAAGAGTGATCCCGTGCCGGCGATCTGCAGGCTCAAAATGGCGTAGCCATCGTCTTCGGGGGAGATCAACTCGTCGAAGCGATGGATGACCTGGGCCGACGATTTGAGCTCGACCACCGAAAAGCGATCGAACTTGCGGCTGAGCATGTCGCCCTGAAAGGCGCGCGCCTGGTTTTCGACCTCGAGGCGCACGAAGGACTGCGACATTTCTTCTTGCCAGCGCGAAAAATCGCGCGAGGTCAGCTTGTGTGCTTCTTCCATGCGATTCCTCTCTGGCTAGAGCGAGCCTACTTCTTGAGGCGGAGCTTGCTCGGCCACCAAATGGCGCTGCCAATGTCGTAGGACAATGCTGGCACCAGCAGGCTGCGCACCACAACGGTGTCGAGCACCACACCAAAGGCCACGATGAACGCGATCTGCACGAGAAACAGAATCGGAATCACGCCGAGCGCCGCGAAAGTCGCCGCGAGAACAACACCCGCTGAGGTGATCACGCCACCGGTCACGGCCAGACCGCGCAAAATACCCGGTCGGGTTCCAATGCGCATACTCTCTTCGCGCACACGCGTCATCAAGAAGATGTTGTAATCGATGCCCAGAGCCACCAAGAACACGAAACCGAACAGTGGCACGCTGGCATCGGCACCCGGGAACTTGAACAGGTAGTTGAACACGAGCGCCGAGACACCGAGAGTTGCCGCGTAGCTCACGACCACGGTGCCGATGAGCAGCAACGGTGCCACGATCGAGCGCAGCAGGAGCATCAACAAAATGAAGATGACCGCGAGCACGATCGGGATGATCTTGATGAGGTCGGCCTGCGCAGTCACGTTCGTGTCCAGCGCGATGGCCGTTGGGCCGCCGACGAGAGCGCCGGTGTTGTCGGCCGCGAACTCGGTACGCAGTTTCTTCACCACGCCCTCCGCCTCAGCAGAGTCGGCCTGGTAAGTGAGCGTCGCGTTCATGAGAACGTGGCCATCGACCACCTTGGGTACCGGAGTCACCGTCGGAACGACGAGTGGCTTATGCGTCGCGATGGATTCGGCCACGGCCTTCTTCATCGCCTCTTTGTAAGCGGCCTTGGTCTTGTCGGCATCCGGCAGAACGCTTACAGCACTCACGCCGGCCGTGCTAGCGGCAATCTTCTCCACCTCGGCGTAGTTGGAATCTTTCGCGATGATGACTGCGGGCGAACCAGTGCCGGCGTCGAAGTGCTCGCCGAGAACCTTTTGCCCATCCACCGATTGGATGTTGTTACCAAGCAGGAAATCGGTCTGCGGCAGGCCGCTTGCCTTGAGAGTGGGCAACGCGGCGATTGCGGCGAGCAGGATGACGAGCGTAATCACCCAGGTGCGGCGCGGATGCTTCGCAATGAGCGTTCCCACGCGACGCCACAGGCCGCGCACGCCCTCGAGACCAGGAATCTGCTCAGCGTCGGCCGATTCGACCTTCTTCTTGCCAACCTTCGGCATGAAGGGCCAGAACGCGGCACGACCAAACGCAGCCAGCAGGGCCGGCAAGAACGAGACTGCGGCGAGGAAGGCGAAAAAGATTCCAAACGCAGCAATCGGGCCGAGCGACTTATTCGAGTTGAGGTCACTGAACAGCAGGCACAGCAGGGCCAAAATGACCGTGAGAGCCGAGAAGGCGATGGCCTCGAAAGAGCCGCGGTAGGCGCGACCGATGGCGGCCCACTTGGACTGCACCTCGAAGAGCGCTTCTCGATATCGGGAGACGAAGAGCAGTGCGTAATCGGTCGCGGCACCAATCACCAGAATCGACAGGATGCCTTGACTCTGGCCAGACACCTTGATGATGTCGTTCAGCGCGAGCCAGTAGATGCCCAGAATGGCCGCGCTCAGCGCAAACACCGACGTGAGCAACACCAAAATCGGAAGCAGGATTGATCGATAGACCACCAGCAAAATCACGAACACAGCCAGCAGCGCGACCAGCAGCAAAATGCCGTCAATACCGGCGAAGCCCTTCACGAAGTCGGCGAGTAGACCGCCCGGGCCGGTGACGTAGGACTTGAATCCGCTGGGGAACTTGTCCGCCACGATGGTGCGCAGGCTGCCAATATCCTCGGTGAGCTTGGTGCCCGAAACTTTATAGGGCACGAAATACTCGACGGCTTTGCCGTCTTTCGAGAAGTTCGGCAGGAAGGCGGCGTCGGGCAGATCAGCGACGCCCGGAGCATCCTTGATGCTGGGGCTCAGAGCGACAAACTTGGCTTTATCAGCATCGGTGAGCGTGCCGGACTCTTTGACCGAGACGATGACCGCGGGAATCGACTTGGAGTCGTAGAACTTGGTTTGCCACTCGTTGACCGCGGTGCTGTCGGCGCTGGCCGGCAGGAACCCGGCCTGGTCGTTCGTCGAGACGCTCGAAATCTTGCCGAAGGTTGGGCCGCCGATGCCGGCAATCGCCAACCACGCCACAATCAAAACGCTCGGCAGCAAAATGCGCAGCCAGAGTTTCGGATTCCAGTCCTTCACGGTGCCTCCCCAGGTTGAACCATCCGCCTCTAGGCTAACCCCATGACTCGTAAGCAGTGGACCCAGGTCATTCTGATGTTCGTCGGAATGATTGCCGCGTTCGGAACGTACCTCTTCTTCAACGCCGCTCCTGAAGCGTGGCGCTGGCCGGGCGCGTATGCCGTGAGCCCACAGACCCATGAGTTGCTGGAACCGGTGAGCGGCAATGGCGCCTTCCAGACATTTGTACTCAAGAGCTGGCTTGACGGACTTCTACCGTTCGTGCCGGTGCTCGCTCTGCCGTACTTGTCGTATCTGGCAATCGTGCCGGTGACCATCCCGATTCTCACGCTGGCTGCAAAGTCACTCAAGGGCTTCTTCACCCTCGGCTGGGCACTCATCGGAGCGCAGCTATTCATGGACCTCGGCTACTTTCTGTTTCAGACCTGGGTGGCACGCACGGCCACCCCGCCCGACGACATTTTTGGGCAGCTCGTGCACCTGGTGTGGGGCAACGACCAGCCATTCAACGGCTTTCCCAGCGCCCACTGCGCCTGGACAACCATTGGCATTCTCGCGCTCTTCCGTTTGCGCAAGTGTTTTCCCAAAACAGCATGGATTCTCATGGCCTGGCTGCTACTGATCTACCCCGCCACCGTGATGTTGCAGCAGCACTACCTGATTGACGTGTACGCCGGCATCGCCATTGGCATCGCAGCCTATGCACTCGCCCTCGTCGCGGTGGAGCGGCCCAAACTCGCACTGCCGATAAACGCCTAAGTAGTAATCTCGCACTCGTGACCGTGAGAACTCCTGCGCGCCCCACCGAGAAACCAGGTATCCAGCTGTTCGGTGCCGTGATGACTTTGTTCGGAGTCGCGAGCATGGACTTCGCCGCGACCGAAACGCTCCCTGCCTCGGTTGTGGTCAAAGGGCTCGAACCGCTCGGTTTCAAAGAGCCCGCGATTCGCGCCACGCTGCGTCGCAACGCCGAAAAAGGGTTGCTCAGCAGCACGCGATCGGGGCGAGAAGTGAGTTTCGGCTTGAGCGAGGCAGGTCGCAGTCTGGTGGCCCAAGGTCGAACCAGGGTCAATGATCCGGATGCCCTGCAGCACACCTCCGCCGAGTGGACGTTGCTCACCTTCCCCGAGGGGCCTGCCCTGCGCAACGAGCGCTATCAGCTGAACTTACGTCTTGCCTGGGCCGGGTTTGGGCGGCTCATGCCGGGGGTGTGGATTACGCCCGGCCCGGCAGATGTGACAGCACTACTGGATGATGCCTTCGAGGGTAACCCGCCCGTCGACGCCATCGGATTCACGGCAGTGTTGCTCACAAGCGAGGCAGCCGCTCCGATGATCGAGCGAGCATGGGACTTAGCCCAGATTCGTGAGGAACACCGCGCCTTCCTGTTTCAATGGAAGACTCATCGGCCAGACGTCGCCCATCCCCTAGCGGAGTTGGTACATCTACTCAATGACTGGAGCACCTTGCTTCTGGCCGACCCCGGCTTGCCCGCATCGGGAGTTCCACTCGACTGGCCTGCACAAGAATCGATGACGACACTGGTAGCAGCCAAGGCTCTGCTGTGGGAGCCGGCGCGTGAACAGCTCATCACGCTTATCTCGACATAACAAATTTTTGTATTGACACAAATATTTGTTATGTGTTGAGATGTCAGCATGACACTCGATGCCACCTTCCGCGCCCAACAGCCGCTCAGTGAATCAAAGCTTCCGATTCCGCCGATAAATACGCGCACGCACACCATCAGCGCCGGAACGGTTGTGAAGGAGGGGGCGCGAGCACTCGGCATCGACATCCAAGTGGACGAAGACCAGCCGGTCACGATGCGAGATGGCGTTGTGCTTTATGGCGATGTGTACCGACCCGCCGGCCACACCGGCACCCTGCCAGCAGTGCTCATGTACACGCCCTACTCCAAGCGCGGCGGCTATTGGAACACTGCGTTCTACCCCGTCAACTTTGGTGTTCCCCCGCAAGACGTGACCGGACTCAACGCGTTCGAAGCACTCGACCCCGGCTACTGGTGCGAGCACGGCTACGCCATCGTTCTCGTTGACTCGCGCGGCACCTCGAACTCGGGCGGCGACATGCGCTTCATGGGCCAGGGCGAAGGCGAAGATGTTTACGATTCGGTCGAGTGGATCGCCGCGCAACCCTGGTCGAACGGCGCAGTTGGCATGGCTGGCAACTCCAAGCTCTGCATTTCGCAGTGGGCCGGGGCAGCGCTCAACCCACCGCACCTCAAAGCCATCGCGCCTTGGGAAGGCCTGACCGATTTGTACCGCGATGTCATCGTTCGGGGTGGCATGTCAGACACCACCTTCAACGAACGCGACATCTACTCGTTCTTGTTCGGCAACAACAAGATTGAAGACATCGCGGCGATGTCGTTGAGCAACCCGCTTTTCGACGAGTACTGGGCGGGCAAAGTTGCTGATCTCTCCCAGATCACGGCAGCGGCTTACATCGGCGCGAGCTGGTCAAACCCCATTCACACCAAAGGCACGATCGCCGCGTTCGAGCAGTTGCCGGCTGAAACCACCTGGATGCGCATCCACGACACCCAGGAATGGATCGACCTCGCCGACCCGAACTCTGTCGATGATCTGCGCAAGTTCTACGACCGGTTCTTGAAGGGCGAAGCCAACGGTTGGGAAAACACCCCGCGCGTGCGCTACACCGTGCTCGATCCCGGCGGACAAGACGAAGCGAACCTCATGGCGCCGCAATGGCCCCTGGCATCACAGCCAATCGAGCTGTTTCTCGATGCGGCGAACGCGTCGCTGGTTACCGTCGCACCGGCTGAAGACGCATCAGCTAGCTACGAGTCAGCCAACCTCGCCAGCGTGACCACCTTCTCGAGAGTGGCCACTGAAGACATGACCATCTATGGTGCGCTAAACGCAGATTTGTGGGTTTCGACTGATGCCGGAAACGACCTCGACGTTTTTGTCGCTGTCTACAAAGAAGACGCGGAGGGCAACCGCCTGCACCACATCACCCTGCGCGCGCCCCAAGCGCAAGGATTCGTGCGCTCACTCGAACACGAGGGCAAGCTGCCCGCCGCGGTGGCCTACACCGGTCCGGTTGGGCGCTTGCGCGCATCCCATCGTGCACTCGATGACACCCGTTCGACCAGGCTCGAGCCCGTGCACACGCACGCGCACGAAGACCTCGTGGCTCCGGGCGAAGTCGTCGAGCTTCAGATTGATTTGTGGCCAACCGCGATGAAGGTTCACGCCGGCGAGCGCCTGGTCGTGGAGATAGCCGGACACCCGGTTGGACCGCTCGCCATGCACATGCCCGGCGAATCGGGG
>Ga0228703_1000392_pt1 | contig 33329 bp, 29 predicted proteins | sample McNCre217_Aug_MG_3_FD_178020 | JGI IMG/M metagenome (GOLD analysis project Ga0228703, IMG submission 178020) | Freshwater microbial communities from McNutts Creek, Athens, Georgia, United States - 29-17_Aug_MG | ecosystem: Environmental > Aquatic > Freshwater > Creek | place: USA: Georgia...
TCAATAAGTTTTGGGCACCGGCACCAGGGTCTGTTGCATCACGGCACAGGCCGACTGCTTGCCACTGTCGTCGATGTGGACCACCTCGGCGGTGGTCACCACAATGCGTTTGCCGCCCTTGGCCACACGGCCGGTGGCGCGAATCTCGCCGCCCTGGAAGCTGGCGAGGAAGTTGATCTTGTATTCCACCGTGACCACTTCGCTGTCTTCGGGCAGCACGGTCAACCCGGCATAGCCACCGGCAATGTCAGCCAGCGCACCCATGGCACCGCCATGGAAACCGCCCTGCTGCTGGGTCACGGCGCTGCCGTAGGGCAGGGCCAATTCGACCAGGCCGCGCTCGGCGCGCAGCAGGCGCACACCGAGGTGTTGCATCATGCCCTGACGGGCCAGGCTGGCGGCAACGCGTTCAAATTCGGGAGTGTTCACTGGACAGACTCACGGGTGGGTTCAGCCGCCTAATGTAATTGACGTTTACGTAAACGTCAATCAGGTGTTACCTGCTGCTTTGGTGGCTTTGGCCAGCAAGGAACGGGCGTCCTTTTCGTGGGTCTTCACTTCATCGAGTGTGGCCTGCAATTCGGCCATCTGGGCTTCCAGTTGCTGCTTGTGCTCGGCCAGCACCACCAGGAACTTCTTGAGCTGCGGCCCGGTGTCGCGTGGGCTGTCATACATGTCGATCAGATCCTTGGCCTCGGTCAGCGACAGACCCAGGCGCTTGGCGCGCAGCGTCAGTTTGAGGCGGGTGCGGTCCCGATGGGAGTACACGCGGTTGCGCCCGCCCGGGCCGGAGCGTTCGGGCTCGAGCAGACCCATGTCCTCATAAAAGCGGATGGCACGGGTCGTCAGGTCGAATTCTTTCGCCAGATCGCTGATGGTGTATGTGTTGGCCATGTCAGGGGGGTCCTCTGCGGTCTGCACGCGGGCGACAGGGCCCAGTGGGGGGGCCGCCTAGAATGCTTTCAGCGTTTGACGTTAACGTTAACGTCAATTGAACGAATGCTAACCGAAAGCCATGAACGCCACACCCGCCACCCCTGCCCTGGAATTTCCCTGGGGCCAAGAACTGCCGGCCTTGGGCCAGGCCATGGAAGTCGCCGAAGGCGTGTACTGGCTGCGCATGGGCCTGCCCTTTGCGCTGGACCACATCAACCTGTGGCTGCTGCGCGACCAGATGCCCGACCCGCGTGATCCCTCCCAACTGCGCCAAGGCTGGACGGTGGTGGACTGCGGCATCGACAATACCGCCACCCGCAGTGCCTGGGCTCAGGTGGCCGAACAAGCGCTGCAGGGCTTGCCCATCCTGCGGGTGCTGGTGACGCACATGCACCCGGACCACATGGGGCTGGCGCACTGGCTGTGCGAGGAGTGGCAGGCGCCCTTGTGGATCAACACCACCGAATACCAGTCGGCCATGCTGGCCTGCAGCGGCGTGTCCAATTTCGGAGGTGACAAGACGCAGGAATTCTTTGCCGCCCACGGCTGGACCAGCCCCGAAGACATGGCCCAGGTGCGCGAGCGTGTGGGCTACTACACCGGCATGGTGCCGCGTGTGCCCGAGGCCTACCACCGCCTGATGGACGGGCAGATCGTGCAGATCGGTCAACGGCAGTGGCGCTGCATCAGTGGCTACGGCCACTCGCCCGAACACATCGCGCTGCACGCCGTGCAAGGGGATTTGCTGATCAGTGGCGACATGCTGCTGCCTTCCATTTCGACCAATGTCAGCGTGTATTCGCAGGAACCCGACAGCAATGCCCTGCAATGGTTTCTGGATTCGCTGGCCCGGATGGAAGACATCCCCGACACCTGCCTGGTGCTGCCCTCGCACGGTCGCCCGTTCCAGGGCGCACGCACGCGCATCGCTCAATACCAGGCGCACCACCGCGAGCGCCTGGAAGATTTGGTGCAGGCCTGCGCACAGACCCCGCGCTGTGCTCACGAGCTGTTGCCCGTGCTGTTCAAGCGCGAATTGAACCTGCACCAGACCACCTTTGCCATGGGCGAAGCCATTGCCCACCTCAACGCCTTGTGGCATGCCGGCCAGGTGCGCCGTCAGCTGGGCAGCGACGGCATCTACCGCTTTCAGTCTTCCGGCACGCCCAAGGCCGCCTGACGCAGTTGCTTGCGCCGTGCCTGGTAGTCGGGCATGACACCGCCGACCGTGTCCCAAAACTTCGGGCCGTGGTTCATTTCGCGCAAGTGCGCCAGCTCGTGCACGACCACGTAGTCAATTTGTGCCATGGGCAAATGGATGAGCCGCCAGTTGAGCCGGATGTGCCCGTCGCTGCCGGCACTGCCCCAGCGGGTACGGGCGCTCGACAAAGACAATTTTTGCCATTGCACCCCCAACTGGGGCGCAAAGTGTGAGAGGCGTTCTTCAAACAGGGCTCTGGCGCGCTTCTTCAGCCAGACCTCAGCAGCTTCACGCACTTGCTGCTTGCCCGCATTGGGCGGCAGGCTCAAACGCAGCTCCTGCAAGTCGCTGGCCAACGGCGGCAATGACTGCCCCCGCTCGACCACGCACAGCCGCACCGTGTGGCCCAGGTAGGGGATCTCGGCCCCGTGTGACCAATCGATCGCCTGCTGCACATGCTCGGACTGGCGCTTGTGGAACTGCTGCAGCTTGGCCACAATCCAGACGGCTTTTTCCTGCACGGCGGCATCGACTTCGCGCAGGCCCACCCAGGCAGGTGCCCGCACCACCAGACCTTCGACCCCGATCGTGAAACCAATGCTGCGCCGCCGCGAGCGCTCAAAGCGGTAAGACACGGCAAAGCCCTGCAGCTGAGCATGACGGTTGGCCGCCGGATGGGCATAGCCTTGGGGTGCGGCCGGGACCGTGCTGCCGCCTGTCGGCAAGGGCGTGGCTTGCGGCTCGGGATCGCCTCCGGTGAAAAAGTCCAGCACGAACTGCAAAGGGGCGCGCATGTGCGGCGGGCCGGACGTCAGTGGGTCGTCGTGTAAGCCTCGGGATCGAGGCGGTGCATTTCAGCCTCGATCCAGGCTTCGACTTCGGCCATCAAGCTGTCGGCATCACGCCCGGTACTGACAATGGGCTGGCCAACCGAGATGTCCACGACGCCGGGCCGTTTGACAAAGGCCTTGGCAGGCCAGCAGCGACCCGAAGTCACCGCAATCGGGATCACCGGCACACCCGCAGCGATGGCCAGCCGAGTGCCGCCAGTCTTGTAATCCCCCTTTTGGCCACGGGCAATCCGGGTGCCTTCGGGGAACATGATGACCCACACCCCTTCCTGCATCAGGCGACGGCCCTGTTGCACCACCTTGGCAAAGGCTCGGGCCCGCTGGCTGCGGTCGATGTGGATCATGTCCAATCGCCCCATGGCCCAACCAAAGAAAGGAATGCTCAGCAATTCCTTCTTGAACACATACGCCAGAGGGTGCGGCATGATCGCCGGCATGAGAAAGGTTTCCCAGACAGATTGGTGTTTGACGAGCAACACCGCCGGGTCCTTGCTGCCCTTGGGCAGGTTCTCCATGCCCTGGATGCGGTTGCGGATGCCCAGGATCACGGTGCCACCTTGGATGGCCAGACGCAGCCACGCCGCGCAAATCCAATACAGCCGCGTGCTGCTGACAAAGTACGACACCAGCACCACAAACAAGGCCCAGGGGATGACCGTGACGGTCATCCACAACAGGTGCAACACGGAGCGGATGAAATTCATGGTTTGGAGGCGGTCTGTGTGGCCGCAGTGTTTGCAGAATCCTGGCCCAGCAAATGGTCCACACACGCCGCCAGATCGGCGTGGATGCGCGTGGCAGCAGGAAAAGTCGCAGGCAAGGCTTGGTCCAGCAATTCAGGATGCCGCCCGGTGCACACCAGGTGCGGATCGCAGCCCGCCGCTTCGGCGGCCTGCATGTCACGCAGGCTGTCGCCAACGCAGGGCACCCCCTGCAGGCTCACGCCGTAGCGCTCGGCAATCTGGGCCAACAGACCTGGCCAGGGTTTGCGGCAACCGCAGCCTTCATCGGGTGCATGCGGGCAATAAAAAATGGCATCGATGCGCCCCCCCGCAGCAGCCAGTGTTTTGATCATGTGGCTGTGCACCGCGTTGAGCGACGCCACATCGAACAAACCCCGTCCCAGGCCCGACTGGTTGGTTGCCAGCACCACGTGGTAGCCCGCGTGGTTGAGGCGACTGATGGCTTCGAGCGCGCCGGGCAAAGGCAGCCATTCATCGGGCGACTTGATGAACTCGTCACTGGCGCGGTTGATCGTGCCGTCGCGGTCCAGGATGACGAGTTTCAGGTTCGCATTCATGGCCAAGGTCGATCAGGCCGCCAGGCGCGACAGATCGGCCACGCGGTTCATGGCCACGTGCAAGCTCTTGAGCAAGCCCTGGCGGTTCAGGCGCAGATCCATTTCTTCGGCGTTGACCATCACGTCGTCAAAGAAGGCGTCCACCGGGCCGTGCAGCGCGGCCAGCGTCTGCAGGCTGGCGGTGTAATCACCCGCCTCGAACTGGGCGGTGGACTCGGGCACCAGACAGCCCATGGCCGTGTGAAGTGCTTTCTCTGCGTCTTCCTTGAGCAAGGCGGTATTCACATGCGCGTCCACCGCTCCAGCCACTTCGGCTTTCTTGAGGATGTTGCCAATGCGCTTGTTGGCCGCAGCCAGCGCCGGGCTCTCGGGCAAGGCCGCAAAAGCACGCACAGCGGACAGGCGCTTGGCCACATCAGACAGGCGCTGCGGCTGCAGGGCCAATACGGCTTCGACTTCCTGGGCACTGAAACCCTGCTCGCGCAGGCCACCGGCCAGACGGTCGTAGATGAAGGCGGCGAGTGGCTCGCTGGCATCGGTGATCTTGTCGGCAAACACCGGGGCAGACAGCGCCAGAAGGGCGGACAAGTCGATGGCCAGGTCCTTTTCGGTCAGCATGCGAATCACGCCCAGCGCATGGCGGCGCAGTGCAAACGGGTCCTTGTCGCCGCTGGGCAGGTTGCCAATGCCAAACATGCCCACCAGGGTTTCGAGCTTGTCGGCCAATGCGACCACCACACCCACCGTGTTGCGCGGCAGCTCATCGCCCGCAAAGCGCGGCTTGTAGTGGTCTTCGATGGCTTCGGCAATGTCGACGGGCAGGCCGTCGTGGCGGGCGTAGTAGCCGCCCATGATGCCTTGCAGCTCAGGGAACTCGCCCACCATGTCGGTCAGCAAGTCGGTCTTGGCCAGGCGTGCGGCCTGCTCGGCTTGCGCAGCCAGGACATCACCGCCCACCTGCTGGCCAATCGCTTTGGCAATCGCGCAAACACGCGCCATGCGCTCGCCCTGCGTGCCCAGCTTGTTGTGATAGACCACTTTGGACAGGCCTTCGACGCGCGATTCAAGCGTCTTCTTGCGGTCCTGGTCAAAGAAGAATTTGGCGTCGGCCAGGCGCGGGCGCACCACGCGCTCGTTGCCGCCGATCACGGCCGATGCATCGGCCGGGCTGATGTTGCTCACCACCAAAAACTGGTGCGTCAGCTTGCCTGCGGCATCCAGCAGCGGGAAGTACTTCTGGTTGGCCTTCATCGTGAGGATCAGGCATTCCTGCGGCACATCAAGGAACTGCTTTTCAAATGCGCAGACCAGCACGTTCGGGCGCTCGACCAGCGCAGTCACTTCGTCGAGCAGGGCTTCGTCTTCGATCGGCTTCACGCCACCGCCCACCTTCGCGGCTGCGGCATGGAGCTGGCGCACGATCTCGGCGCGGCGCTCGGCAAAGCTGGCGATCACCGAGCCGTCATTCTTCAGCGTCTCGGCGTACTGGTCCGCATGGGCCAACACCACGGGCGAGACCTTGGCTTCAAAACGATGGCCTTGCGTGCTGTTGCCTGCCGTCAGGCCCAGCGTCTTGACCGGCACCACGACGCTGCCGTGCAGGGCGATCAGGCTGTGCGCAGGGCGCACAAAGTTCACGCTGCTCCAGCCGGGCAGCTCGCAGTCTGTTTCCAGCTGGTATTGCATGACCTTGGGGATGGGCAGCTTGGCCAGCGCTTCGTCCAGTGCTTTTTGCAGGCCAACCGCCAAGGTCGCCCCCTTGGCCACGCTGTCGTAAAACAGGGCTTCCGCTTTGCCGTCCGGGGCACGCTTGAGGGCAGCCACGGCAGCCGCCGGGTTGCTCACGTCAGCGCCCAGGGCCTGCAGTTTTTTCAACAGGGCTGGGGTGGCGTTGCCACTGGCGTCCAGGCCCACAGTCACAGGCATGAGCTTTTGCTGCACCGCCTTGTCGGCGGCCTGCGCCAGCACACCGGTCACATGCGCGGCCAGGCGACGCGGTGAAGCGTAGGCGGTCACAGCAGCGTCGGCTGCAGCCAGGCCCTGGGCCTTGAGCTGGTCGGCCAGCACACTGCTGAATGCCTGACCCAGTTTGTTCAGGGCCTTGGGGGGCAATTCTTCGACAAAGAGTTCGACGAGAAGGTTTTGCGTTGTCATTGTTCTTGTTCCTTCGACTCAAGCGGCCTTCTTGGGCATCTGCGCGACCCACTCGCGCGGCGCCATCGGGAAACCCAGGCGCTCACGGCTCTCGTAATAGCTCTGCGCCACAGCGCGTGCCAGGTTGCGGATGCGGCCGATGTAGGCGGCGCGCTCGGTCACGGAAATCGCGCCGCGTGCGTCCAGCAGGTTGAAGGTGTGCGCGGCCTTGAGCACTTGCTCGTAGGCGGGCAGCGCCAATTGCTGAACGATGAGGTTCTGCGCCTGTTTTTCGTGGGCACCGAAGGCCGTGAACAAGAACTCGGCATCCGAATGCTCAAAGTTGTAGGTGGACTGCTCCACCTCGTTCTGGTGGTACACATCGCCATAACTCATGGTGTCGGTCCACTTCAGGTTGTAAACGTTGTCCACGCCCTGCAGGTACATGGCCAAACGCTCCAGACCGTAAGTGATCTCGCCGGTGATCGGCTTGCAGTCGATGCCGCCGACCTGCTGGAAGTAGGTGAACTGCGTGACTTCCATGCCATTGAGCCAGACTTCCCAGCCCAGACCCCAAGCGCCCAGTGTCGGGTTTTCCCAGTCGTCTTCGACGAAGCGGATGTCGTTTTTCTTCAGGTCAAAGCCCAGCGCCTCCAGACTGCCCAGATACAACTCCAGGATGTTGCTGGGCGCAGGCTTCAAGACCACCTGGAATTGGTAGTAGTGCTGCAGGCGGTTGGGGTTTTCGCCATAGCGGCCATCCTTGGGGCGGCGGCTGGGCTGCACGTAGGCGGCCTTCCACGGCTCTGGGCCAATGGCGCGCAAAAAGGTGGCGGTGTGGCTGGTGCCGGCGCCAACTTCCATGTCGTAGGGCTGGAGCAAGGCGCAGCCCTGGGCGTCCCAGTACTGCTGCAACTTGAGGATGATTTGCTGAAAGGTCAACATGGACTCAATAAGCCAGCCGCGAGCTGGCCTGTATGTGAAGTGGGCACGGCACAAAACCCCTGCGCGTGCAAACCCTTGATTTTACTGCCCAAGGGGGCTCTGAACGCGCTGTCATCCCGCGCCCTGCCGCAAGGATTTTCAGCTCGCCTTGCGGCGTCCGGCCAGCCAGGCCCAGCCGACCACGCACAACGCCAGCCCCCACAGCGGCCAGACGCTCCAGGCCGCTGCCCAGCGAGCAAACGGCGTCAGGCCCGTTCGGCCCTCGTAACTGCCCACCAGACTGCCCCGGGTGAAGCGCGTCAGCATGCCCCGGACTTCACCCCGATGGTCGATGATGGCCGTGGCCCCAGTGTTGGTGGCCCGCAACATGGGGCGCTGCAACTCCAGTGCGCGCATGCGCGAGATGTTCAGGTGCTGATCTACCGCCACGGTGTTGCCAAACCAGCCGATGTTGCTGACGTTGACCAGGGCCGTGGGTGCCTGCCCGGCCACGCGAAAGCGGGCAGCCAGCTCTTCACCGAACAGGTCTTCATAGCAAATGTTGAGCGCCAGCCGCTGGCCTTGCCAGGCGATGGAAGCCTGGTCCAGCGGCCCCCGGGCGAAATCGCTCAAGGGGATCTGCATTTGATTCACAAACCAGCGAAAGCCTGGCGGCACAAATTCGCCAAACGGCACCAGGTGAAACTTGTCGTAGCGGTAGCCGGGCAGGCCGCTCGGCCCCATGGCCACCACGGCATTGGTGTAGCCCTGACCAGCGTCGCCCCAAGGCACCCCCACCAGCGCCAGCCGATCGCTGCGGTCCGCAAATGCGGCCTGCAAACCCGACCAGTAGCCTTCAGGCAAGTGGCGCGGCAAAAGCGGGATAGCGGTCTCCGGGGCCACCACCAGGGGCTGCGTACTCTGGCGCAAGCGCTGGTCGTACCAGGCCAGGGCGTCGCGCACACCAGTGACCACATCGAATTTGGCGGTCTGCTCGATGCTGGCCTGCAGCAACTCGACCTGCCCCTCTCCCGCCGAGGTGGTGAATGCCGGGCTGAAGGCCTTGAGCACGGCGCACAGCGCCAGCACCAGTGCGCCATCGCGCCAGGCTTTCCAGCGGCCACCCAAAGCCAGACGCATCGCCAAAGCCGCGGCCACAGCGCCCAGGCCGTACACCCCGACCCAGGGTGCCAGCACAGCCAGAGGACTGTCCACATGGGCATAACCACCCGCGCCCCACGGGAAGCCGGTGAACCAGCGCCCGCGCATGAGTTCGGCCAGCGTCCACAGCGCCGCAAACAACACGCTGGCCCGCACGGGCCTGGCCAGCCAAGCGCTGCGCAGCACCAGCACGGCCCAGGTGGCTGCCATGGCGGCGTAGTACAGGGCCAGTGCAGCCGCCAGTGCCAACACCGCGACAGCCGCCAGCGGCGCAGGCAAGCCGCCCACATCGTGCATCGAGACGTACAGCCACCAGAAGCTGCCCGTGAGCCAGGCGAGAGCAAAGCACAGGGCTTGCACAGCCGTGGCCTTGGCGATGTCGTTCACCGGGGCACCGCTGCGCACAGTGCGAACCAGCCCGAGACCCAACACCCACAAACTGAAAATCTGCAGACCGCCCAGGGCTTGCCCAGAACCGGGCCAGGCAATCGACGCCGCGTGCAGCAGACCGGCCACCAGAGCCGTGAAACGGCCCATGCCCAGACGGTCACGGGAAAAAGACATCATGCCTTGGGCACTGCGTCTGCCGCCGACACCTTGAACCAGCGCACCGCCCCGCCCCGGGTGTGCAGCACCACAAACGACAGGCCTGCGAAAACGAACTTTTCACCCCGCTTGGGCACGTGCCCCATTTCATGAGCGATCAATCCGCCGATGGTGTCAAAGCTGGGGCCTTCCTCGTCACTTCGAGCCGCCTGCAAATCCACACCAAACGCCTCACCCACGCGCTCCAGCGAGGTGTCACCACTCACGCGGAAAGTGCGGTCGGGCAAACCAAAGATGTCGCCCTCGTCGTCGGCGATGTCGAACTCGTCCTCGATCTCGCCCACGATCTGCTCGAGCACATCTTCGATGGTGATCAGTCCCGCTGTGCGGCCAAACTCGTCGATCACGATGGCCAGGTGGTTGCGGTTGTCGCGGAACTGGCGCAGCAAATCGTTGAGGCCTTTGCTCTCGGGCACAAACACGGCCGGGCGCAGCAAAGCGCGAATGTTCAGCGCCGGGGCGCGCTGGAGCTTGAGCAGGTCTTTGGCCAGCAGGATGCCGATGGTGTTTTCGCGCTCGCCCTCGTAGACCGGAAAGCGCGAGTGGGCGGTCTCGATGACCTGGTGCAGCAATTCGTCAAATGGCGCGTCAATGTTCAACAGGTCCATGCGGGGAGCGGCCACCATCACATCGCCCGCGGTCATGTCCGCCATGCGGATCACGCCTTCGAGCATCAACCGGCTTTCGTTGTTGATGATGTGGTTGTCTTCGGCCTCGGCCAAAGTCTCGATCAGCTCGTCGGTGGAGTCCGGGCCAGGATGGATGAACTCGGCCAGCTTTTGTAAAAAGCCGCGTTTATCTTCGCGCTCAGCCGAGCGCGCAGGATGAGGGTCTGACACAGTGCAGGGGCAGGACTTGCCGTTGTGAATGAACCTCTAGGATAGCGGATTCATATGACAGAAGGGTCAAGGCGCGTCGGTCGGCTCGTTGTGGTGACGCGCCTCACGTACACCTTCGCGCACTTCCTGCATCAGGCCCAGCCATTGGCGGAACTGCTTGGCCTGCAATTTGACCTGGTAGTCGATCTGTGCCATCTGGTCCTGCACCACACCGCTGAGTTGGGTGTCAAGCGTGGCCTTGGGCAAAGACAAATAAGCTTCGCTTTCGCTGCCGTCGCGCTCCACCCGGGCGCCGGCATGGCGCGCGATCTTGAGCATCGCCACGTTTTCACTCAAGGCATGGATGAACAGCATGCTCACCCCTTGGTTGCGCGCATGCATCACGGCCCGCTCGAACAAGCGCCCCCCCAGCCTGCGGCCCCTTTGGTTGGCGGCCACTGAGACGCCAAATTCAGCACAGGTGGACCATTGGGGGTCGACCGAAAAAGCCAGGTGCGCCATGGCCACCAGTTGCAAGCGGCGGTTGAACACCCCGAAGATTTCATCGCGCTCGAAATTCAGACCCTCGACGTACCGCTGGATGTGCTCGTCCGTGGCCGGATAACCGAAGCGCAGGTAACGGTCATCGTCAGACAACGATGCCAGATGGGCTTGAATGCGGGGCTTGTGCCGGGGCGACAAAGGCCGGATAGGCACCCAACGCAAAGGGCCTGGGTCTTTGCGGCCAGAGATTTCCCAAGCCGAAAACAGGCGCTGCCAAAGACGGCGCAGGAATCCGGGGTGAGCTGGAGCGGGTGAATTCATTTTGATTCAGGGTTTTCCCTTATTTTGCACCGATTTGAATGTGCAGGGCATCATCAGGAAATTTTGTCGCCTGCGGGACGGAATTTGAGCCCCGCTAAGGGTGTGCCCTCTCACACTGGAGACAGAGGGCCGCCACAATCACGCTCTGTTACGGAGTTGAAGTACATGGAAAAAATCTGGCTCAAAAATTATCCCGAGGGTGTCGCACAGGAAATCCACCCCGAGCAATACAGCTCGCTGACCGACTTGCTGGAAAAGGCATTCCGTGAACATGGTGACGCCCCTTTCTCGGTCTGCATGAACCGCTGGATGAGTTACCGCGAGTTGGACACCCTGTCGAGCGCGTTGGGCGCCTGGCTGCAAGCCCAAGGTCTGCCCGCAGGCAGCAGGGTGGCCATCATGCTGCCCAACCTGCCCCAGTTTGCCGTGACGATGGCCGGCATTTTGCGCGCCGGCTACACCTGCGTGAACGTCAACCCGCTCTACACCGCACGCGAGCTGGAACACCAGCTGCGCGACTCCGGTGCCACGACCATCGTGATCCTCGAAAACTTTGCGGCCACTTTGCAAGAGGTGATCGAAAAAACCCAGATCCAGCACACGGTGGTCGCATCCATCGGTGATCTGCTCGGCCCCTGGTATGGCCGCTGGATGACCTTCGCCGTCAGGCATCTGGCCAAAATGGTGCCCGAGTTCGAATTGCCACTGAACAATGGCCGCACAGTGACTCCGTTCAAAAAAGTGATTGCACAAGGCCGCAGTCTGTCACTCAAGACGGTACCGCAATCACTCGACAGCGTGGCCTTTCTTCAATACACAGGCGGCACCACCGGCCTGTCCAAAGGTGCCGTGCTCACACACCGCAACTTGGTGGCCGCGATCCTGCAGGCCGAGGCCTGGTTCAACCCGGCTCTGGCCAAGATGGGGGATCTGCGCAAAGTCAACTCGATTGCGGCGCTGCCGCTGTACCACATCTTTGCGCTGACACTCGCATTTCTGGCCATCCGCCAAGGCTCGCACCTGACGCTGATCCCCAATCCCCGTGACTTCGGCAAGTTCATCGAAGTGCTCAAGCAACGCCCCTTCCACATCTTTGCGGGCGTGAATACGCTGTTCAACGCCTTGATGCAGCACCCCATGTTCAAGACGGTGGATTTTTCGCCCCTGTGCCTGACGCAGGCGGGCGGCATGGCCGCGTCCGAGGGCACGGCGCGCAGCTGGCAGGCGGCCACGGGCAGTGCCATGATCGAAGGCTGGGGCATGAGCGAGACCTGCGCCATCGGCACCAACAACCCCGTCACGCAAACACACTTCAGCGGCACCATCGGCCTGCCACTGCCCAGCATCGACATCGCCATCAAGGACGATGAAGGCAACAGCCTGCCTCAAGGCGCATCGGGCGAGATCTGCATCAAGGGCCCCAACATCATGCCGGGCTATTACAACCAGCCCGAAGAGAACGCCAAGACTTTCACGGCCGATGGCTTCATGCGCACGGGCGACATCGGCGTCATGGACGAGCAAGGCTTCACCCGCATCGTGGACCGCAAGAAGGACATGATCATTGTCAGCGGCTTCAACGTCTTCCCCAACGAGCTGGAAAACGTGATCTCGACCTGTCCGGGCGTGGTGGAGTGCGCCGCCGTGGGCGTGAGCGACAGCATGCAGGGCGAGGCCATCAAGGTGTTCGTGGTGCGCAACGACCCGCTGCTGACCGAAGAGGCCGTGGCACGCTTCTGTCACGACAACCTCACCGGCTACAAGCGCCCCAAGTACATCGAGTTCCGTGACGAGTTGCCAAAAACCAATGTGGGCAAGATCCTGCGGCGCGAGCTGCGCAGCGGCAAATAAGTCGCGCCATGCCCAGTGCGCCTTTGCTGCCGCCTGGCGTTCAGGTTTTTGAACGCGGCTGGCTCTCGTCCAACAACATCCTGCTGACCGACGCCGACAGCGCCACGCTGGTCGACAGCGGCTATGTGAGCCACAGTGCGCAGACGCTGGCCCTGATCCAGCAGGCCCTGGGTCCGCGCCCACTCGACCGGCTGGTCAACACGCACCTGCACAGCGACCATTGCGGCGGCAACGCCGCTTTGCAGCAGCATTACCCCGATCTGCAGACCCTGATTCCGCCCGGCATGGCCGATGACGTGCAGGCCTGGCGTGACGAAGCACTCAGCTACGAGTCCACCGGGCAGAACTGTCCTCCGTTCCGACTCACCGGACTGCTGGAGCCCGGTTCGTCACACCGTTGGGCGGGCACCGAGTGGCAAGTCCATGCCGCACCGGGGCACGACCCCGACTCGGTGATCCTGTTCGCCCCGGAACATCGCCTGCTGATTTCTGCCGATGCCCTGTGGCAAAACGGTTTTGGTGTGGTATTTCCCGAGCTGATGGGGGTGGCCGCCTTTGCCGAAGTGGCGGACAGCCTGGACCTGATCGAGCGGCTGAACCCGGCGCTGGTGATTCCGGGACATGGCGCAGTGTTTGCGAATGTGGCCGAGGCCCTGGCATGGGCCCGCCAAAAACTCGACGCCTTTGTCAGAACACCTGAAAAACATGCCCGCTACAGCGCCAAAGTGCTGCTCAAGTTCAAGCTGCTCGAGTTTGGCCGCATTGCCAAGTCCGACTTTCGGGCCTGGGCGCTGGGCATGCCTTACCTGGTCAACCTGCACCAGCAATACGGCGCAGGTATGGACCGCACCACCTGGCTGGACATGATGCTGGCCGATCTGCAGCGCAGCGGTGCCTTGCACGACGACGGCGCCATGCTGCACGACGTTTCAAACTGACTTCACCTGAAAGACATACCCATGACTGTGCCTACCGCCCCTTTGCTGCGCCGACAACCGCTGCGACAGGCTGCTTTGTCGCTGCTCGTGGCCTTGAGCGTGCCCTGGGCTGCGGCACAAACACCTGCACAGGTCCATGACATGGCCAAAGCGCAAACCCAGCCCCTGCTGGGCACGCTCAAGGATCTGGTGTCCATCGAGTCGGGCAGCCGCGATCTCGAAGGGCTGGAGAAAGTCGCCACGCTGGTCGCCACCCGCTTGCAGCAGATGGGCATGGCCGTTCAAACCCTCCCGACACAGGCACCGGCCAACCACCCCCAGCTCAAAGGCGCCAAACTCGGCTCGGTGGTGTACGCCACCAAGAAAGGCAAGGGCCAGAAAAAGGTCCTGCTGATCGCCCACATGGACACGGTGTACCTCAAGGGCATGGCCGCCAAGCAGCCGTTTCGCATCGATGGCAACAAGGCCTATGGCCTGGCGATTGCCGACGACAAAGCCGGTGTGGCGCTGATCCTGCACACCGTCAAGATGCTGCAGGACATGGGTTACGACGATTACGCCGAACTGGCCGTGGCCATCAATGGCGATGAGGAGGTGGGTTCCGCGGGTTCCAGCGCCCTGCTGGTCAAACTGGGCGGTGAATACGATGCGGTGATGTCCTTTGAGGGGGGCGGCTTTGACAAGGACATGGTGCGCCTGGCCACCAGCAGCATCGCCATTGTCGAGATGAAGGTGACTGGCAAGGCCTCTCATGCAGGATCGAACCCGGATGCAGGCCGCAATGCGATCTACGAGATGTCACACCAGATGCTCAAGTCCCGCCAGTTCGGCGACAAATCCAAGGGCCTGCACATCAACTGGACCGTGGCCCGGGGCGGCGATGTGCGCAACGTCATCCCGGCATCGGCCGAGGCCATTGCCGATGTACGCTCCTTGACCAATCAAGATCTGGACATCATGGAAGCGGCGCTGCAGCAATCCATCAAGGACAAGCTGATCCCCGACACCCAGGTTGAAATCGACTTTTACCGCAGCCGTCCAGCCTTTGTCGCCAATGACGCCTCACGCGTGATGGCGCAGCACGCCAGGAACCTTTACCAGGAAATCGGCCAGACCATCCAGATTGCCGAGCGCGCCACAGGCGGAGGTACCGATGCGGCCTTTGCCGGTTTGCGCCCCAAGGGGGGCGTGCTGGAGAGTTTTGGCCTGCGCGGCTATGGAGCCCACGCCAACACCGAAGAGTATGTCTTCATCGACTCGATCGCGCCCAGGTTGTACCTGTCCACACGCATGGTGATGGACATCGGCAGCGGCAAAGTCCGCTGGTAAAACCCTGCTTCACTTGCCTCGGGTACGCAGCAAGCCGTAAGGGCAATGTCCGGGCCTTGGCCCCACCTGCGGGTGCAAACGGCAGGTGTTGGGGCGCAGCTCGTAGACCGTGCAGCGCCGCGTGGTGGCATCGAGGAACTGGCAATCGCCGCTGGCCCGACGAGACAGTGTGAAGATGCTGTTCTTGAAATTGAAGTGTTCGATCAGGCCCGCCTTGCTCAGGCGCTTGGCAATCTGTTTGGGGGCTTCATGCTCGGCCTCAAAGGCGTCCACCAGCTGCAACCGCACCAGGTCGGGCAGCTTGACTTCCACCGGCATGGTGCAGCAGTTGGCGGCGCAACTGTCGCACAGGCCCGCCTTGTAGCGGGTCCAGGTGTCCGGACGGTCCACATCGACGATGGAGATGGGGGACTTCATGATCGGTCACCTCCCCTCACCGGAACTCCTGCAGCAGCTTGCGGCTGGACTGCGCCAGCAGCGTCACATCGATGCCCACCGCCACAAAGCGGGCGCCCAGCGTCAGGTAGTGTTTGGCCAGTTTCACATCGCCCGTCAGAATGCCCGCGGCCTTGCCGCTGCGCACGATGGTGCGGATCGCGTTGTCAATCGCCGCCTGCACCTCGGGGTGCGAGGGGTTGCCACGGTGCCCCAGGGATGCAGCCAGATCGGCCGGGCCGATGAAGACCCCATCCACGCCGTCCACCGCACAGATGGCTTCGAGGTGGCCGAGTGCGGTGCTGGTTTCGGCCTGCACCAACAGGCAAACATCGTCATTGGCCTGGTCGAGGTACTGGCTGTTGAGCCCCCAGCGCGAGGCACGGGCCACCGCCGCGCCCACACCGCGGATGCCGTCGGGCGGATAGCGGGTGGCGCGCACCATGTCGCGGGCCTGCTCGGGCGTGTCGATCATGGGCACCAGCAGGTTCTGCACGCCAATGTCCAGCAGCTGCTTGATCAGCGCCACATCGGCCGTGACGGCGCGCACCACGGGCTGTGCCGCATACGGTGCCACCGCCTGCAGTTGCTGCAGCGTGGTCTGCACGTTGTTGGGCGCGTGTTCGCCGTCGATCAGCAGCCAATCGTAGCTGGCGGTGGCGCAGACTTCGGCGCTGTAGGCGTTGGCCAGCGACAGCCACAGGCCGATCTGGGCGCGTTCTTTCAACGATGACTTGAAGGAGTTGGACATGTTCAGCTCACGACACCGAGGTGCCAGGGAATGAATTCGTGGTCGCCCAGCCCGAGCTGTTCGCTGCAGGTGGGCTCGCCACTGGCATGGCGCAGTATCGCGTCAAAAATGATCTGCCCCATCTCCTGCACGCTGTGCTGGCCGTCCAGGATGGTGCCGCAGTTGATGTCCATGTCTTCGCTCAGGCGCTCGTACATGGCGGTGTTGCTGGCCAGCTTGAGGGTCGGCGCCGGTTTGGAGCCGAACATCGAACCGCGCCCGGTGGTGAAGCAGATCAGGTTGGCGCCGCTGGCGATCTGGCCGGTGGCGGCCACCGGGTCGTAACCGGGCGAGTCCATGAAGACAAAGCCCTTTTGCGTGATGGGTTCGGCGTATTCGTAGACGGCTTGCAGCGGTGTGGTGCCGGCCTTCATGGCCGAACCCAGCGATTTTTCAAAGATGTTGGCCAGGCCGCCTTGCTGGTTGCCGTGGCCGACCACGCCGTTGAACTGCACATGGGTGCCAGCGGTGTATTCGGTCCACCAGGCCAGGCGGTCCAGCAGCTTCTGGCCGACCTCGGGCGAGACGGCCCGGCGCGTGAGCATGTGCTCCACGCCATGGATTTCGGGCGTCTCCGACAGGATGGCGGTGCCGCCGTGGCGCACCAGGATGTCCATGGCCGCGCCCAGCGCCGGGTTGCAGGTGATGCCCGAGAAGCCATCCGAGCCGCCGCATTCCAGGCCGATGCTCAGGTGACTGGCGCTCACCGGTTCGCGCCGCGCCTGGTTGGCCTGTTCCAGCATGCCTTCCACGGCAGCGATGCCAGCGGCAATGGATGCCCGCGTGCCGCCGCTGTCCTGCATGACCAGGGTGCGCATGAGCGAGCCGGGTTGCAGCTGCTGGCTCTCGACCAGATCGGCCACCTGGTTGCGCTCGCAGCCCAGACCCACGATCAGCGCACCCGCCAGGTTGGGGTGGCGCACATAGCCCGCTATCGTGCGGCGCAGCAGGTCGAAGTGCGGGCTGGGCGAGGCCATACCGCAGCCCGTGGTCTGCGCAAAAGCCACCACACCGTCGATATTCGGAAAGGCGGCCAACCGCTCGGGCGTGAAGTGCGCGGCGATCTTGTGGATCACCGTGGCCGAACAGTTGACCGAAGAAAACAGGCCGATGAAGTTGCGTGTACCCACGCGTCCGTCGGGCCGCACAAAGCCCATGAAGCGGGCCTGCTGCTCTGACGGCAAATAGTCCACCGGGCGCACGTCTTCGCCGAAACCGGGCTCATGGTAGAAGTCCGCCAGCGCGATGTTGTGGCCGTGCACATGCTCACCCGCCACAATCGGCCGTGTGGCCACGCCGATCTCGGTGTTGTATTTGAGGATGCGCTCGCCAGTGGCGATGTCACGCAGGGCGATCTTGTGGCCGGCGGGCACCTGCGCCTTGACGCGGATGCCCCAGCCGCTGGCCTCCTGGCCAATGGCCAGTGGGGCCTTGGCCACCAGGACGTTGTCGTTGGAATGAAGCTGGATCAGGGACATCGGGTTCAGGACTTCAGGAGTTCCTTGAGTTTGAGGCGCTCAATGAGCATGGTTTCCTTGCGGTAGACCTGACCCACATATTTTTCGTAGTCGGGGCCATCCAGGTAGAGCACGGGCGCGTCGATCTTGTCACAAGACTGCCTGAATTCGGTGCTGGCCACGGCAACGCGGAAAGCCTGGCGCAGGCGCGCCGTGATGGCCGGGTCCAGGCCCTTGGGCGCGCCGATGCCGTTGGGCGCATCGACCACCAGGTTGTAACCCGCATCCTTGAGCGTAGGCACATCTTTGAAGCGGGCCGGGCGCTGTTCGCCCCAGGTGGCCAGCAGACGCAGCTTGCCGGCCTCCACATGCGGAGCCCAGGAAGACGAATCGACCAGCACATCCACATGCCCGCCCAACACGGCCTGCAGGGCTTCGGAGCCGCCCTTGTAGGGGATCTGCACAAGCTGAATGCCGGCAGCCATGGCGAACTCTTCCATGCCCACATGGGTGGCGCCGCCCACCCCCGCATGCGCATAGGTGATCTTGCCGGGGTTGGCCTGGGCTTCCTTGACGAGGTCCTGCAAGGTCTTGAAGCGGCTGCCCGCTTGCACCGCGATGCCAAAGACCTGCCCCGAGGTGCGCGCCAGGTAGGTCAGGTCCTTGAGCGGGTCGATCTGCACCGTGCCCAGCTGCGAAAAGCGTGTCACCGAAATTGGAATCTGGCCGATGGTGTAGCCGTCGGGCTTGGCCGAGGCCAGGGCCTTGAGACCGATCATGCCGGACGCACCCACCTTGTTCTCCACCGCAATCGGCTGGCCCAGCTCTTTGGACGCGGCAGCGCACAAGGCGCGCATGGTCTGGTCCGCGGTGCCACCCGCAGGCCAGGGGCAGATGAAGGTCAAGGGCTTTTCGGGAAAGCCCGAAGCCCGCACGCTCAAGGGCAAGGCGGCGCTGAGGGCACTGCCCACAAGGCTGAGGTGGAACTGGCGGCGGTTCATGCGCATGGGGGGTCTCCTGTTGTGGTGTCCAGTGGTCTGGATACCTGGCCATTGTGTCGCCATTCACCATGAGGCAAACATGAAATAAGATGAACACTTCATGTCAAAAAAGTAATGGATGACCACCGCCATTGACCGTGTCCTGCGCTCCAACCTCAAGCTCAAACACCTGCAGCTGCTGATCGCGCTGGACCAGTTCCGCCACCTGGGACGCACCGCCGAATTCCTGTCGGTGAGTCAGCCTGCGGTGTCCAAGACGCTGGGCGAGATCGAGCGCATGTTCGAGGCCACGCTGTTCGACCGCTCCACCAAGGGCACCGAGCCGACGACCACGGGGCAGACCGTCATCGCCTTTGCCCGCCGCGTGATCTCTGAATACGAAAAAACCCGCGATGCCCTGCAGACCTCGCAGGACGGTTCGACCGGTCGTGTGAACGTGGGCACCATGATGGTGGCCACCCCGGTGCTGCTGACGCAGGCCATGGTCCGTTTCAAGCAGGCCATGCCCGCGGCCACGGTGCTGGTGGAAGAAGGTGATCTGACCCGCCTGCTGCCGCGGCTGCGCATGGGCGAGCTGGACCTGATCGTCGGGCGGCTGGAGCCGGGTTACGCCGCCCCGGACCTGCACACCGAAGCGCTGTGCCAGGAACCCATGTGCCTGATCTGCGCACCTCAGCACCCACTTGCCAGCCTCAAACGGGTGAGCTGGGCGCAGCTGCAAGTGCAGCGCTGGGTCATGCCGCCGCCCTGGGCCACCACGCGCACCAAACTGCACCAGCTGTTCTACAAGAACCGACTGAACCCGCCCACCGATTGTGTGGAAACCACCTCCCTGGTGGTCACGCTCAGCCATGTGCAAGCCCTGGGGGCGGTGGGCTTTGTGGCGCGCAATGTGGGGCGGTCTTTGCAGTTACAAGGGCTGGCCCATGTGCTGCCCATCGCATTGCCCATGGAGCTGCCCCCACTGGGCATCATCAGGCTCAGCGTGGCCAAGCCCGGGCCAACGGCGCAGCAGCTGACCGAGGCCCTTCGTCAGGTCGCCGGGGATTGGCCCATCGGTCAAACCTGACGCGGCTCACTCAAAACATGTAGCCGCGGATCAATACCGCCTGACGCTCGGGTCGCAGAGGCTGCAGCGTGCCGACAAACAGGCGGCGGTTGAGCCATGCGTAAGGTCCTTCGGGGGCTGTGACGCGGATGCAGGAGCGGGCATAGCGCTCGGGCTGCACGCTTTCATCGATCAGCACCTGGTTGTGCACGGTGATGATGGCACCATCGTGGGTGCGCATCTCGTACAGGGCCTCCAGCTCCTTGATGCCGTCCGGGCGCAGGGTTTGCCGGTCGGCGCCGCCCGCGCACACCGTGCCATGAAACGCCTCAAAGCCTTCGGCACCCCAGAACTGGCCACCCAAAATCGGCACGCACCAGCGCTCGCCACGCGGGCCCATGCCCCAGGACTCGCGCTCGGCCACATCGACCACCGCATGCCAGACCAGACGGCCCTGCACCGCCAGCGGTGCGATGCGGTCTGCCCATGTTTTCGGGTCAGCGGATGTGTTCATGGCGATGTCTCAGTCAGGTTTCGCAATAACGGCTCAGGCAGTCTGCCACAGTCCACATCGCGTGCGTCAAAGAGTGGAGGATTTGAGCCCGCCGTGTAGCACCCCCATGACACTTCAGCGACTCGCTGCGCGGGCAGCGATGTCATCAAAGTCGGCAGGCCTCGGATGCAAATCCAGCCGACGTCCGGCCTTGAGGATCTGACTGGGCACATCATGGCCAATCAGCGCAGGCAGTGCGCCAGCCGCTGCCATCAGCCGGGGCAAATCAATGCCCGTGTCGTACCCCATCAGGGCCAGCGCGTGGGCCATCTCTTCGGTGCAGACATTGCCCGAAGCCCCCGGCGCATAGGGACAGCCGCCAATGCCGCCAAACGAAGCGTCAAAGCGGTCCGCCCCCGCATCGATGGCCGCCAGCACATTGGCCAGACCCATGCCGCGCGTGTTGTGGAAATGCAAGGTCAGCTCTTGCGCGGGCCAGCGCTCGCGGAAGGCACGGGTCAGCTCAGCGACCTGCGTGGGGTAAGCCATGCCGGTGGTGTCGCACAGGGTCACGCCCCCTGCGCCCAACTCGTCCACGAAGCGACGGCACCAGTCCAGCACCACGGGCATCGGCACATCGCCCTCCATCGGGCAACCAAAGGCGCACGACAGCGAGACATTGATCGCCACGCCCGTGCCTTGCACCGCCTTGACCACATCGGCCAGTCCGGCAAAGGACTGTTCACGCGTCATGCGCAGATTCGACAGGTTGTGGCTTTCGCTGGCCGACATGACGAGATTCAGCTCGTCGGCCTTGGACTCCACCGCCCGCTCGGCACCACGCACATTGGGCACCAGCGCGGTGTAGACCACACCAGGCACACGGCGGATTTCGCGCAGCACCTGCTCGGCGTCGCGCAGCGCCGGAATCGCCTTGGGCGAGACGAAGGACGTCACCTCGATCTTGGCCAGACCAGCTTCGGACAGCGCATTGACCAGCGCGATCTTGTCTGCGGTCGGCACAAAAGCGGCTTCGGCCTGCAGGCCATCGCGTGTGCCCACTTCCTGCATGTGGATGCGGCGCCCTGCGCCTTGCCAGACATTCGTGTTCATGCCACCACCTTGTTGTTGCGCAATTGGGCAATCGTTTCAGCGTTCATGCCCAGTTCGGCCAGCACCGCGTCGGTGTCGTCACCCAGCTTGGGGGCCGAGTTGCGCACCTGCCCGGGGGTGCCCATCAGCTTGGGCACGATGCCGGGTACTTCGATCTCGTGGCCGTCACGGGTCTGCTGCTTCAGGATCATGTCACGGGCGCGGTAGTGCGGGTCTTCCACGATGTCTTTGGCGGTGTAGACGCGGCCAGCCGGCACGCTGGACTCGCCCAACGCGGCCAGCACCTCGGCCACGCTGCGGCTTTGCGTCCAGGCTTCGATGGCGGCGTCCAGCTCCTGCACGCGGGCCACACGGCCCGCGTTGTTGGCCAGCGCCGGGTCGTTGCCCAGATCATCGCGGTCCATCAGCTGCATCAGGCGCTTGAAAATGCTGTCGCCATTGCCGGCAATCAGCACCACGCCATCCAGGCAGCGGTAAGCGTTGGACGGGGCAATGCCTGGCAGGGCCGAACCGGCCGGCTCGCGCACCGCGCCAAAAGCGCTGTACTCGGGAATCAGGCTCTCCATGACATTGAGGACCGCTTCGTTGAGCGCCACATCGATCACCTGACCCTGCCCCCCGTTGACCTTGCGGTGGTAGAGCGCCATCAGCACACCGATGGTGCCGTGCAGCGCGGCCAGCGTGTCGCCAATCGAGATGCCGCAGCGCACCGGAATGCGGTCCGGCTCGCCCGTCAGGTGGCGCAGGCCGCCCATGGCTTCGCCAATCGCACCAAAGCCCGGCAAATCACGGTAAGGGCCGGTCTGGCCGTAGCCCGAGATGCGCAGCATCACCAGGCCGGGGTTGGCTTTGGACAGGGTGTCGTAATCCATGCCCCAACCTTCGAGCGTGCCGGGACGGAAGTTTTCGATCAGCACATCGGCCTGGGCAATCAACTGGCGGGCGATGTCCTGGCCTTCGGGATTGCGCAGGTCCAGCGCAATCGAGCGCTTGTTGCGCGACTGCACCTGCCACCAGACGGAGGTGCCGTCCTGCAGCAAGCGCCAGTTGCGCAGCGGATCGCCCTTGCCGGGCGGCTCGATCTTGATGACATCAGCACCAAAATCACCCAGCGTCTTGGCTGAAAACGGACCAGCAATCAGCTGGCCCATTTCGACCACGCGCAGGCCCTTCAAGGCACCTGGCGTGAGTTGCGGCATGTTCATCTGGCGGCTCCTCAATCGATCGTCGCGCCGGATTCCTTGACGATCTTGGCCCAGCGGGGCAGATCGTCACGCACCAGCTGGCCAAATTGCTCGGGCGTGGACTTGTAGGGTTCGCAGCCCACACCGGCCAGACGCTCCTGGGCGTCTTTCGATTCCAGCGCCTTGGCGATCGCCGCGTTGAGCTGCGTCACGATGGCTTTGGGTGTGCCAGCGGGTGCAAACACGCCGTACCAGGGCGTGGTGCCAAAGCCCTTGACGGTTTCACCAATCGTGGGGGCGTCAGGCAGCGCGGGCAGGCGCTTTTGATTGACCACGCCCAGCACTTTCATCTTGCCCGAACGGATGAAGGCAATCGACGAAGGCAAGCTCTGCACCGACACCTGCACCTGGCCGGCCACCAGATCGGTGGCCGCCGCCGAAGAACCCTTGTAGGGGATGTGCACCAGATCGATACCTGTGGCCTTGCCCAACATTTCACCGATCAGGTGGTTGAGCGTGCCGTTACCGGCCGAGCCGATGTTGATCTTGCCCGGCTGCTGCTTGGCCATGGCAATCAGTTCTGCCGTGTTTTTGGCGGGGAATGCCGGGTTGGCCACCAGCACGTAACCGGCGGTGGCCACGGTACCCACGGGCTCAAAGTCCTTGATCGGGTCAAAGCCGGTGCTCTTGTAGAGCGAAGGGTTGATGACCATGGAGCTGTCGGCCGTGACCATCAGCGTGTAGCCGTCGGCCTTGGCGCGTGCGGCCGCCACGGTGCCCACATTGCCCCCAGCGCCGGTGCGGTTGTCGACGATGAAGGACTGGCCAAGTTGTTCGGTCAGTTTTTGGGCGATCACACGGGCAATCGCGTCGTTGGCACCACCGGCGGCCTGCGGCACGATGACCGTGACGGGTTTGCTGGGGTATTTGTCGTCGGCCAGTGCGGTGCCTGCGGCCAAACACAGGGCCAGGGCCAGAAGGGTTCTGCGTTGTTGGAACATGGGGTTCTCCTCTTTGGAAATCGGTCAGTTGAAAAGCCAGGGGCTGGCCACGCGCTGGCGCGCCTCATAAGCCCGGATGCGCTCTGCATTGTGCAGGGTGATGCCGATGTCATCGAGTCCTTCGAGCAGGCGGTGTTTGCGTGTGGCGTCGATGTCAAACGAGATCGACATGCCTGTCGAAGAGCGGATGGTCTGCGAGGGCAGGTCCACCGTCAGGGTGTAGCCGGGGTTGTACGCCACCTCGTTGAACAGCTGCTCGATCAGTTCGCCAGACATCGTAATGGGCAGCAAGCCATTCTTGAAACAGTTGTTGAAGAAGATGTCGGCAAAACGCGGTGCCAGCAACACACGGATGCCGTAATCGTTCAAAGCCCATACGGCATGCTCACGGCTGGAGCCGCAACCAAAGTTCTCCCGCGCCAGCAGGATTTGAGCCCCCGCATAGCGCGCCTGGTTCAGCGCGAACGCCGGGTTGCGCGGGCGCTGCGAGGCGTCCTGCTCCGGCTCGCCACGGTCCAGGTAGCGCCACTCGTCAAACAGGTTGTCGCCAAAGCCGGTGCGGCGGATGGACTTCATGAACTGCTTCGGAATCAGCGCGTCGGTGTCCACATGGGCACGGTCAATCGGCACCACCAGGGATTGCAGCTGGATAAACGGTCTCATGCGCTCACCTCCAGGTCTTCCAGTTCTTCCACACGGGCCAGTCGGCCTGCAATGGCGGCGGCAGCGGCCAGCGCGGGGCTCAGCAGATGGCTGCGCCCGCCGGGGCCCTGGCGGCCTTCAAAGTTGCGGTTGCTGGTGGACGCGCAGCGTTCACCGGGCGAGAGGCGGTCGTCGTTCATGCCCAGGCACATGGAGCAACCCGGCTCGCGCCATTCGAGTCCGGCTGCCGTAAAGATTTTGTCCAGCCCTTCGGCTTCGGCTTGCGCCTTGACCAGGCCCGAGCCCGGCACCACCAGCGCCTGCACGACGTTGGCGGCCACGTGCCGACCTGCAACCACGCTGGCTGCGACGCGCAAGTCTTCGATCCGGGCATTGGTGCAGGAGCCGATGAACACCTTGTCAATGGCGATCTCGCGCATGGGTGTGCCAGGCTGCAGGCCCATGTAGCCAAGTGCGGCCTGCATGCTGGCACGGCGCACTGCGTCAGACTCGGCCGCCGGGTCGGGCACACACCCGTCGATGCCCACCACCATCTCGGGCGAAGTGCCCCAGGTGACCATGGGCTGCAGCGCGCTGGCATCGATGGCCAGCTCGCGGTCAAACACAGCCCCCTCGTCGCTTACCAGGGTGCGCCAGGCGGCCACGGCAGCGTTCCACTGCTCGCCCTGCGGGGCCTGCGGGCGACCGCGCAGGTAGTCCACCGTCTTGTCGTCCACCCCCACCAGGCCCACACGGGCCCCGGCTTCGATGGCCATATTGCACAGGGTCATGCGCCCCTCCATGCTCAGGCTGCGGATGGCGCTGCCTGCAAACTCGATGGCGAAACCGGTGGCGCCTGCCGTGCCCAGCACACCGATGATGTGCAGCACCAGGTCCTTGGCCAACACGCCAGGGGCCAGCTGGCCGTCCACATTCACCCGCATGCGCTGCATGGGTCGGATGGCCAGACACTGCGTGGCCAACACATGCTCCACATCCGAGGTGCCCACGCCAAAGGCCAGGGCACCAAAAGCACCGTGCGTGCTGGTGTGCGAGTCGCCCGCCACCACCGTCATGCCTGGCAAGGTCGCGCCCTGCTCCGGCCCGACCACATGGATGATGCCCTGCGTCTTTTGGCCCAGGCCGTGGAAAGTGATGCCAAATTCCTGGCAATTGGTGCCCAGCTGGCGCACCTGGGCACGCGACAGCGGGTCTTCAATGGCGTCCACTGACGTGCGCTGGGCGGCCGTGGTCGGCACATTGTGGTCGGCCACGGCGATCGTCGTTTCGGGGCGCCAGGGTTGGCGACCCGACAGGCGCAGGCCCTCAAAGGCTTGCGGGCTGGTCACTTCGTAGACCAGATGGCGGTCCACATAGATCAGGGATTCGCCATCGTCGGTCTGATCAACCAAATGGCTTTGCCAGAGTTTGTCGAACAGGGTTCGCGGGGAAGAGGTCGTTTGCATCGCTGCAGCAGCCATGAATGAGGATGCCCTGCAGTCTAGAAAGAAGATCGCTCTTGGGAAATGAGCAGAACGTCAAACGAGCTTTCGCGATCCGCGAAAGCTCAAACACATCCCCCGGCTCAACCTCGGCAGGACACCAGATGGTCCAGCAGAAAGCGGACTGGACGCGCCAGAGCCCCCAAGTCGCGGGCACCCAGCAGCAGTTCGCGCTCCACCCAGCCATCGGTCAGTTCGATCAGCCGCAAACCCAAGGCCTGGCACAGTGGCAAAGCCGCCACTTCGGGCAACACCGCAATCCCCAGGCCCGAGGCCACCATCTGGCACATGGCATCAAAGCTGCGCACATGGATGCGGATGCGCAGCGGTTTGCTCATCTGCCCACTTTCCAGCGCCAGACGCTGCGCCAGCGATGTGGCCTGGGTCAAACTCACAAAGTCGTAATCCACCGCATCGGCAAAAGCCATCTTCTTGCGCCGCGCCAACGCATGGCCTGGCGGCACCACCAGCACCAGCCGGTCACGCCGATACGCCTGGGTCTGCAGGCCCAGGGTCGGCGTGCGGTCGGCCAAAATGCCCAGATCGGCGCGTCCGTCCAGCACAGCCATCACCACCTCGTGGCTGTCGGCCTCGTTGAGTTCGATACGGATGCCCGGCTGCAGCTGCGCAAAGCGGGCCAGATCACCCGGTAAAAACTGCGTCACGGCTGAGGTGTTGGCCCACAGCCGCACCACGCCCAGCAGGCCCCGCGCATGGTCCGACAGGTCGGCACTCATCTGGTCCACGTCGCCCAGTATGCGCTGCACATGCTGGTACAGCGCCTCGCCCGCGGGCGTGAGTTTGACGCCACGCGAATGCCGCTCCAGCAAAGGCACGCCAAACGTGGCCTCCAGATCGGTCACGCGTTTGCTGGCCGCACCCACGGCCAGCATGGCCAGCTCCGCGCCCTGGCTGATGCTGCCGGTGCGGGCCACCAGATTGAAGAGGGACAGCGAAACGAGGTCGATACGGTGCAGATTCATGAGCAGGATCGTAGCGATGAATGCAATGGATCGCTTACGAGCATCCACTTTTCCATGTCACCCATTGCACCTCTTCTGCGTACGAGTGCAAAAGAGTGTGAAGTTAACATTCATCAAAATCGCCCCCCTTATCCGCTCAATCAATGCCCTTTTGTTGCACTGATTGGGGCCCATGCGATGTCGCGGTGATGACGGCCCGCCGTCGACATCAGATTGATTAAAACCTGCTTTTGCACTTGACTTCAACAGGACACACCATGCGCCACTTCTTGCACCAGAGTGTCATCCAGCATGGCGTACAAGCTGTACGCATTGGCCTTTGGTTAGGCATGCTTTTGCTGAGCATGCGTGCTTTGGCGCAAGACCACATTGTGGCCCGCGCTTTTTTGGAAGACCGCAGTGCGCAGCTCAAGGTCAACGAACTGGCAGACAAACCCTTCACCCCATTTGACGGCCTGTTGGTGCGTGGCTACACCGACAGCGCGCACTGGATCCGTTTGCAGGTCCAAGCCCCCCCGGAGGCCTTGGGCACGGGCCTGCAGTTGCGCATCCGCCCGACCATTTTGGACGAAGTGCAACTGTACGAACCCGACCCACAACACGTTGGGCAGTGGCACATGCGCCACACGGGTGACCGCACGCCTTTTGACGCCAGCGAACGCAGCAACAGCGCTCTGGGGTTTCTGATTCATCCAACGGCACCGCTCACCACCTACTACCTGCGGCTGCACACCAGCGGCAGCTCGATGCTGCATGTACAAGCGCTCAGCCCATCCGAAGCCCGCCACAAAGACGCCTGGCTCGAGCTGCTGCACATCGTGAACATGAGCATCATCGGTTGGGTGCTGCTGTGGACCCTGAGCCACTGGTGGTCTGACCGGCAGCCCCTGTATGCCCACTTTGCGGTCTACCAGGCCTGCAACCTGGTCTACCTGATGCTGCACATGGGTTTGGGTGCCAGCTTCGAACCGGCAGCCTGGCCTGGCCTGATCGACCAACTCACCAGCATCAGCACATTGGGCCTGGTGTTCCTTGCCATCCGCTTCAACCGAGCGGTCTTCAGCGCCTATGCCGTGCCTCGTGCTGTGTTGTGGCTCATGGATGGACTGTCCCTGCTGGTCATGCCCGGGGCCTTGCTGGCCTTCGCGTTCGGCCACGAACGGCTTGGATTGCAACTCAATGCCCTGGCAGGCGTGTCCGTGGGCATGGTCTCGCTGGGTAATTTGCTCGTGGTCCGCCGGGTCGACCCTCTGTTGCCAAGCCTGGCCTTGCTGCGCAGCATCTACTTGGGCCTGGTGCTGATCATGCTGGCCAGCTTGCTGCCTTTTTTGGGATGGACGAGCGGCATCGAATGGAACCTGCAAGCCAACGCGATTCACGGCATCCTCAATGCGCTGCTGATGCTGGCCATGCTCTGGCAACAAGCGCGCTTGCGTCGCACCCATGCCCGCGAGCAACACCAGACCATGACCCGACTGCAAGCCCAGCTGGAACTCGAAAAACAGCATGCCGACAGCAATCAGCGTTTCATCGACATGCTGACCCACGAAATCAAGACGCCAGTGAGTGTGGCCTTGCTCAGCGTGGACGCGCTCAAGACCAGCAACCCCTATGCCACCCGCATCCGGCGCGCGCTGGCCAACATCAACGCGGTCATCGACCGCATCCGCCTGTCCAACCTGGCCGAACAGCATCGACTGACGCCTCACCTGACCACGCACCCTCTAATGCCCCTACTGGCCGATTGCGTTGACACCAGCGTCGAACCTGCACGGGTGAAGGTCTTGGTAGGGCAAGCCGCTAGCGTTCGGACAGACTTGCGGTTGGTGGGCGTCATCGTCCACAACCTGATCGACAACGCTTTGAAATACTCACCTCCGGAAACCGACATTCAACTCACCCTGACGCCCATAGGCGAGGGCTGGACGGTGCGTGTCAGCAACGCCTTGGGCAGCACACAAGTGGCCGACACCCAGCAACTGTTCACCAAATACCACCGTGACCCCTCGGCACAGGGCATCAGCGGCTCGGGGCTGGGCCTGTATCTGTCACAGCACATCGCGCAATTGCTGGACGCTCGCCTGGAGTGCCACAGCGATGCCACACAGATTCACTTTGATCTATGGCTACCTGCCTGAACATTTTGGTGGTTGAAGACAACCACGAATTGCGCGATGCCATGGTCCAGGTGCTGCGCGACGAGGGACACCAGGTCAATGGCGTCGTCTGCGCCGAAGATGTGGCCGAGCACCAGGGCCAGGTCGACCTGATGCTGATTGACCTGAACCTGCCCGGCCAGGATGGGCTCAGCCTGGCCAGACAGGTGCGCCAGGTGCAACCCGAAATCGGCATGATCATGGTCACGGCACGCAGCTTGCCCGAAGACAAAAAGCGCGGCTACGACAATGGTGCCGACATCTACCTGGCCAAACCTGTTGGCCTGCAGGAACTGTGCGCCGCCGTGGGTGCGCTGGCCCGACGCATTCGGCCAGCCACACCGGCCGCGCCCCAAATCCAGCTGCATGCCCAGCGCCTCTTGCTGCAAGGGGGACTGGGCGGCAGCATCACCGTCAGCACGCACGAGGTGGCCCTGCTGACCGCTTTGGTGCGCACCCCCGAGCACCGCATGGAAAGCTGGCAACTCATTGAGCTGCTGCACAAAGACGAGCTGCACGACCCCAAAGCTGCCCTGGAGCTGCAGATCGTGCGCCTGCGCAAAAAGCTCGGCCAGGTTGGCGCCCCCTCGCCCTCGATCCAAAACATCCGCGGCTGGGGCTACCAGCTGTGCATACCCATTCTGCTGGTTTGATGCCCGTCTCGTAGGGGTTCGTAGGCCTTCGAAGGTCTGAGTAGGCGGCGCTGTGCAACGTCTTTTATTCTGCAATCTCTTGCCCTTGACGGGCATTTCAGAAGAAAAGGATCCTGACATGAACCGCATCTACCGCCTGGTCTGGAGTGCACGACTGGCCAAGCTGGTGGTGGTTCACGAAAAAGCCCGCAGCCATGGGCGTGGCGCCTCGGGCAGCCGAACCCGCCTGGCCAGTGCCTTACTGGGTGCACTGATGACTGGCCTGCCTTTGGGCTCGGCATGGGCTGCGCCTCCGGGGGCCAACACCTTGCCCAACGGCTACACCGTCAGCGCGGGCAGCGCCACCATTTCGAGCCAGGGCACGGCCATGACCGTGCAGCAAACCAGTGCACGAACGGCCATCGATTGGCAAAGCTTTTCGGTTGGCAGCAACGCCCGGGTCAATTTCCAGCAACCCAACGCCTCGGCTGTGGTGCTCAACCGCGTGGTCGGCAACGAAGCCTCGGTCATCGACGGCGCACTGCAGGCCAACGGGCAGGTGTTCTTGCTCAACAGCAACGGTCTGCTGTTCACGCGCAACGCACAGGTCAACGTCGGTGGGCTGGTCGCCTCCACCCTGGACACCAGCAACGCCGATTTCATGGCCGGCAAATCCACGTTCAACCGCACCGGCAGCGCGGCCAGCGTCGTCAACCAGGGCAGTCTGAACGCCAGCGAGGGCGGCTACATCGCACTGCTTGGTCAGCAAGTGAGCAACCAAGGCACGATCAGCGCACGGCTGGGGACAGCCGCCATGGCGGCAGGCGACCAGATCAGCCTGAGCTTCAACGATCGCTCGCTGGTGGGCGTGCGCATCGATCAGGGTGCGCTGCAAGCCCTGGTGGACAACCAGAGCGCCATCATGGCCGATGGCGGCCTGGTGCTGCTCACCGCCCAGGGCATGGACCAGGTCATGGCCAGCGCCGTCAACAACAGCGGCGAGGTGCGTGCACGCACCCTCGGCCAAAAAGAAGGCCGCATCTACCTGCTGGGCGACATGCAGTCGGGCACCACCCATGTGGCTGGCACGCTGGACGCCAGCGCCCCCGAGGGCGGCAATGGCGGCCTCATTGAGACCTCGGCCGCCCACATCCAGGTGGCGGACAGCGCCCGCATCACCACCGCCGCACCCCACGGGCTCACCGGCAGCTGGCTGGTGGACCCGCAAGACCTCACCATCGCGGCCAGCGGCGGCGACCTCAGCGGCAGCACGGTGAGCAGCAACCTGGCCAACACCAATGTGACCCTGGTCTCCAGCCAGGGCGCCACCGCAGGCAGCGGCAACATCAACATCAACGACCCCATCAGCTGGAGCGCCAACACGCTCACACTGACCGCCGCCAACCACATCAAAGTGAATGCGGTGATGACGGCCACCGGCCACGCCTCGCTCAACCTCAACCCCGGCACCGCCAACGGCAGCGATGGCGCCGTGACCGACGGCACCGTGCTCATGGGCCTGAGCGCCGCCGGCACCACCAACGCGGCCACGGGCAACAGCTTTAGCGGCCAGATCAACTTCAGCGGCGCCGGCCAACTGACCATCAACGGCACCCTCTACACCGTGATCAACAGCCTGGGCGCCGCCGGCAGCACCACCGGCACCGACCTGCAGGGCATGAACGGCAATCTGGCCGGCCACTATGTGCTGGGCAGCAACATCGACGCCTCGGCCACAGCCACCTGGAACGCTTGCAGCACCTGCAACAACGGGGGCGCGGGTCATTACGGGTTCACGCCAATCGGCGCCTACACCTCCGCCTCACCCCTCTTCACTGGCATTTTTGACGGTCTGGGGCACAGCATCAGTCACCTCCAGATCAACACCGTCGGTTTGAATCAACAGCGAGGTTGGCAGGCTCCAGCAGGTTTATTCGGCGCCGTCAGTTCAACCACGCCCACCTTCGGTTTGCGCAATGTCGGCATTGTTGACGGCACCATCCAGAGTGGAGCCAGTGCAGGGGCACTGGCCGGGGGAGGGAATTCCGTCAGCGTGGCCAACAGCTATGCCACAGGCAACGTCATTGGTGCAGGCGATGTGGGCGGTCTCATCGGAGACTTCGTTGATTCGAATGGCCCACAACCGAGCGTCGTTGGCAGTTTTTTCACAGGCAGTGTGACCACCAGTACTATCAACGCTGGTGGTTTGATTGGCTTTGGCAAAAACGTCCTCATTGACAACAGCTACACCGACGCCAGCGTCGCAGCACCAGGTCAGGGCGTCGGTGGTTTGGCGGGGTACCTCACTGGCCCCAACAATGTCATCCGCAACAGCCACACGACAGGACCGGTGTCCGGACTAGGCAGCGTGGGCGGACTGGTGGGGGCAAGCATGACCAACGCACTCACCATCAGCGACAGCTATGCCACGGGCAACATCACCAGCACCGGCAGCAATGTGGGCGGGCTGGTTGGCTATGGCTATGGCGTGGCCATTCGCAACAGTTACGCCACGGGCAATGTCACGGGCGGTGCCTCGTTCGCTGACACGAACATCGGCGGGCTGGTCGGGTTTTTCTATGGTTCTATCAACAACAGCTACGCCACCGGACAGGTGTCCGGTGGCAGAAATGTAGGGGGGCTGGCAGGGCATAACTACAGTGGCCTCAACACCTTGATCAGCGAGAGCCACGCCACCGGCAGTGTGACGGGCACATCGGAAGTCGGTGGTCTGGTCGGATTCGGCGAGGCAGGCCTGACGGTTGGGCGCAGTTACGCCAGCGGAAACGTGAGCGCCACCAGCATGAATGCCGGCGGCCTGGTCGGCAAAAACATCGGCGTGATCAATGACAGCCATGCCAGCGGCAGCGTCAGCAGCCCCACCTTAGCCGGTGGGCTGGTGGGCTACAACACCTACGCGGGCAGCACACTGGGGCAAATCAACCGCAGCTTTGCCACGGGCGATGTGTCGGTGTCGGGCACCACCGCCGGTGGTTTGGTCGGCATGAACTACTCGGGAGGCATCAGCAACTCGTTTGCCACCGGCGCGGTGTCGGGCACGGGCTATTACGGGGGGCTGGTGGGCGTCAACCTCGGTACGCTAAATAACAACGCCTACACCCAGCCAACACTTTACGGCATCGGTGTCGATTACATGTCTGCGTCCAACCCGGCCCGGGTGGCGCTGAGCATGCTCCAGACGCGCGCTTTCATCTCCGGCACCTTGGGCTGGGACATTGCAGGCGACGCCTCGCTCGTGGTCTACCCCACCTTGCGTTAGGCTGCCAGTTCGCCCCCGGCAGGCAGCAGTGTCTGGGTCATGGTGGGGAGTGCCCCCTCGGTGACCACCGTGAACTACACCCTGGGCACCGCCAGCGGCGCCCATGTCTACAACGGCAGCGACTACCTGGGCACCACCTGGGGACCGGCCACCATCTTTGGCAACAGCTACAGCGCCTGGCAGCTGGGCACCGACTACAGCTTCCAGTACAACGGCAGCACCGTCACCGGTCTCAAGAATGTGGGCACCTACAACGGCATCAGTGTGCAGGTCCTGAAATCGGGCTTCGTGCTGGCCTCCACTGGCAACACCGATGGCAACCTGACCATCACAGCCAAACCCCTCACCGTGACCGGGACCATCGTGGCGGGCAAGACCTACGATGGCAACGCCAGCGCGAGCCTGAGCGGAGGCGCCTTGCTGGGCGTGGTGGGCAGTGACAGCGTCACCCTCGCACAAGCCGGCACCTTTGCCGACAAGAATGTGGGCAGCAGCAAAACCGTCACCGCAGCCGACACCCTCAGCGGCACCGATGCAGGCAACTACAGCCTGACCCAGCCCACGGGCCTGAGCGCCAGCATCACCGCCAAGGCCCTCACCGTGAGCGGCACAACCGTGGCGGGCAAGACCTACGACGGCAGCGCCAGTGCCAGCGTCAGCGGCGGCGCCTTGTTGGGCGTGGTGGGGAGTGACAGCGTCACCCTCACCCAAGCCGGTACCTTTGCCGACAAGAACGTGG
>Ga0228703_1000394_pt1 | contig 33305 bp, 34 predicted proteins | sample McNCre217_Aug_MG_3_FD_178020 | JGI IMG/M metagenome (GOLD analysis project Ga0228703, IMG submission 178020) | Freshwater microbial communities from McNutts Creek, Athens, Georgia, United States - 29-17_Aug_MG | ecosystem: Environmental > Aquatic > Freshwater > Creek | place: USA: Georgia...
CATTGCTGCACACTTGCCTTTGAAGCTTGAAAGCAAGCAAGTGGTGCTCGATTTGTCGCCCGTGCGCGAGCGTTTGTCCAACTTGTTTGAGCAAATTGAACGCGAAGTTGAAATCCTCAACGTCGACAAAAAAATCCGTGGCCGTGTCAAGCGTCAAATGGAGAAGAATCAACGCGACTTCTACCTGAACGAGCAGGTCAAAGCCATCCAAAAAGAACTGGGCGAAGGCGAAGAGGGTGCGGACATTGAAGAGATCGAGAAGAAGATCAAGGCCGCTCGCATGCCTCAAGAGGCACGCAAAAAGGCTGAGGCTGAACTCAAGAAGCTCAAGCTGATGTCACCCATGTCGGCAGAGGCCACCGTGGTGCGCAACTTCCTCGACGTGCTGGTGGGCTTGCCTTGGCACAAGAAAACCAAAATCAAACATGACTTGGCCAATGCTGAAGACGTTTTGAATGCAGACCACTTTGGCTTGGAGAAAGTCAAAGACCGTATCTTGGAATACCTTGCTGTGCAACAGCGCGTGGACAAGGTCAAGGCACCGATTCTTTGCTTGGTTGGCCCTCCTGGTGTGGGCAAGACCTCGCTGGGGCAATCCATCGCCAAAGCCACAGGGCGCAAGTACGTGCGCATGGCCTTGGGTGGTATGCGTGACGAGGCCGAAATTCGCGGTCATCGCCGCACCTACATTGGTGCGATGCCAGGCAAAGTGTTGCAAAGCTTGACCAAGGTGGGCACCCGTAACCCGTTGTTCTTGCTCGATGAAATCGACAAGCTCGGCATGGACTCGCGTGGCGATCCTTCCAGTGCTTTGTTGGAAGTGCTGGACCCCGAGCAAAACAACAAGTTCGCCGACCATTACGTGGAAGTCGATTACGACTTGAGCGATGTGATGTTTGTGGCCACCTCCAACTCGATGAACATTCCGCCCGCGTTGTTGGACCGCATGGAAGTCATCCGTTTGTCGGGCTACACCGAGGACGAAAAAACAAACATCGCCATCAAATATTTGCTGCCCAAGCAAATGAAGAACAACGGCGTCAAGCCAGAAGAGTTGTCGGTGGATGAGGCGGCTGTGCGCGACATCGTGCGCTACTACACCCGTGAAGCAGGTGTGCGTTCGCTTGAGCGTGAAATGTCCAAGATTTGCCGCAAGGTGGTCAAGGCCTTATTGCTCAAGCAAATGACCCCACAAGTCAAAGTGACCGCAGACAACTTGCCCGATTTCCTTGGCGTGCGCAAGTTCACCTACGGACGTGCAGAAGCAGAAAACCAAGTGGGCCAAGTGGTTGGTTTGGCGTGGACCGAAGTGGGTGGCGATTTGCTCACCATCGAAGCTGCCATCATGACCGGCAAAGGCACGATCACACGTACCGGTTCGCTCGGTGATGTGATGAAAGAGTCTGTCGAGGCCGCACGCACGGTGGTACGTAGCCGTGCACGCCACCTCGGCATTTCTGAAGACATCCTCGAGAAACGCGACATCCACATTCACGTGCCAGATGGCGCAACGCCGAAAGACGGCCCAAGCGCAGGTGCTGCGATGACCACCGCATTGGTCTCGGCGCTCACAGGCATTCCTGTGCGTGCAGATGTAGCGATGACCGGCGAGATCACTCTGCGTGGCGAAGTCACTGCGATTGGCGGCTTGAAAGAGAAGTTGTTGGCAGCGCTGCGTGGCGGCATCAAAACTGTTTTGATTCCAGAGGAAAACGTCAAGGACTTGCAAGAGATTCCAGAAAACGTGAAGAACGGTTTAGAAATCGTGCCTGTGCGTTGGGTTGATAAGGTGCTTGAAATTGCACTCGAAAAAATGCCAACACCTTTGCCTGACGAAGTGCCAGCGGTTGCAACAGCGGCCACTGCATCTGCGGATGTCAAAACGGAGGCCATCAAGCACTAAGATTTTTCTAGCGCATGCGTAAAGCTGCAAAAAATGCGCTAGAATATGAGTCTTACGCGGGAATAGCTCAGTTGGTAGAGCGCAACCTTGCCAAGGTTGAGGTCGCGAGTTCGAGCCTCGTTTCCCGCTCCAAATTCGATAAGGGAAGCACACCATGCTTCCCTTTTTCGTCAAAGTCATGGCGCGATAGCAAAGCGGTTATGCACCGGATTGCAAATCCGTTTAGCCCAGTTCGACTCTGGGTCGCGCCTCCAGAGATTAATGCCTGTACTTGCTCGCAAGTATGGGCATTTTTTTCGTCCAAGCTTGAGTCGAAAATTTTTGAACGGCGGAAGTTTGGTCATGTGCACTATGGGTAGCAAGGAAAAACACTCTCTGTGTCTGTGCAAATTGCCATTTTTTCCATGTCCAACATTTGGACACTAGCACTGATTTGGACGGTGACGTTGATTTAGCCTTACATGAATAAAAACCTGATCGGAAGAGATTTTTTAATTAGAATGAAAAAAATGATCAGGGTGCTGCGCTTAGTTTGGTGAGGTCTGTATGGCGAAATTGAAGCTTTTTAAAAAAATTGTTCTTTCTTTCCCATTGATTTTTTCGCAATTGATTTATGCGAGTGAAGGCAACGTCAAAGCGCCACCACGCACGATTGATGATATTGTTCGCGTCTTAGATAGAAAAACTGCTGATGCTGACCCCTTGGTGGATGCCCGAAACATGGTGGCCAAAGAGGTTCCAAAGTCTGCTTCCACGGAAGAGATGAATTTGTTTTTCAGAAATCGTTCCGAGGCGTATGCTCGCCTGGGTGATATCGACAAAGCAATTAAAGACTTAACGCAGTCGATCCGCCAATACCCAGGTCGCTCAAATACCTTCAGAACGTCTGACTTGTTAGCGCTTGGTGCTTACGAGGCGAGTATTGGTAATTTAAACAAAGCGATTACTGTGACGCTTGAGGCGAGATCGCTTATTAGGTCAAACGAATGGGGCCAATTTCTATCTATAGATAATGCCTTGGCAGGTTACTACTCCGAGCTCGGAGACTTCAAGCAAGCAGAGTTTTATTTGGCGGACGCGAGTTCTACCGTGGTCGCATTAAAGCGCTCACCCATATTTAGCCAAATGGGGCAATGGTGGACGGCTCAGTACATGCTAGGGCAGGGTGCTTATTTAAGCTATCAGGGACGTTGGCGTGAAGCAGAGTCTACGCTGAATCAATCGGTGCCTTATATGCAAAAGTGGCTTGCCAGCATTCGGTTACATCCCTACAACACCGAAGGTGCTGATCCGAGTGGTAACTCAGTGGGGACCGCATATTTGATACGCAACGTTATTACTAAGGTGACTTCTGGTCAAAGCATGCTGGCGCAAGCATTTGCAGCGCAAGGCAAATTAATCGAGGCAGAAGCGGTAATGCGAGAAGCTTTTGAAATTACCCTCGATTACTTCGGCAAAAACACCATCCAAGCGGGAACAGGCCTTGTCAATCTTGGGTACGTTTTAGCGGAGCAGAGCCGTTTAGATGAGGCCAGTACTCTCACGCAAAAGGCGTTGAGCATTTACAAAAGTGCGGGCGCCTCAGAAGAGGCTTTACCAGTGATCAAGGCCAAGCGTGCATTGGCCAAATATATGGTTGCGCAGCACAAATATGATCAGGCAGATAAATTGTTTGCTGAATTGGCAGACCAAATTCAGGCGCTCGATCAAGTAGGAAGAAAAGTACCAGTCTCAGACATTGACTGGGCTATTGCCAAAGCTAAACTTGGCCAACCACAAGCCGCTTACCAAATGACGCAGGAGCTGCTGACTGTTATCAGTCGCCAATCCAATCCATCTGAAAAAAGAATCGCATCCCTCAGTTCTATCGAGGCTTTTGCATTGCATGCTTTGGGACGCGACGAGCAAGCATATGCGCTTTACAGCAAGTCAATGCCAGCATTACTTAGTGCATTGGAAGTGGATGCTGAAAATCAAACAGGTGGCAACCGTGAACAAGAGCGACTCACGATTGTCCTAGAGGGCCATATTTCAACGCTTGCAGCATTGTCTACAAGTAAAAAAGAAAACTACGTCCGCTATGCGGATGAAGCATTCATGCTCGCAGATATTGCTCGCGGCAGTGGTGTGCAGCGTGCTCTAACTGCGAGTGCAGCCCGCGCCAATATCAAAGATCCCAAGTTAGCCGAGTTGGCGCGTACAGAACAAGATACGCAGCGGCGCATCGCTTCGTTGGAGCGTATCTTGTCTGATTTGATGAGCGCACCGCCTGATCAGCAGTTGCCTGCGATTCAGTCCAAGATGAAGCAAGACATTGGGCAGTTCAAGCAGCAGCGCGAAGGTCTGCGTAAAGAGATTGAACAAAAATTTCCAGACTATGCTGATTTGGTTAACCCTAAGCCTACGACCATTGATAAGGTGAAGAAACAGCTTAGAGATGATGAGGTTCTGGTCTCGTGGTACTTTGCCGATAAGGAGGGGTTTGTGTGGGCCATCAGCAAAAACGGCGCCCCCCAGTTCCATCGAATTGCGATGGGGCGTAACCAAATGGCACAGTCTGTTGCTAAATTACGTAAAGCTTTGGACCCCGGTGTTGCAACGATTGATGACATCCCATCTTTTGACACGGTGTTGTCCAATCAGTTGTATCAAAGTCTGATGTTGCCAGTGCAGTCTTCTTTGCAAGGTAAAAAAGTTTTGTTGGCTGTCCCCCATGGAGAGCTAGGGCAGTTGCCTTTGTCTTTGCTGGTGACGCAAGGCGCAGGGACTACTCCCAAGACGAAGAGTAGTGACTTCAGCGAATATCGTCAAACCGCATGGTTGACCAAAGAAATTGCGATCACGCAATTGCCCTCTGTTACTTCGTTGGCGTCCCTGCGCAATCTCCCTACGCCGAAAGCAGATCGTCGACCATTTGTTGGATTTGGTGATCCGTACTTCAGCACAGTTCAGGCTAAGCAAGCAGAAAACCAAGCTGCACGTGTAGCGAAAACGATGGCAATGCGCGGTGTGCCTTTGAATTTACGTAGCGCTCCCAAAACATCCTTGGTAAGCAGCGCTGAGCTGGCGTTGTTGCCTCGATTGCCAGATACCAAAGATGAAATCGAACAGATAGGCAAGGCGCTGTCAGCTGATCCTGCACAAGATATCTTTCTGGAGGAAGCGGCTAGTGTGACCAAGGTGCTAGAGATGGATTTGTCCAATCACAAAGTAGTCATGTTCGCTACGCACGGTTTGGTTCCTGGTGAGTTAGATGGGTTAACGCAACCTGCCTTGGCTTTAAGTGCACCTGCGGTGACGGGAGAGCAGCACGGTGATGGTCTGTTGACGATGGAGAAAATCCTCACCCTTAATCTCAATGCCGACTGGGTGGTTCTGTCTGCTTGCAATACGGCTTCTGGCGAAGGGGCCGGCTCCGAGGCTGTTTCGGGCTTGGGTCGGGCGTTTTTCTATGCAGGTGCACGTGCATTACTTGTATCGAACTGGCCTGTGGATTCAGAAGCGTCTCGTTTGTTGATGACCGATTTATTTAAACGTCAGCGATTGATACAAGGCCAACACAAAGCCGTTTATTTGAGAGAGGCGATGTTGGACATGATTCAAAATGGGGCAGCCAAAGACTCTGCAGGTAAAGTGAAATACACCTATGCACATCCCTTGTTCTGGGCTCCTTTCGTGGTGGTGGGTGATTAACTTAGTTAGTTCGAGGAAATTAGAATGAAAAAAATATTTGTCCGATACGTCATTGTTTGTGCGTTCATGGTGTCGGTTTCTGTTAGTCAGGCCGTGCAACTAATAACGCCGAAGGAGGCTAAATTGCCCGAAGCCAATGGAGCTTTGAAGACTCGTGGTATAGCCCGTGGTCCTGGAATAAAGGTCAATTCGCCTGATTTAGGGGCTGCTGAAATCAAGTCCCCCTTTGATCTGAAGGTTGATTTTGAGAGTCGCGGGGGCAATAAAATTGATCCTGCTTCGATAAAGATTACATATTTGAAGGCCACTGAAGTTGACCTAACTTCCCGAATGAAATCGGCAATAACTGAACGAGGAATAGACTTCACCAAAGCTGAGGTACCTCCGGGTGAGCACGCTGTTCGGATTACCGTAAAAGACGTTGATGGTCGTGAAAGTAACAGCGTTCTTAACTTGATAGTGACTAAATAATGAAGTGCCCGTACTGTGCCAGTCTTCTTGAAGAAGAGGTGCTTGTCTGCAAGGTTTGTCGACGTGACTTATATCTTTTTAAACCGTTGACCGAGAAAATTAGAGATCTTGAAGCGCAACTCAAAGCACAGGGAGACAGAGCGCAATTGCAAGATAGAGTAGCCGAGCTAGAGGGAGAATTAGATGAGGTGCAGGCTAAGTTAACTAAGTCAACAAATGGAGCTGTAAATTTTGGCTCCGCCATAGCTCAGTTCGTACTCATTCCACTTGTCTTGTTACTGCTGAGTCATGCTTTGGTAACCGTTGTCTACGATTTGCCTTTGGTGTATTTGCGTGTAATTTCAATAGTTTTGCCTTTGCCTTTTGGGTACTGGTTATTCAAATCAAAGCAAAGAAGTTTGTTGCCTTGGTTTGTTGCAACTGCTTTTATGGCTTCTGCATCTGTGATCGGGATGAGCGCAATTACAGGATGGGTTGATCACACTCCCGTGATGCCGCAAAGCATGGTTGAGTGGAAAGAGTTCATTGAGTACGCTGCTAGCATTTCGTTTAGTTTTTTAACAGGAATGCTTATAGGCGGAATTTCCTATCATCGTGTTCATCGCTCCCGAAGTAATTCAAATTCCATCCTCAAAGCGTTAGTAACGCAGCTCGGCGATGGCAAGCTTTCGCCTGATGCGATTCAGCAAATAATTAAGAAACTTGAAAGTTTGACTGGGTCCGTTGTCACTGTAGGGACTACCGCGATGTCGATTTACACGGGGCTCAAGTCAGTCTTGTAGTTACAGGCGAGAGACTTCTTTTTTGCAAAGCTCTGCTTATATTTTCAAGGCGTCGAATTGGACGCTCTGATATTTTTCCATAAATTAAATTTACAAAAGCACGAACTTCCAATTACACGTTCTATTGCACAGACAAAAAGTATCGACTTAAACTATTGATTTATATAGATAAATCTTCACGCATATACGTTGCAAATCCGTTTAGCCCAGTTCGACTCTGGGTCGCGCCTCCAAAATCTAATGCACGTACTCTTTCCAGAGTGCGTGCATTTTTTTCGCCTAAATTTGGATGCCACTAGCGTTGCGTCAATTCAAGGCCATCATTCCCTTTTCTTGAATGAGCGCGTTGCCTTTGGCTGTGCTGAATGACTGTAAAAAAGAACGCGCGGTCTCTTTGTTGGCCGCATTTGCATGCAAGGCTGCGGCGTAAGTGGTGAAGTTTTGAATGGCATCGGGAAGTGGGCCAACCAACACGACTCCCGCCACAGGTAGGATTTCGCTGATTTGATGAATGGCTACATCTGCCTCACCAGTGGTGATTTTTTCTGCCACCAAACCGCCATTGACCCAGACAGCTTTGGCGTTCACGACCTCCGTCAAACCCATTCTTTGGAATAAACCCTCTAAGTAAATGCCGCTAGAGCCTCCGGACGCGGGGTTGATCAGGGCCACTTTGTGTGCCTGCGAGATGATATTTTTGAAATCATCTACCGAGCGCAACGCAGGGGGTGTCGTGCCAACTTTCACCGCAACACCAATTGCAACCTTGGCCAATGCAATGACACTGCCGCGTTCGACCACGCCAGATGCTGCGAATGTGTTTAAGGCAGTAGGGGGGAGAACTAACACATCAAAAGATTCGCCTGCAGCCACACGCTTGGAAATAGCGCCTGCCGTGTCGTTTTGAATATCAACATGATGCCCCGTGCGCTTTTCGTAATCAGCGGCGACTGCCACCACCACTTGTTTAAAAGCTCCGGTCGTTAATACTTTGAGTGTGTCGGCATAAACCTCTTTTGCGAGCGCTGCTGTGAATAGCAGCAGGAACAGAAATGAGCGTGTTTGCATAGTTTGATTTATGGAATAGATGCGCCATCAATGTGGTGACGAATAAGACTATCACTCACAAAATTATTCGATTTCATGTCTTCAACGAAGTTTTTGAGGAACGTCTTGGCACTTTGTGTCCTACCTAAAGGCTGTCCCATGGCTTGTTCGATCACCATGAAGTGACCAGGAAGTAATCGTAGCCCGCCTAGCCTTTTTGCATCAGCTTCAAGCTGTTGTTTGACCCCGGCTGCAACGTCATGATTTTCAGAAACAAAAAATGGAACAACCTCTGGAGAGGTATTGGTTCTAATTAGGTGTGCGCTTTTCAATTCACGAGTCAAGAAAAGATCGTAGGCGCTTCCTTTTCCAACCACAACCGTGTGCTTAGACTGGTCAACTTCTTCGTTCTGTTTTAAGGGCGAGTTGTTTCTCACCAAGTAGCTCCCTTCAATCACAACATATGCCGGCGTGAAGGAGATACCTTGGCCGCGAACTGGATCAATGGCGAAAAATCCGATGTCCGCATTGCCACTCGTGACCGATTCGACAGATTTCGCTGCAGACGAAACGGTCATTAGCTTCAACGGCACTTTGAGTCGTTGAGCCAAGGCTTGCGCCAAGTCAACGGACACGCCTGTTGGCTCAGACGATTGGGAATCGACATGGGCCAATATCGGATTACCAAGGTTGATGACAGCCCGCAGCGTTCCTGTTGGCGCAATTTGCTTGGCTATTTCATCGCTGTCATGCGCCCAGGATGGAGACGCAGTCAGCGTCAGCCAGCAAATCGCTGCAACCGCTAGTTTGAAGAGTTTCAGCACTTGAATTAGAACGTGACAGTTTGCCCTTCACTCATAGGAACCACTTTAGTCGTGCTGCCTTTCATCGCTTTTTGAAACTCTTCTAACGTACCTTTTGCGAGTGGGTTGGAGTTGTAGTGGATCGGAATCACCATCTTGGATTTAATCCATTGACGGGTAGCGAAAGCCGCATCGTCAGGATCCATGGTGAAGTTGCCTCCGATGGGCATCAGCACCACATCTGGTTTGTAGCGCTCAGAAATGAACTTCATATCACCAAAGAGCCCTGTATCGCCCATATGCCATATCTTGAAGCCATTTTCCAATTCAATGATGTACCCAACAGCTTCCCCTGCGGGGTGCGACTCCATTTTCTCAGTCGTTGGATTTTTCCAAACCAGCAACGATGAGTGTTCTGCCTGAACTGCAGTGACTTTGATACCTGGTAATGGTTTGACGCTGCCTGATTTATTGAACCGGTGCGTTAACTCGGCGGGCACAACGCCTAATGTGATCAACGGTGTGATCATGTCCGCTGGCCCATAAAGAACGGTGTTGTTAAGTTTCGCCAAAGCAGGGGCATCCCCAATGTGATCTACGTGGGCATGCGTGACTAGCAAGAGATCGACTTTCCCAAGCGCAGATAGATCGGTTTTATAGGGGGCCGGTGTTTTAGGACCTCCCGTCAACCAAGGGTCAATCACAATCGTTTTTCCGCCTGGGGTCTTGATGCGAAAGCCCGCTTGCCCAAACCAAAGCAATTCGGTTTTGGCTTGGTTCGCATTAGGTGTCGTTTGGGCAATGCTATTGCCAGAGCCCATGGCGAATAGGCACATCAGCACCAACATCTGAACTCGAATTGAATGCATCCACTTCATGTTTTTCTCCTACATCGTGCGTCAAAATTATTTGGCAGGGAAAGGTAATGGCTTACCTTCTGGGGGCATTTCTTGTCCAACAGCAAGCAGCATGGCTACCGTGACATAGGTGCCACTCACTGCAACCAAATCAACAATTTGCTGATCCGTCAAAATTTTTCGTGCTTTGGCGAGTAGGGCGTCGGAGATCTCGTGGTCTTTGATTAACGCGAGGCTCACGTCATAAACGATCTCTTCGTCTGGCGCCATATTTCTGGGGCGAATTCCCATTTTCAGATCATCCGCCACTGACTGCGAAAGACCGGCCTTAAGTGCCAATGGATAGTGTGCATACCACTCGACTTGGGACTTCCATTCATACCCTTGAATCAAAATTGCAAACTCATTCAACCGAGTCGGCAAAGAAGTGTTGAAACGTAAGTAGTCCAGCAGTTTCTTCATGCGGTCTGCATATATCGGACTTCTAAACATGATGTTGTATGGTCCACCAAGTCCGACGCTTGAGATTTGCAGAATTTCTTTGGCTAAAGCCTGCCCCTCTGGGGCGATTTGCTCTAACGTGATTTGAGGAAAACGCTTTGGTGCTCCAGGTTTCGGAGGCGTTTGTGCACTCGCGACAGCGGCAAGCACACACAGCGATAGTCCACACAACTGCTTGATCAATGGTTTCACGATGAAATTCCCTTTCAGGGCATGATCATCATCATTTCATTTTGAATGTGCATAGGGCTAACCCGCCATGCTTGTCACATGAAGCGCACCCAGTCACCTGAAGGACAGCAAAGGTTTCTACTCGTTATTGATAGTGGACTAACGAGCTTTGAATGAACGCTTCGGCGGCTGCATCCGCTTCAATGCGGCTTGGAGCTCGGCACATGACGTAGCCGATTCGATCTGCGTTTTCCATAGGGGGACGAACTAGGTCGCCTTTATGTTTGAGAAGTTCGACGTATGCAATGCGTGGGTCATTGTTTTGAGGTAATTCAACCTGACCCAAGGTCGCCGCTTGATCCGCGACCAACCAACGAGTGACGGCCACAGCAGATGCATTAGAAAAGGGGGAAATTTGATTGCCAAGGTGAAGGTCAATCAAGTCTGAATGAATGGATCGTGTGCAAGCTAGGTTAATTAAACGGGGAATCTTCGCCCCGACCAAGCGTGGATTGATCTCAATCAAACTCAGCCCCCCTGCGTTCAGCATTAACTCAATGTGTGTGGCTCCCCAGTCAAAACCCACGGCATCTAGAAGAGCAAATACATAGGATTCAATAGCTTTGAACTGTCCTTGGTTGGGCGTAAAGCACCCGCCACGAATCGCAAATGACGGTGGCTCAAAGAAGAGTTTTTCATTGACCCCTACCAATGTGTGTTCACCATTTTGTGTGAGTGTGTCGCAGCCAATCACAATGCCTGACATGTATTGCTCGATCAGCAAACGATCATTGGCAAAAACACCCAAGCCGTAGTCGGCGCGCGAGGGCAACATGTCTTCAAGAGGAGACATCCAAGGCGCTAAGTCATCTTCATGTTCTATCACGACGATGTTTTGCGAGCCGTAACCGTCAGACGGTTTAATGAGGACGGGCAATCCAATTTGGGTCACCGCTCGCTTCAGCTCTTCATTCGATGTAGCCAAGGCAAACTTAGGTTGTTCAATTCCACGTGCTTGCAAGCGTTGTCGAACGCTGTACTTGTCTCGCATCAATTTGGCAGAGTCTAGGTTCAGGTACTTCAGCTTTAATTTTTTTGCCAGTGTGGCCGTTTCAATCAAGCGAATGTCAAGTAAGCACAACACAGCGTCAAATCGTCTAGCCAAATGAGCGGCAAGTACTTGTTCTGACACCGCTTGCATGTCGAAGTTTGTTACTTCAATGCAGGCGTGTGCATGTTGCAGTATTTGCTGTACCGCCGGTTGTTGCTGGTACAGGCCTAGATCAGCCGTGAGAAACGTGAAGCTGTCGCCACGATCGATCGCTGCTTGGATGATGTCCGTGTCATTGCCGCCCGGCAACTCGATGATGAGCAGATGTGCCATGTGGTCTTACTTTGGATGGGTTGCGTGAAAAATTTCTGCATGTGATGCAAAGCGTTGACTCACACTCTCAATGCGTTCTTCAAAAGAATCCTCAAAAAAGTAACCAGCCTCTGTCCACGCTTGATGTGCGAATGGAACACAAAGTGTTTCACCAAAAACCATGCACCCCACATAGCCAAACAAAGCGCGTGCTGAAGGGATGCCCATTGCACCACCACTGCTGCCTGTTGATGCTGAGCAAATTAATACAGGCTTATCGACAAAAGGATTCGCGAAAGATGCGTCGATGTAAGCCAAACGCGATACCCAGTCGATCATGTTTTTCAAGTACGGTGTGAGTTGGCCGTTGTATTCGGGGCTGGCCACCACAATTCCGTCGCAAGCTTGGAATGCCGCATGAAGCTCCGCTACTTTGGCCTGCACCTCTGGGTCGTACTCAAGGTCTTGGTTAAAGATTGGGAGGTGCTCTGCAAATGGCTCTGCCGTTAGGAAGCTGCAAGAGTTCTCTAACCGCTGCGCAATGTGGTTGAGCAGCCTTGCATTGAACGATGCTTGTCGTTGGCTACCTGATAGGAGTAAAAGTTGTGTCATGGTGACGCTTTATTCAGGGGTGAGCCCTGCACTTTGGATGGCGTTATGCCAAGCCTTGTGCTGTTTCTTGGCGTAGGTTTGCAGTTTGACGGGAGAAGAGCCAAAGGGCTCAAACCCTAGCTTGGCAAATTCAGTGCTCACATCTTCGCGCTGCAAAACCTCTTGGATGGCTTTGGACAAACGCATGACCATGTCATTGGATAACTTGGCTGGACCGAAGACACCGGCCCATGGCACGATAGGCAAATCGTGCATGCCGGCTTCATGCCATGTGGGGATTTCGGGCAACAATGGGCTGCGTTTGTCAGACAAGGTGGCATAGGCTTTGAGCTTGCCTTCTTTTACAAAAGGCAAGGCATTGGCGGGGGTGGCAAACATCAGCTGAATGCGGCCCGCCACAAAGTCGGTCATGGCGGGGACTTCCCCTTTGTAGGGCACTTGCGTCATGTGAAGCTTTGCTTGCGATTCCAGCTCAGCCGCCAACACGATGGACGCCACGTTGCCTGTGCCGTAGTTCAATTCACCCGTGTGGGTGTGTTCGTAGGCAATGAATTCATTCAATGTTTGTGCGGGCACACTGGGGTGTGCAAATAAGAACATCGAAAACTTACCTGCCGTGCTGATCGGCGTGAAGTCTTTGACAGGATCGTAGTGCGTGGCTTTGTGCAGTGATGGAACTGCCGACATCGCACCGTACGTCGCCATGAACAGGGTGTAGCCATCGGGCGCTGCAGCGGCCACGGCTTCAGCTGCAATTGCGCCATCTCCGCCGGGCTTGTTGTCGATCACGACTGGCTGGCCGAGTTTCTCGCCAAGCGGTTTGGCCATGATGCGTGCCACCAAATCGGCGCTGCCGCCTGCGGGGAAAGGTACGACTAAATGAATCGGTTTGTTGGGGTATGTTGGCGCTTGTTCGGCAGCCATGGCATGTTGCGTGCACAGCAGTGCCGCAAAGCCCAAGACGTTGAGCAGTTTGTAAGTTCGAGTGTGAATCATGGTCTCGGGATATTTATTTTTTGGAGCATCGTGTCAGGGTATGGCCTTGCAAGCTTTCACTCGCAAGGCCATCAGGGCCACCTTATGCGGTCGTGTTCACCGCACTGGCTGCATCCATGCTTTTCAACTTGTCATCTAAGCTTTGTAAAAAGTTAGTGACATTCGCTGTAGAGCTGTTGCCTCCCATCGAGCCCATCAGATTTGCAAAACTTGATTGCAAATTGTTGGTCAACGCTGAGTTGCTAGAGGCTGCCGTGGTTGCATCTGCGGTAATGCCCGCTGTACCACTCATTTGTTGAATCAAGCTTTCCAAGCTTGCTTCTAACTGGGCGTTAGAAGGCGCTGTGGTTGCTCGACTGCCTAAAAAAGCCTGAGTGGTTGCAGTGTTAGACACGGTTGAATTGGCCGCCGCTTGTGGTGGAGGCGGTGGCATGTTGAGCAAGAAACTACCCTGACCATTCGGGCCCGTGGTGGTTTTGCCCTGTTGCTCCAACGCTGCTTCTAAGTTTTGGATAAAACTATTGAATGCTGTGTCGGTGCTAGAGGCCTCCGCCGTGGTTCCTGCAGTGGTGGATGACGTGCTGTTGGATGCTTGGGTTGCTGCGTTCGCGTGATGGTGACCGCCGCGTGCCGCATGCATGGCTTTGGCCGCTTGCTGCGCGCCTGCCAAGTCGCCAGCTTGCAAAGCATCCCCGACTTTCGTCAGCGAGCTGTTACTAGAGCTGGTATTGGTTTTGATACTTGCAAATGCTTTTTGAGCGCCCGCAAGATCACCCGATTGCAATGAAGAAAATAAATCCTTCATGCCTTGTTGGCGCTGTTGCCATCCGTTGACTGAGCTAGCTTGGTAGCTAGACCAGCCCGCGTTTGACGCGCCTACTCTCATACCCATGATGATTTCTCCTTAGAAGAGATTGATTTAATGCAAACCTGATTCATGTCAATCAGTGATTTGCAACAGATCAGGCCCGCAATATCCAAGCCATAAGCAGGGTTTTGTTGAGTAAAGATGCTTTACAAACCGAAAAGGCATTCATAGGTATGTGTTTTTATTGCCCGCAGCATCATGAGGGAGATCGACGTCGTCTTTGTTTGCTCTACCAGCACATATGGCCGGTGAGCAATTGCCACTTCAGCGGCAAATTTTTGCCATTAAGTTTGCACAGCTTTGCGTATTGGGCAAGCCGATGCCGCTGTGCTTTTATCTTTGCAATGTAAAGAGGTTAAAGATTCCTTCATGTCTACCGATATTGAGAGATGTAAAGAGGCGATTTCTGCTTCTTGTGTTCTAGAAGGAATTCATCATGGGTATGCGCGTCGGGAGTTCATCCGCTTCGATGACCAGCCAAGCAACGGCTGTCAGTGGTTGGCAACAGCGTCAGCAGGGAATGAAAGACCTGTTCGCTAAGCTTAATGCGGGTGATTTGTCAGGCGCTCAAAAAGCCTACGCCGCATTCGCGGCAAATAACAACATCAAGAGCGATAGCCCCATGGGGCAACTTGGCGATGCGTTGAAAAATGGCAACTTGGCAGCCGCTGAAAAAATTGCACAGTCACTGCAAAAGAGTCGTGCGACTAGCCCAGTTTCTGCACAAGCCAATGCCAACAACCAACAAGTCGCATCCACGCTGAGCATGTTGCGCGGTCAAGGGGGACAAATCGATACCTTGGTGTGAACTACTTAGAGGACACTTCTGAATATTTTCCTTCGCGTTCAAGCCGTTGTTTTAAACCAGAAGAAATTTTTGAGCTTTAAGAACGGCTTGAGTTCGGTTGAAAACTTTGAGTTCTCGGAAAATCTGATTGATATGAATTTTGACGGTTTGTTCGCTGATCGTTAGCTTGTCTGCAATGATTTTGTTCGGATGTCCGTCGGCAATGAGTGAGAGCACTTCGCGTTGCCGTGACGTCAATCGGAAGTCTTGCGATGACTCTTCAATTGGGGCGACTTGCGCGCTAGGCATGTCGATCAGCGCTTTGACTTGATCGCAAATGAATTGGCTCACATTGTTTTTAGAAATGAAGGCCGATGCACCCGATTCAAGTGCTCTCTTTTTCCATTCGTTGGGTTCTAGGCCCGAAATGGCGACAACGTGTTTGACATTTGTCCGATGCTTGAATAGTGCAATCGCTTCTTCACCGCTTACGCCGTTGAGAAGAATGTCAAGAACAACCACCCATTCAAAATCAACCGAACTGTTAAGAATTTCTAGGCCTTCGGTTGTATCTGCTGCAAGCTTGATGGGAATTAACCACTTACCAAATTCAGAACTAAATTTTTCACCTAGTGCGTCTCTATAAACTGGATGGTCATCAACGATTAAAAGCGCAGGTCTTAGCATAAAAGTATATTTTTTATCGATCCTAAGCAACATGATGCATATGAACAATAGCCAATCAGTTGTACTAACTACTAATTAATTTGATATTTCAAGAGATTTTTTGCGAGGAAAAATTCGATGAAATTAACTTCCTATAGAGCTAAAGTTCTGTATTTCAAATCTGAGAAATATCCCGTTTTCTATGAAAATTAGGTCCTGCCGCCAACAGCTGTTGTGTCACTTTCATGCACGGATCAACCAACTCAACAGATTTCGACGATTTGTCCTCTCTTCAAATTGCGAAACAAAAATCAGCCTATATCGTTAAAACAGCACGTTCTGTCACGGTCACTAATATTTTGGCGCCTGTGTTTGCGCTGCTGCTTTTTCATGACGATGCCGAACCGACGAAGTTGGCAATTTGGTTGGCTTACATGACGATTGCGACGTTCATTCGCACATGGTCCACTTCTCAGCTCGAGTACAAAGAAGAAAAAATTAGCACACCCCAAAGAGATTTGAATGTGGTGACGTTCGGTGTCGGACTGATTGGATTTGGGTGGGGGCTTGGTTGGGTTTTGTTGGTGCCAGATTTAGACGCGATGAATCGCATGATTTATTTGTACGTCACGGCTGGCGGCATGTTCAACACCATGTTTGGGTACTGTGTTCATTGGCCAACTTTTTATAGTTTCATCATCCCGACGATGGTGCCCGCGATGTCAACGGTCTTGTGGAATCGAGACATTTTTCCTTGGCCGTTCGCGATTGGCATTTCAATTTTGTTCATTTGCGTGATCAAAATCGCAAAGAATTTTTCTAAAACATTTGAAGAGTCTGTTCGCTTGCGATTGCGCAATGAAAAGCTTTATCAAGAGTTGTCCGCCGAACGTGATCAATCGATTGCCGCCAATGTGGCGAAGTCAAAGTTTGTAGCCTCAGCGAGCCATGATCTTCGGCAGCCCATGTATGCCGTCAATATGTACTTAGATTCGTTGGACGTGCATAAGATCCCGCCAACGGAGCAGTCAACCATTGGCAAGATCAAGAGCAGTGTGGTCACGCTGAATGAAATGTTTGAGTCGTTGCTCAACATTAGCAAGTTAGATAGCTTGAGCTACAAATCGAGTCACCAACTCTTCTCGGTTGAAAAGTTGGCCGCATCACTCAAAGAAATTGTGAAGCCACATGCGCTTCACAAGAATTTGGCGCTTCAATTTGATGTGCAAGTTAAGTCAGCTGTCGGGGATGACGCCCTGTTGAGTCAAGTTCTTTTGAATTTAATCAACAATGCGATCCATTACACAGACCAAGGGAGCGTCAAGATCGGCTTCTTTTCTGTTGAGGATTGCTTACACATCACCGTGAGCGATACAGGATGTGGCATTTCCGTTGAGGATCAATCCCGCATCTTTCAAGAGTTTTTCAGAGTCGATAAAACACGCGGTCAGCATGACGGCTTAGGCTTAGGCTTGTCCATTGTCAGCAGGCTTTGCAAACTCATGGGGGCTGAAATTTCAATCAGTTCACAGCTGAATTTGGGTACCACTTTCACGGTCGCGACACGCTACGCTGTGGCTGTCTCAGATCAACCACCAGATGTCACTGATTCGAATGATGGAATTGCCGCTGCGAAAAAAATAGCCATCTCTGGCAAGACGATCGCAGTGATCGAAGATGACCCCATTGTCTTAGAGGCTTACACACAAGCGTTAACGGCGCGTGGGGCCATCGTCGTCCGAATAGCTTTGGATGATCAGGCATTCCAAAGCCAGATGGCAACACTGGACGCAAGTTCAATTGATTTCATCATCAGTGACTATCGACTCAAGACCCGTTCTGGCGCTGAGATGATCAATAAGTTGCGGGAGACTTTCAACGATGAAATACCGGCCGTGATTGTGACGGCAGATACCTCCCCATCACATATTCAATTTTTTACCAATTTGAATATTCCCGTTTTGCATAAACCCGTGAGTTTTGAGCAAGTGATTGCGATTGTGGAAACGCGCCTTGCGATGCCTCATTCATAGAGGTTCTAGCTCGAAGGTTCTATATGAAATTTGTGTGCGAGTGATTAGCATGACGCTGTGTTTGAACAGAACACAATAGTCATCCTTAGACTAGGAATCCCCGTGTAGCAATACACGGGGATTTTTTTAGGGAAAGCCTGCTAGTGACGTGAACGCGTATCTGCTAAAAACGAATGACAGAGACATTCAAAAGTGAAATGACATGCAAAAACGAAACTTCTTCCGCGTTGCGATAGGACTTGGTCTGGCCGCTCTTGCTGGCTTCGCGCAAGCCCAAGAGAACACGTTCAAAATCGGCTTGATCTTGCCAATGTCGGGGCCTTTTGCCGCCACGGGTAAGCAGCTGGAGTCTGCTGCTCGTCTTTACATGGCGCAACATGGTGATACCGTTGCAGGGCAAAAAGTGGTGTTGATTGTCAAAGATGACACAGGTGCACCTGAGGTGACCAAGCGAATCGCGCAAGAGTTGGTCATCAACGACAAGGTCAAAGTGTTGGCCGGTTTTGGGCTCACACCTTTAGCCATGGCCACGGCGCCCGTTGCGACCCAATCCAAAACGCCGATGGTGGTGATGGCTGCAGCTACCTCCATCGTGACAGAGGCCTCTCCTTACATCGTGCGCACGAGTTTTACGGTGCCGCAGGTGGTGGTGACATTGGCGGACTGGGCTTCCAAAAACAACATCAAACGGGTGGTCAGTCTGGTCACTGACTATGCGCCTGGTATTGATTCAGAGAAGTATTTCAATCAACGGTTTATGGCTAACGGTGGCCAGGTGATTGAGACGTTACGTGTGCCTTTGCGAAACCCTGATTTCGCCCCGTTTCTACAACGGGTACGCGATGCCAAGCCCGATGCGTTGTTCACCTTTGTGCCTGCGGGTGTGGGGTCAACGTTGATGAAGCAGTTCGCTGAACGTGGCCTTGATAAGGCTGGCATTCGTTTGATTGCGGAGGGGAGCGTGACAGACGATGACATCCTCAACAGTATGGGCGAGGTGGCCGTGGGTGTGGTGACCACGCATCATTACTCAGCATCACACAAATCTCCACTCAACAAAAAGTTTGTCGAATCGTTTGGCAAAGCAAATGGCGGTGCGCGTCCGAACTTCATGGCGGTGGGCGCTTACGACGGTATGCGTGTGATTTACGAAGCAGCCAAGGCGAGCAAAGGGCAGGGCGGAGATCCTTTGCTGAATGCGATGAAAGGCCAAGTGTTTGAAAGCCCGCGTGGCCAAATTTACATTGATGCCCAAACCCGTGATGTGGTGCAAAACATTTACATCCGTCGCGTGGAGCGCGTGAATGATCAGTTGTGGAACCAAGAAATTGAAACAGTGACCGATGTCAAAGACATTGGAAAAAACCGTTAAGACGATGCGTTTGGATGCCTTGGCTTTGCTGCAGGCCGAAAAAGCCTGCCGTGATGTGATCAGCGCTGCTGCAGAGGCCGTGGATCAACAAAATTATTTAGCCCTAGTGGATTTGTTCACAGATGATGCCAGCTTGGTACGTCCTGGTGGCGCTACGTTGAACGGACGTGCCGAGATTTTGGCGACTTACGAAAGCAAAGATATCAACCGGTTGACACAACATTTAATTTGCCAGCAGTCCATTCAGGTATCCCCTGCGGGCGTAGCGCAATCACGCAGCAAAGTGCTGCTTTACGCCACAGATCGTCAGCGCGACCTGACACCCAAGGGGCGTATGGCAGACGCGCAGCATCAAGTGGGCGTGATTGAAGATCAGCTGTTGTTGACAGATGACGGGTGGAAAATCAAAAACCGTTTGGCGTGGTTTGAGTTGTTCGTGCCGAGTTGATTTCAAAGGTCTAGCACTAAGCGCGGTGACTTGCTGCGTGAAATGCAGACCATCATGCAGTCGTTTTTTTCTTGCTCTTCGGGCGTGAGGTACATGTCCCAGTGCTCTGGCTCGCCCTCTTTGACTTGCGTCAGGCAAGTGCCACACACACCTTCGCTGCAAGAGAAGGGGACCTCGACACCCGCATCTTGCAGCACTTGCAAAATGCTTTTTTCAGGCGGTACTGTCAGTGTGAGGTTGCGTTGGGCCAAGTGCACTTCAAAGGTGTTTTGATCGCTCATGCGGTTGCTCCAGTTTGCTCTTGTTGCAGATGACGCTCGATCACACGGCGGGACTGCACGCCTCCGGCGTCGATGTTGAGCATGAGCAGCTTGCGATCAGGGTGACGCAAGATGTTCTCCTGCTGCAGCTGCAACATCTCCATGTCTTCACCAAAGATCTTGCCTTGCCCCTGGCGGATGCTGTCGGTCAATGCCGCATCATTGGCTTTGAAATTGCGAGCCATGCCCCAGTGGTACCAGTGCGAGGTTTCGGTCTCGGGGGTGATGAAGTCCACCACCACGCTGTAGGCCTTCTTGTCAGCGGGTGCGTCAAAGCCGCCGTGACCAGCGAGGGCCACGCCCACGTCGATCATGATGTGGCTGGGTGGTGAAAAACGGCAGATCTGCCAGCGGTCCACCTGGGCCTGCGGGTCCAGGCCGTTGGCGCTCATGGCCATTTGCCAGAACGGTGGCGCCTGGATGTTGTCCATGAAGCGCTGGGTGATCACCTTGTCGCCATCGACCTTGGTTTCGCACGGTGTCTCGTCGATCTCGGGCTGGCCAATGCTGGTCGAGTGCACATAGGTCTCGTGCGTCAAGTCCATCAGGTTGTCGATCATCAGGCGGTAATCGGCCTTCACATGGTAGAGCCCCCCGCCATAAGCCCAGGCCGGGTTATCGAAAAACTCGAACACCGGCATCTGCGCCTCGTCGGCCTGCGTCTGGTCACCGGGCCAGGCCCAGACGAAGCCGTAACGCTCAACCACTGCAAAGGCTTTGACCGCCGGGAAACCACGCACGCGCTGGCCCGGCATGTGAACGGTCTTGCCGTCGGTGCCCATTTCCAGCCCGTGGTAGCCGCAGCGCAAGCCGTTCTTGCAGGCTTTACCCAAAGACATGGGCGCACCACGGTGCGGGCAAAAGTCTTCGACTGCCGCGACCTTGCCGTCCACGCCTTTGAAGATGGCCATCTTTTCGTTGCAGATGGTGCGGCCCAGTGGCTTGTCGCCCAGAGCTTCAAGTTCGGCCAGCGAGCAGGCTACGTACCAGGTGTTTTTGATGAACATGCATGTTCTCCAGTTTCAATGACGGGACACGCCCAGCAGGCGGTCCAGCAGTTTGGGTTGTTGTCGCAGGGTGTCGGCATCGCTGGCATGCACCACGGTGCCGTGGTCCAGCACAACGGCGCGGTGGCTGATGGCCAGAATGGCTTGCGGGTGCTGCTCCACAATGATGGCCGACAGTCCCTCTTCGCGGGTGATGCGGGCAATCGCACGCAGCAGCTCTTCCACAATGATCGGAGCCAGACCTTCCAGAGGCTCGTCCAGCAAGAGCAGCTTGGGGTTGAGCACCAAGGCACGGGCCACGGCCAGCATTTGCTGCTCGCCACCCGAGAGCTGCGTGCCCAGGTTGCCCTTGCGTTCGGCCAGGCGCGGGAACATCTCATACGCACGCTGCGGCGTCCACGCACCGGGCCGTGCTACGGCAGTCAGGTTTTCGTGCACCGTGAGTGATTTGAAAATATTGCGCTCTTGTGGCACCCAGCCAATGCCTGCGGCGGCGCGGGCATGCGAAGGCAGGCTGTGCAGCGCCACACCGCCCAGGGTGATGCTCCCGCCGTGCTGGCGAGTAGCTCCGGCCAGCGTATCCATGAATGTGGTTTTGCCTACGCCGTTGCGTCCGAGCAGGGCCAAGGTCTGGCCTTCCTCGAGTGACAGACTCACGTCGTGCAACACCACGGCGTCGCCGTAACCGGCGCTCAGTTGTTCAACTTGCAGCAATGCATTCATGCACGCACCTCTTCTCCGTGGCCCAAATACACCGCCTTGACTTGCGGGTCATTGGCAATCACTTCGGGCGTGCCTTCTGTCAGCACCACCCCGTTGACAAGCACGGTGATGCGGTCGGCAAATTCAAACACCAGGTCCATGTCGTGCTCGATCAGCAGCACCGACACATCGGCGGGCAAAGCGGCCACGGTCTGCAGCAACTCTTCGCGTTCACCTGCGGGCACACCGGCCACCGGCTCGTCGAGCAGCAGCACCTTGGGCTCGCAGGCCAGCGCAATCGCCATCTCCAGCAAGCGTCGTTTGCCGTAGGGCAAAGCGGCGGTGTTCTGATGCATCACCTCGGTCAGGCGAAACAGGGCCAGTAGCTCTTCGCAGCGCGCCACCACGGCGGCGTCCTGCCCCAGGCGCTGCCACCAGCGAGCGCCCAGCCCACGCCGCTGCGATACCACCATGGCCAGCGTCTGCAGCGGGGTCATGCTGGCAAACAGCTGGTTGATCTGAAAAGTCCGCACCAGCCCCCGCGCCACCCGCGCGTGCGAGGGCAAGTGGCTGATGTCCTCACCCAGCAATTCAATGCGGCCTTCGGTCGGTGGCAACACGCCGGTCAGTAGGTTGATCAGCGTGGTCTTGCCCGCGCCGTTGGGACCAATGAGTGCATGACGCGCACCGAGCTGGAGTGACAGGTTCACATGGTCGGTGGCCGTGATGCCACCGAAGCGTTTGACCAATCCATGCGCTGCTAAAACAGTGGTCGTCATGCTTGATCTCCTTTGGTTTTTTTCAACCAATGGCTTGGTGACAAGCGTTCACGTCCGATCAACATCAGCATCACAAGAAATAAACCCATCCAAAAGGTCCAGTACTGTGGCGTGATGCTTGAAATGATGTCGTGCATCAGTTTGAACACCACTGCGCCCAGTACGCCGCCGTAAAGCCAGCCCACGCCTCCGATGACCAGCATCAGCACAGCGTCTGCCGATCGTTCGAGTGCGAACACATCAAGTGAAGCAAATCCAGTGGTTTGCGCGAGTAACGCGCCTGCTGCACCAGCCACACTGGCCGCCAGGGTGTACACCATGGCCAACCGTGATGGCACTGAGATGCCGATGGCGGCTGCACGCAATGGGTTATCACGCACAGCTATGAGTGTTGCCCCCCAAGGTGAATGCACCCAACGGCGAGCCAAGCCAAACAGCAGAAGCAACACGGAGAGCGAATACCACGCGGCGGTCTGACCGTACAAATCAAATTCAAAACGCCCTAGCAATGGCCCCATGACCACGCCTTGCAAACCGTCTGAACCCCCGGTGAGCCAATCAAGCTTGTTGGCCAATTCCAAGAGGAGCAAAGCGACGCCAAGTGTCACCATCAACCTTGTGAGGTCTGAGCCCCGCAAGATCGTCACCGAGCAGAGTGCACCCAGCAGGGTGGCCGCCAAAATGCCGACGATCAAACCCAAAAGTGGGTCTGGATGAATGAATTTAGCAAACAGTGCAGCGCAATAAGCGCCAAAGCCTAGAAACGCAGCATGCCCCAAGGTCACAATACCGGTGTAACCCAGCACCAAGTCGAGTGACACCGCAAACAGCGCAACGATGGCGATTTCGTTGATGATGAGCGAATGGCTGGGCAGCAATGCAGGCAAAGCAAACACGCCAATCCACAGGAGTGATTCGTACCAGCGCCAATGTGTCGGCGAAAGAAGTTGTGTCCGTGCGTCCATCATTTCGCCCCCTTGCGCACAAAAAGACCTTGTGGGCGCCAAATCAAAATTGCAATCATCAAGGCATAAACGATGAAGGCGCCGAGTTTAGGTACGTAGTATTTGCCAGCCACATCGGCAACACCCAACAACAGTGCAGCCAGCAACGGCCCCGTGATGGAGGAGGTCCCACCCACGGCGACCACGATTAAAAAATACACCATGAACTTCAGCGGGAAGGTGGGATCGAGTCCCAACACCTCTGCGCCTAACGCGCCGCCGAGTCCTGCCAGGCCCGAACCCACGGCAAAGGTCAGCGCAAACACCTGATTGACTGGAATGCCTAAGCCTGCAGCCACACGGCTGTCGTCCACACTGGCGCGCAGACGGCTACCAAAGCGTGTGCGTGTGAGTACATATTGCAGCGCTACCGTGAGCACTGTGCACACAGCGATGATGAACAGGCGGTAATGGCCCATGCCTAAGACTATGTTCTCGCCATCTCCAATTTCGGTGCGACCCCGCAGCCATTCGGGCAACTGCATGATCTGCTGCTGAGAACCCATGAAGTAATCCACCGTGGCCACGGCCATGAAAGCTAAACCAATTGAGAACAAGACTTGGTCCAAGTGTGGTTTGCGGTACATCGGGCGATACAAGCTGCGCTCAAGCACTGCGCCCAACAGGGCTGCACCACCAAACGCAAGTGGTAGACACCACAAGAATGGAATGTCCCAGCGTTGCATCAGCACCACCGTGATGTATCCCCCCACCATGGCAAATGCGCCGTGAGCGAGGTTGATGAAATTCATCAGTCCCATCGTCACAGACAGACCCACCGCCAAAATGAAAAGCAGCATGCCATAGGCAATGCCATCGAAAAGCAAAGTCAACATGCATGCTCCATCGGTTGTTCCAACCATTGGCGCATGGCTTGAACCACTGCCTCAGGGGCTTCTTGCATCGCCATGTGTCCACAGTCCGGAATGGCGACGATGTCAGGATGATTGGGTAGGTGGTTGGCCATGGCTTGATGTTGTGAAGGCGGGGACCATGCGTCAAGTGCTCCGCACAGTACCAGTGTGGGCGACTTGATGTGCTGCAACACCTGTGTGGCGTCGGGACGGTGAATCAGGGCGTGCAGCTGACGTTCAAAAATGTCAGCACTCTTGCGTTCGAACATTTCCAAAATGCTGTCAATCAAAGGGGCTTCAGCCAATCGATGCGGGGCTACCATGCCCTTGATCCACTCTTTGGCCATGGCTCGCACGCTTTGTGTTTGCGCCATCTGGAGCAAAGTCATGCGTTTGCGTACTTCTTCTTCCCCGGCTAAGCCTGGCGCCTTGGGTAAAAAGCCTGTATCAAATAACCCCAAGTGTGTCACGCGCGCAGGTGCCATGCGCATGACTTCAAGCGCGACACGTCCGCCCATGGAGTGCCCCGCGAGTGCAAAGCGTGCCGGCGCTTGGGCCAGTAATTGCTCGGCCATTTGGGTGAGGCTGTCGGCTATGCCGTGGTGAATGACCACGCAATCGAATTCAGATAAACCTGATGGCACGGCGCCCCAAGAGGTGGCGTCGCACATCAGGCCAGGAACGAGGATGAGCGTAGGCTTGCGTGCCTCCATCACTTGGACTTGCCTGGGTCTTTCACGTCCTTGATCGTGGCGAATTCTTGGTTCCACAACTGGCCGTTGATTTTTTCAACTTTGCGGATGTAAATGTTGTGCACCACATCACGTGTTTGCGCATCAATGAACATAGGGCCACGCGGGCTTTCAAAAATTTGGCCTTTCATGGCATCCAGTAGGGCTTGACCACCCGCGCCTTTGGTGGCTTTGGCAGCTTCGTAAATCACACGCATGCCGTCGTAGCCACCTACGGCCATGAAGTTCGGGCGCAATCCGTTGTTGGCTTTGCCAAATGCCTCGACGAATTTCTTATTGAGTGGTGAGTTGTGTGAAGCTGAGTAGTGGTGTGATGTCACCACACCATTGGCGACATCGCCCATACCGTTCAAGATATCGTCATCCGTGATGTCCCCTGTACCAATGAGGCGAATGCCCGCTTTGTCTAAACCGCGTTCAGCAAACTGCTTCATCAGCGGTGCTCCAATGCCCGAGGGGACGAACACATAGACCGCATCAGGTTTTAGGTCACGTACTTTTTGCAGGAACGGGGCGAAGTCTGGATTGCGCATCGGTACGCGCAGAGACTCAATGACTTGGCCCCCGTTGAACGTCAAACGGTCTTTGAAGTATTTTTCAGCATCGATGCCGGGCCCGTAATCCGAGACCAAGGTCACTACTTTTTTGATGCCATTGTTGGGTGCCCAATCTGCCATGGCGACCGCCGCTTGTGGCAGCGCGAAACTGGTGCGAATGACAAAAGGGGATGCTTCGGTGATGCTGGACGTGGCCGCTGCCATCACCACCAAAGGTGTTTTGGATTGGGTCGCAATCGGTGCAGAGGCCAGTGCTAAGGGGGTCAGGCCAAAGCCAGCCAAAACGCTGACCTTGTCGTTGACGACCAATTCTTGGGCGATGCGCTTGGTGACATCGGGCGCGCCCGTATCGTCTTTGAAAATGAGCTCTACTTTCTTGCCTGCCACAGTGTCGCCGCGTTGTGCCACATACAAACGTGCTGCAGCCTCAATCTGTTTGCCTGTTGAGGCAAAAGGGCCAGTCATGGGGAGGATAAAGCCTATTTTGAATGTGTCTTGTTGTGCGATCGCTTGTGAGCCAGCCAAAGAGAGGCCAGACAGAAGTGATGCCAAAAGCAAGCGACGTTTTTGAATGTTCATGAAGGCCTCCTAGTGAATATTTGCGGCTGATCTTCACTGATAGGGTAAGCCACACTTATCCAGAAAAACCCGAACACCGAGCACCTAGGTGACTCGCTCAACTCTTTTCACGGTTGAGATAAATATTGGCGCGATAAAACAGAAAGGCAAAGAAGTTAAACAGTAAAGCAATCAGCGCAAAGTTTCGGTACCACTTGATGTCATTGGCCGCTTTGTCTTGCGCCAAGGCGGCCATGGTTTGCTCAGTTCGCGTATGGATATCGTTGCCTTGATTACAAATTTGATGCGTGGCGTTGTAAGTGTCTGTTTGACGTGCAGCAATCGTTTCGCAGTTGCTCATCAGTTTGTCCGCGCTGGCGTGTAACGCCTGTTCTTTTTCCAACATGTCGTTGAGGTTTTCCAACTGCGCCTCATGACGCCAATTTGCAAACCAATAGGCTGGCAGCAGGCTTGCGACGAAGCATGCAAGGCAGAGTGTTTGAAAGCGCGTCAACTTCATGCGCCGTAGCCGTCGACGATGGCAATGGTGCCAATGGAGTTGTTGATGCGGTGCGCAATGATGGCTTGGTAGGCCTCGCTGTGATACCAAGCTTCAGCGATTTCACGGTTTGCGAACTCAACAACAACATGGCGCTCACCTTGAGCTTGGCCTTCTAGTTGCGTCGCGTGACCGCCGCGAACCAAATATTGCCCGCCGTAGGCAGCAATGGTTTGAGGGACTTGGGCTGCGTAAGTCGCATACGCTTGCGGGTTGGTGATCGTGATTTGTCCGACCAAATACGCTTTGCTCATGGGCTTAACTCTTGTAAAACGCTTCGACCTTGCCTTTTAGTTTGATTAACAAAGGCTTGCCTTTGCGGTCCAGTGTTTTGTTGGCAGGGACTTTGACCCAACCTTCAGACAAGCAGTACTCTTCTACATCAAAGCGGTCTTTGTCATTGAAGCGAATGCCAATGTCGTGCTCAAACACCGCCGCGACATAGTGCGGGCTGCGAGGGTCGATGGACAAATGATCGGGGAGGGCGGGGCGTTGTGTGTTTGTATCAGTCATGTGTGTAATTTTCCATGATTTATCCGGCTTGATGCCTGTCTGATGGGGCGAAGGGTTTGCAAATAAAATCCGAATACCTTATGTCCAAATTTTTATTTTTATTCTGTGCTGTTGTGTGGCATTCAACCCTGTGGGCTGGGTGGGTGTTTCTTACCAATAACAACCACGGTGCCAACGATTACTACTACGCGCCTGTAGAAGACAAGGGCAAGATCAAAGTTTTGCGCACGTTCACGCAAATGCCATTGGATGCCAAAGTGCCTTTTCATACGCCCAAGGCGGTCGTGAAGGTGACTTTGTATAACTACTCATCTGAGCAGTCGACGTACGAAATCAATTGCCAAGAGCAAACGATTCAATTGATGGAGCGAATTTTTTACCGCGATATGGTGGGTAAGGTGCCATTCATCACGCATCAGGTCAAAGACACGTTTATTCAGCAGAGTAATTCAGAGTTTGCCAAGCAGTTCATCAAGACGCCTTTGCACTTTGATGACATCCGACATTACCGAATGCATGAGGCTGCCTGCCGGTAAAAAGGGGACCGCTCTCGGCGGTGAATTGGAGTCCACACGCGCCCTAAAACTTCGGGCTGGTGGCGAGAGCGGTCATAAACCTAAGCAACCTTGAACCCTATATATCGGTCCAAGCTGCCAAGGCTTTAGCTAATTAGCCAATCAAATCTACACGACCATCTAGGCTCATCACGCCGGTGATGACGCTGAGCTTGGGATGACGCTTGAGCACTTGACGGCGGAACTCGTTCAAGGCTTCTGCGTGGGCTTCTGTTTCGTCGTGCTTGTCGGCCACTTTGTCGTCACCGAAGGCCAATTTGGCTGCACCGCAATCGCGGTGGGTGATGCCCACCACGCGTTTGATGTGGTGCAAGGACACGGTGATGTCCAAGTTGTCCCAATAGGCCTTGTGCCAAGCTGAGAACTTGGGATGAACCGCGCCAATCGGGCCGCCGGCAATGACGAATTGGCTGTAGTTGTCGGTCAACTTGTCGCGGCTGATGCCTTGCAACAAGCCCATGTATTGCCAGCTCAAGGTTGTGAAGCGTGGGTCAATACAGTTCACCAACATGGCTTCGTAGTTGCCGCTGGCAGCTTGGGCTTGGAAAGGCGAGAGGCCCATCAAACCGCCGGCGACTGTGGCGGCACCTGCGGCTAAGAAGCCACGGCGTGAGTGGTTGCCGGCCAATTGAAGCGGGCCGCAGCAGGCGCAAGTAGGGGTCATGTTGCTCACAATAATGTCCTTGTTGTGGTTAAAAAGAGAGTTAGCCATTGGTTCTCGGCATCAAACCGATAGGCTTTAGTGATTTTGATGATTTTTCCAGAATTTATTCATACACGGGCTTGGGGCTTGTGCCCATGAGCGCCGTCGATAATGACGCCAACCATGTCTAAGCCCCCGTCTGAGTCTTCTGTTTTTCGTGTTTTGAGCCTCATCCCACCGATGACGCAGCTCAACACGCCTTACCCGTCTACCGCCTACTTGACGGGGTTTTTGCGTTCTCAGGGCGTGGATGCTGCCCAAGAAGACTTGGCGCTGGCGTTGGTGTTGGCGTTGTTCACGCCCGAGGGTTTGAAGCAAGTCCAAGATTGTGCGCTGGCACAGCCCGAGGCGGATCGCACGGCCTGTGTCAATTACTTCTTGGATTACTTTGAGCGCTACCAATCCACCATTGCGCCGGTGATCGCCTTTTTGCAGGGCCGTGACGCTACGTTGAGCCATCGCATCGCCGGCCGAGGCTTTCTGCCTGAAGGGCCTCGTTTTGCAACTTTGGACGCGTATGACGATGAGGGCAGTGGCGATCCACTGGCTTGGGCTTTTGGTGCCTTAGGGCAACATGACCGTGCACGTCATTTGGCTACGCTGTATTTGAATGACTTGGCTGATGTGTTGCGCGATGCCGTAGATAGTCGGTTTGAGTTTGTACGTTACGCCGAGCAATTGGCTGGTAGTCAGGCCACCTTTGAGCCTTTGGCTCAGGCCTTGGCTGCGCCTTCCACGTTGGTGGATCGAACACTCCATGCGCTGACCTTGGCTGCGATTGCCAAGCACCAGCCGCAATTGGTGCTGTTGTCCGTGCCATTTCCGGGTGCTGTGTATGCGGCGTTTCGCATGGCTCAGACCATCAAGGCGCATCATCCGTACATTCGCATTGGCTTGGGCGGCGGTTTTGTGAACACCGAACTGCGTGAGCTGACCGAGCCTCGTGTCTTTGACTACGTGGACTTCATCAGCTTGGACGCGGGTGAGCGACCGTTGCTCTCGTTGATTGAGCACTTGCAAGGCAAGCGCAGCGTCCAACGTTTGGTGCGCACTTTTGTGCGCCACGAATCAGGGCATGTACAACTCATGAACTGGGCCGAACCGGATGTGCTCTTCGAAGAGGTAGGCACGCCTACGTGGGATGGGTTGCCTTTGGATCGTTATTTGTCCTTGCTCGACATGCTCAACCCCATGCATCGTTTGTGGAGCGATGGGCGCTGGAACAAGCTGACGGTGGCACATGGTTGCTACTGGAAAAAATGCAGCTTTTGCGATGTGAGCCTCGACTACATCTCTCGCTACGAAACAGCCGCTGCTTCCACCTTGGTGGATCGCATTGAAAAAATCGTGGCAGAGACAGGGCAGACTGGTTTTCACTTTGTAGACGAAGCCGCTCCGCCCAAAGCACTGAAAGCTTTGGCTGAGGAGCTATTGCGTCGTCAAGTGCATATTTCTTGGTGGGGCAATATTCGGTTTGAAAAAACCTTCACGCCCGAGTTGGCCGAGCTGTTGGCTGAAAGTGGTTGTATTGCCATGTCGGGAGGCTTAGAGGTTGCCTCAGATCGCTTGCTGAATCTCATGAAAAAAGGCGTCTCAGTCGAGCAAGTGGCTCAGGTCACCAAAGGGTTTTCAGATGCAGGCATTTTGGTGCATGCCTACCTCATGTACGGCTTTCCCACGCAAACGCTGCAAGACACCGTGGATGCGCTGGAGTATGTGCGTCAACTCTTTGAAAACGGTTGCATTCAAAGTGGCTTCTTCCATCGCTTTGCCTGCACGGTGCATTCACCCGTGGGGCAAAACCCAGCAGACTATGGTGTGCAGGTGGTGCCATTGCCGCCCGTGAGCTTTGCCAAAAATGACATTGCCTTCATCGACCCCACAGGGACCGACCACGACACCTTGGGGCGAGGGCTTAAAAAAGCCATTTACAACTACATGCATGGCGTGGGGCTAGAGGCTGATGTGCGGGAATGGTTTGAGCTGCCCAAAGGCAAATGCCCCAAACCCACCGTCTCACGCCACAAAATTGCAAAAGCACTCGGGCATTAATTTTTCTTTGCCCCTCAGCTAAAAACAGGCGAATTTGTGATTAGAATAACGGCTTCGGAATTAAACACTCCACGCGGGAATAGCTCAGTTGGTAGAGCGCAACCTTGCCAAGGTTGAGGTCGCGAGTTCGAGCCTCGTTTCCCGCTCCAAATTTCAAAGAGCCCCTGAAACACATGTTGCAGGGGCTTTTTTGTATCTTTTCAAAGAACGTCGATGACCCATCACCCTTTGGACGCGCCAAGCTCAGAAGAGCTCTTCCGCCTGACCGATAACGGTTCAGGAGGCTGGTTGCAAACAGCCAAACGACGTTTGAAGTTTCGTTTGCGCTACTGGTTGTGCGAAGCACAGCTGCATCGCATTCGTCATTTCTTTCAAGCACATGGTTTAGAGACGCTCACGCATACGGAGTTGCCCGTCATGCTGCGTCCCATGCGTCCTTACTTGTGGGGTGGTTTAAATCCAGAAGCTCGGACCAATGCCATGCTGGCTCATTTTGAGTGGCTCATGGCTCGCCATTCTGCTCAAACAGTGGTTGAGTTTTTCAAACGTGGTTCTTTCACGTATTTTTCCCAAAGCTATCCTGAGGGCGATATCACCATTGAAATTGAGCCTGGCAGAGGCCTGGGGCGCGAAGGTGAGTTTGAACTTCATCTCAAATTCAACGGTGCTGCGGTGATGCGTGCCGCATTCAATGTGTTGCCCGCGCAGATGGTGGGCTTGCCGGCGGACGGCTACGTCATGGCGATTGGCAATATGCAGGGCCAGCGGTTCTTGAACCAAGAGATCAAGATCGTCACTCAAAAAATGGAGCGCACACGCCCACAAAACATCTTGATGACAGCGCTTCAAGGTTTGGCATCAGGGTGGCAAATGGTGGGCATGGTGGGCGTTTCAGATGTGGCCCATGTGTACGCCGGCTATCGCAGCTTGTCGCAGCGCGTGGGGCAAAGCTATGACAGCCTGTGGGAAGAAATGGGCACCACGGGCGCGCTTTCCAAAACGCATTGGAATTTGCCGATTCAATGGGTGGCGCGCTCCGAGCAAGAGGTGCCTTCTAACAAACGCTCTCAGTTGCGCCGTAAAAACGAAATCCGTCAAAAAATCTTTGACGAAGTTGCTCGCAACAGCGCGGGATTGTGAGCAACTTCGTGCCTAATGGCGTGGCTTATTTCTTAGGCAATGTGCCGCCACTCTTCACGCACTCATCCACGGTTTTGAACTCTGTGAATTTCTTGGTGCGCTCGTAGCTGGGGCTGTTTTTGTCGTGGCAGATGCCAGAGTCAGATTTCTTCACGATCGGCTCAGCAGCCGCTGCCGGCTGACCCGCTGCAGGGCGACCGCCACTTTTGACGCATTCATCCATGGATGCAAAACCTGTGAACTTCTTTGTGTTGCCGTAAGACGTGCTGGTTTTGTCATGGCAAATCCCTGCATCTGACTTCTTGACCACGGGGTCGGTGGCTTCTTTCTTGTCAGCTGCGTGTGCCAAGTTGAGGCTCAAACCAAGAAGAGCCGCGAGCAAAAAGTGAGGTGCGATGCGTTGTGTCATGGAGGTATTCCTTATTGGACTTTGTGATTTGGTGTTTTAAGCATGGCTCAAAAAATTTCAACGCCAATATAGACGAAAAAATATCGTAAATCGGTCATGGCTTGCCCGAGTCTCAGAGGTGGTCTGACGTAAAATCTGCCTTCACAACGACACTGCCCGAGTGGTGAAATTGGTAGACACAAGAGACTTAAAATCTCTCGCTTCCGTAAGGGGCGTGCCGGTTCGATTCCGGCCTCGGGCACCATTGAATTAGCACAAGGAAGGAGTTTCGTCATGGCACGCTACAACGCCGCGTATGAAATCCATGTGCATGGACTGGTTCCCCTGCAGCCCGAAGTCGGCTTAGACCAGTTGCAAGACGCGCTGCGCCCCTTGTGGCAATACGCAGGTGCAGCCTCTCTTGAAGACGGGGCGAGCAGTTCCTACCCCGAAGAGCCTGGCATTCGTTTCAACCCAGAAGAACGCACCTTGCAAATGTGCTGGACCGTTTCTGGCGATGACGACTTTCGCCAAAGCCTCGACGACATGTGCATGAATCTCAATGAGCTCACAGCCGCAGGCGCAGCCATCGAGGTCACGTTTTATGACAACGACTTCGATGAAGAGGATGAATCCCGTGGCCAAAATTCACGCGATGATTTCATGATGCTGTTCGTAGGCCCCACGCCCGCAGACATCATGCAAGCCCAACGCGATATGTTGGTCAACGATGTGATTCACCTGATGGAGCGTCACTTCGACGGATCAGAGTTGGGCGGAGTGGTCAACGAAATTGACAAACTCTTCTCCGACCGTTTTGACAACCTCGTGAATTCCCTCGATTTGGGGCGTTCGCCACGTGGGCCCAATGGCGGCCACGGCGGTGGCGGTCACGGTGGTCGTAAGCCACGCCACTTGCACTGAGGCAAACGCAACGCAAAAGCTTCTCGCTTTTGCCTAGCCTTAAGACATAAAAAAGCCGCTCATCTGATGAGCGGCTTTTTTATTGGGTAGGTTCAATCAGTTGGACTTGATGCCAATGCCTTTGAACTCACCTGTGGCAATGCGTTTTTCCCACTCGGCAGGGCCGGTGATGTGGGCGCTGGTGCCGCCGGAGTCCACCGCCACAGTCACAGGCATGTCGACCACGTCGAATTCGTAAATGGCTTCCATGCCGAGGTCGGCAAAGCCCACCACTTTGGCGTGCTTGATGGCCTTGGACACAAGGTAAGCCGCACCGCCCACCGCCATGAGGTACGCCGACTTGTGCTTCTTGATCGCTTCAATCGCGGTTGGGCCGCGCTCGGCTTTGCCCACCATCGAGATCAAGCCAGTTTGCGACAGCATCATTTCGGTGAACTTGTCCATGCGGGTGGCAGTGGTGGGGCCTGCTGGGCCAACCACTTCGTCGCGTACGGGGTCGACGGGGCCAACGTAGTAAATCACGCGGTTGGTGAAGTCCACTGGCA
>Ga0228703_1000396_pt1 | contig 33173 bp, 28 predicted proteins | sample McNCre217_Aug_MG_3_FD_178020 | JGI IMG/M metagenome (GOLD analysis project Ga0228703, IMG submission 178020) | Freshwater microbial communities from McNutts Creek, Athens, Georgia, United States - 29-17_Aug_MG | ecosystem: Environmental > Aquatic > Freshwater > Creek | place: USA: Georgia...
GTATATCAAATATTTCTATTTCTCTAAAGACTGCTACATGCGCTACAAATCCATCTACTCGAGATGCTATATCCACATGTTTCTCAGGATTTGAATTATATATTTTTTGAGCAACAACTAAATCTTGATGAAAATAATGACCCGAAATCAGACCTCCACTATCTTTTTTATCACTGAGAATCGGGAATAATTTAGTAATCTTAAAATCAGGATTAGATTTTAATTGATTTACTAATTTCAAATAATCTTTAATTAATGAAGGTAGTAGAGCTATGTTCTTAATTTGCATCGAATATTTTTTTTCAATTATGATCTATATTGAAGTGGGTGTTAAAGAAATAATATCATTTTCTATTTCAAGTTTATAATTTAAAGCTTTAACAGTTAAGTAATCCCGCAATTCTTGGATTGTTGGATATGCATTTTCACCAATGAATAGCCTGGCATCATCAATCAAAATAATATGCTGAAAATTACTCCCGATTAAAATCGCATCTAATTCCTCAAGAATAGGACAATCTTTTTCTCCTTTTGCTGTAAATCCACCAGAATAATGTCCATCTAGCCAAAAAATACTCGGTGTATTAACATCATTCATTAAACCCACCAATACAGCTCCACTATCGCCATTCAATATTTTAACTCTATCCAAGTACTTGAATCGATTTTGGGCTTTTAAACATAATGATTTGCTAAGTTCAATAGAATATAATCGCTCAAACCGATCCTTCTGTGCTTCGATCATATCACCTAAAAAAGTGCCTGTCTCAATTAAGCAGGTGTATTTTGATTGCTCTTGAAATTTTACGATGGCTAATTGCTTGATAATATGAGGAGGTGGACAAGGTTTACCATTATTCTCCCAATCTGAAATAATTAACTTTTTTATAAATGCATTATTTCGTGAAAGATCATTCCATTTAGACATTAAACTTGGTTGAATCAATCTTGGTGTAAATTTGAAAATCACACCCATTAATTTATTTATCATAATTAGACAAATTTGTGTTTTTGAGTTAAGTAAAATAAGGTATAAGCGACAAGTCCGAAAAATGCAGTAATCGTATAGGCATAAAAAGAACCTGCTAAGCCGTTAGAACTAATTAAAAAATAAGATGAAACCAAGAAAAAGATCGAAAAACAAATTGTAAGAACAAAAACGACTTTTATTAACCCCCTACCTAGCATTGCATTCATAAACAACAAATTAATTACGGAAATCAATAATCCTGAAAGCTGCAGGTGAAAATAATCACCTAAAACCTCAAATTTCGAAGAAAGAATTAATGTAATTATTGGTACACGAAAAACGTACAAAATCACTAAAAAAACGAGTAAAATGGGGATCATTTTATTTATGGAATCACCTAACACAACACCAAAAGATCCATTTTCTCTATTCGAAAAAATCGGGAAAAAGTAAATAGAAATGATACTTGATACAGGTAATAAAATCGCTCCAGATACCTTATTCATCCCCTCATATAAGCCAAGATCTGATAACGATAATTTCTCAACCAGAAAAAGCCTTAACAAAATTTCAACCCCATACCCAATCGCTGTTTGAATTAGAATCAAAAAAGAAAACTTTAGTAGCGGAATGAGAATATCCTTTAAATATTTAAATCGACTTATTATGTGTATGGGATTTATACGTAAGGTTGAATTCATGAAAAAGAAAACGACGATATGACTGATAGATAGACTAATAAGTATGGCGTCTTGCGTGATCAATGATAAACCAACAAGTATAATCGGAATTATTATATTCAATATTATTTCCCAAAATGCAATATTTTGAAATTTAAAATACCCATTCAAAATGGCTATTCTAGTTTTATATGCTGATAAAAAGAAAGTAGAAAATCCTATTACCATGACAAATTCGAAATGCTTCTCAGAGAAAAATAATGCTTCAGATATGTATTTCGAAAAAACAATAACAAGTATAGATGTTAGTGTAGAACAGACAAATGTTATTTCCCAAGCGGCTAAAGCTATTTTTGTTCTTACAACTGATTTATTGGAATATTCAGACAGGTACTTGGTAATCCCAGCCCCAGATGAAAATGTCGAAAATGCCAAAATGAAATTAATGAAACTTTGTGTCTGACCGTAGAGCCCCAATTTTTCTGGACCAAACTGAACAGATATGTACTTTGTAATTACAAAGACACTTAATATTTTGACCAGCGTAGAAAAAGAAGCTAGAGAACCTGCTAAAATAAACTTAGAGTCAATTAATCTGGCTAAGTGTTTCTTTATCACGACAAAGATTTAATAAATTTAGCAGGTACTCCCCCATATACAGAATTCGCCTCAAGGTTTGAATTAACAACTGATTTGGCTCCTACAACGGAATTTTCTCCAATTTCGGTTCCCTTAAGCAGCAAACTATCTATTCCTACCCAACAATTATTGTGAATAATAATGGGAATCGATGGGCCAGAATTGAGTCTTTTCGAAGGGTTTAATTCGTGAAAATCCGAATCCATTATTTTAACACCGGCACCCAATAAAACATCTTTAGCAATGTTTATTGAACTCGTTGAAAACAACTCACAACCATTCATAATTTGGGAATTTTCCCCGATTATTATTTGACTATGGGAAAATCTAACTTGTAAGATTATGCCTTGATCATTTGACCCTGCCATATGATAACCAAATACAACATTATTATGTACAACGAGTTTTCCCTTACCTTGAAGGCTAATTTTATGATTGAATTTGACATTTCTACCAATCTGAATTTCTGCACCATTTAACTTTGCTTGTAAAATCAATTTCACAAATCGAAATCGAGACATAACCGGATTCTTGCAAAACACATAAATATCCGAAAACGACTTATTAGCAAATCTCTTTAATAGGTTCATTTTTGAAATAATTTAAGATAAAAAGTGAAGTTATCTTCGCAGTAACTTTCTACCGAATGAAACTTAATCACATGATTATACTGACGCAGGGATAACGCCTCTTTAAATTCCAAATTATCAAGTATTTGAACAATAAATCTAGCTAATTGAGGTAAATTTGAAGTATTAGGAATCACATTATACAAGTCAACATGATTATAAGTTTCATCGACTTGTATCGCAACAGTTGGCACTTTTGACCATATGGCCTGTAGGCCTCCTACCCCACAATTTTCACCTACATTGATAGTAATATAAAGATCTAAACTTTTAAACGCGGCAGCAAGGTCATCTGTGTATCCAAATAGTTTGACCGTCTCTTCTAACTGGTATTTTTTAATCAAATTTTCTATAATTTCATAGTCAGGACCATCCCCAAACATGTAGAAAACAAATTTATTACCTAAAATTTTCTTCAATTCATATGCCAATAAAATATATTGATCAGTTCGCCTATCTGCTATATGCAATCTTCCTACTTGCCCTAGCGCAACCTTACCACTGATTGGTTTTAGCACATTGTCAACATCAATAATTTCTGGGCAACTCGACCCAATAGGAATGAAAATTGACTCTATACTACGAGATTTCTTATTGTAAAATCTATAGTCTTCCTCCTTTAGCTCGAAAATAATTGCATCTCGAAAGCGCCTATTGATAGCAAAAAACCATTTTAATATTCCTCGTAAACTAGAAGAATCAGAATGATTTGTTTCTACAATTTTTACGCGAGACGATTTATTTCGAAATAGATAGGCGAGTGTCCCAAAAAATGCCCCGTAAGTCAAATGCACATGAATTAAGTCAAATGAATACACATAACTTCTGTTTCGAAAAAACCATTGAAATGCAAGTATATAAATTTTAATTTTTTGAAAAACATGCCGCATTCGATTACCAAGAGATTCGGACTGAGTAATATTGGTAACATAATTTAACCGAACTTTATTATTAAGAGACTTTTTCAAAAAAGCACCTTGGTCTACATTATTAAAGAAGCACAAAATATCAACATAACTTCCCCTTCCAACTTGATCATTTGCCAAATCGTGTACTAACTTCTCTCCTCCTCCTTTACAAAAGGTGGGTAGAACATGTAAAATTTTCAACCTATCGTATTTCACGGATTTTCTTACGAATTCGTCTAATTTCCAATAGTAATGAGGGGCTGATTAGATTCACTAATCGAATCAATCTTCTCGTTAAGCGATTACGGAAAATTATCCATTTTAAACAAAAACCCATCTCTAATAGCTTAAGATTAGCCTCTTGCTCATGTTCTGCCAAAATAGCCGTAGGTCTTTTATAATTAGCAGGATCTTCATTTGTTAAGCTGAAATAGCTGCTGTTAACATGAATATAGGTATTCAAACTATTTTCAAACTTTCTCCAATCCAAAAATTTATTGGCTAGATATTCATTATATAGATCCTCGACGGAAGTAGAATCAGTCTGATCAAAAGGGTTTTTATAATCTTCTTGTACCCTGTTAACTGTCAATGTTAATGCTTTTCCCTTATAAAACGACGCCAAATTAGGTTGAATTGCAATTTCCCTCTCTCGAACACCTTTAACAATTAAATCTTCAAAATAATTTGGAGACTTCATCAGCGAAAAATCAATTCGATCAATTATGGATAATACATCGCTTTTTCGATAAATCGCCGCACTAACTTCCCAAGGATAATTCCAATGCATTGAATTAGTTTGGGTCCAATTCCACTTCAAATACTTCGGATGCTGTTCCAATTGCGGTCGATTCTCGATATTTAACCCAAGCCTTAAATGAAACGAAAATATAGATTTATCTTGCTCAAGTGCTTCAAATGCATGATTTATGTTCATCGTTTCAATAAAAAACACATCATCACAACCGAACATGATATAATTTTCTGATGCACGAATTAAACGATTTAAATCGGCAGAATAACTTGATTCATTTATCCAATTAATTCGTTTATACTTCTCCACCAATATTTCGTAGCTTATTCCAGGAATTGAAGTATATAAAATATGAATATTTTCTTCTCGGATGCCGGAATAAAACATCAAACTTGTCAGATAACCTTCTAATTGAAGTGGCCTATCTTTTGAAAATATAATTACGGATACCATTAATTATAATAAAGTGTGGTAGGATTTAATTGGGGAGTCGTTCTCCAATCTACATATACCTTCAACTTTTCAGCTGAGAGCTTATATCCTTTAAATAGATTGACTAAATAATCCATATTAAAATCGTAAGGATAATTAGCCATAACATCCAATGCTCCGCTGAACCAAGCATCATTTAAAATATCGACAAAATCAAAGGAGTTAATACCAACATCAATAGTAATTGCATCATCGTGCCGAACACTTGTAGCCCAACCTTGGTAGATGAATCTTTCACTTGTTTTACAATAAGAAACTTCAGGCTTACGATGATAATAATCAAGCGACTCTGTGATTTGTGTGGTTTCATCAGCAAAGTGATTGACTTTTTTAAGTGCATTTTCATAATAATCTTTACGAAATATCGCCATGGCGACAATATAGATCTTGTATGCATCCTCTACACTTTGAATGGGTGGATTTATTCTATGTATGAACAAATCATTCCATAATTTATATTTCCGAACTATGTATTTATCCTCTTCAAGAGGATTGTATTCCCCCCAAAAAAGTTTGCAGATAACAGAATTTTCGTTCACTAACACAGATTCAAAGTCCTTGAGATCAATCATATGCACAAACCAAGTATCATCTTCAATAAGTAAGAAATAATCATTGGGGTCCTTCGAAATTTCACGAAGCCAAAAACTTGCAGGATCTCCATAAAGTTCCTTAGCCCTTTTCGAATTACCAGAACGTATTAAATCATACTTCCCTCCATCGCTATTTGCCACCCAACTAATTTCTGGAAACAATTGAATCAGTTTATGCTTGTACTCCTCTTTGGTACCATCGTCAAGAATTATAATTTTATCGTAATTACGAACATTAAAAAGTACGGAACGAATACATCGTTCTAGATAAAATGGACGATTAAACGTTTTTATGTAGATATTCATTCGGGCTTAATCGTAGGTCTTCTGGCTTTTAAATAATAATACATAAAAACGGGAAGTATAATAAATATGTGATAAAATGCCGCACGATATCGAAGAGCGGAACCAGAATTAAATACACCAAAAGGGTAATGCATGATCATAGTAAAAACAATCACATAGAAAAGCATAAACAAAAAATATTGGGATATTGATTTTAATTTTATTTGAAGGATAATCCCTATTAGCAAATAATAAAGTATGTATCCTATAAAAATCAAACTCTCGAAATAGAAAGGGAAATAAATAGGCCTTTTGATAGCCTCACTGAACGTTGGCCCAATCAAGGCAATGATTGAACCACTAAACATTTTAGCATAATAGTCTGAACTAGTTACCCAAAAATTAGCATTTCGCGATGCACCAGCATCATCAAAGCCGATAAAATAGGCTTCTGCAATATCGACAAACCCACCATCATTTATAAATGGTAATGCTACCATATAAACGATATAAGAAAAGCATGCCAGCAAGAAAATATTTAAAATAAGTATACCCTTTGATTTTAAAGAGGCTTTTTGAATAAATAGCACGAAACAAAAAAAGGAAATTAATCCTATGGAATAATGTGGCCTAACCAATAGAGAAAGAAGTATACACATCCCAATTAATAAATGATTTGTCAACTTTTTCTCATACAATATTTCAAAAAGTCCACCCAATATTATTCCTGTCGAAAATACATTAAACGACTCCTTTCCTGAAACAGAGGTCCACATTGCAAAATCTGGCAGACTCAACATAAATATTACACCCCACATTCCCATTTTACTTATACCAGACCTCTTTAAACAATAATTCAAACCATAAAAAGAAAGAATACAAAAAAGTAAATGGCTTGCAAAAGGTGTATTAAACAATCGTGTAGTTGTACCCGCAATTAAATCAATTAGCGAGGTCCTATTGATTAACGAATCAACTGAAAGTTCAGCTTCAGATGTTGTATAACGATCTGAATCTCCCAATGCAGAGAACCTTGAAAAAACATACACTCCGAAAAAAATATAAAACACTTTAACGAAGAAATACGACTTTAATAATTTCGTCACTTAGTAATTATTTAATAATTCGATGATGGAATCGACTTCTTCCAAAGTTAATACAGGACTTAAAGGAATACTGATAATCGACTCATGTATAAGTTCCGAAATCGGATATTGACAATCGTTTAACTCCTTAAAAGCTAATTGCTTGTGCGGAGGAATCGGATAGTGAATTACTGTTTGAACACCATGTTTCTCCAAATAAACTCGCAACTTCTCTCGCTCTTTCGTTCTAAGGACAAATACATGCCACACATGCGATCGATCATTTTGAAGATTGGGTAAGACTAATTTATCGTTTTTTATACCTGCCAAATAGCGCGAAGCTACTAATCTTCGGTGAGCAGTTTCTTCGTTTAGGTATTTCAATTTAACGCTAAGAATTGCAGCATGTACCTCATCCAATCTACTATTAACACCCTTGAATTTGTTTTCATATTTCACCTTAGAGCCGTAATTCATCAAGGCACGAATGCAATTTGCCAATAGTGGGTCATTTGTAGTCACTGCACCTGCATCACCTAAAGCGCCCAAATTCTTTCCCGGATAAAAACTAAACCCTGCAGCATCTCCTAAATTTCCTGCCAATTTACCATTTTGATCTTCGGCGCCATGCGACTGAGCACAATCTTCTATGACTTTCAATTGATGTTTTTGGGCAATTTTAGAAATTGCATCCATATTAGACAATTGCCCATATAAATGCACGGGTAAGATGGCTACCGTTTTTTCGGTAATTTTTGACTCAATTTGGTTAGCATTAATTGTATAAGTAGACAAATCACAATCCACAAGTATAGGCACTAAATTGTTTTCAGTGATTGCCAAAATACTAGCGATATAGGTATTTGCAGGTACAATAATTTCATCCCCCTCGTTAAAGATACCTAGCTCCTTGTACGCACGAATAATTAAAGTTAAAGCATCTAAACCGTTAGCTACGCCAATTGCATGGTTACAACCACAATAAGCTGCAAATTCATCTTCAAAACTTTTCACTTCCTTACCCAAGATATACCAGCCCGAATCCAAAACACGCGTAAATGCATCGAGTATTTCTTCTCGATATTGCATATTGATTGCCTTTAAATCAAGAAACTTAATCATTGTTGGAATTTATTTTGCGGACAAATTTAGCAGGAGAACCATACCAAAGTTCATTTGACGGGATATTCTGCGTGACCAAACTACCAGCGCCAATCATCGCATTTTGGCCAATTTCAACGCCTCCAAGAATGATACTTCCAGCGCCTATACTCGCACCTTTTTTTATTAAGGTATTTTGAAATTGATTAGGGTAAGATTTAGACCTTGGATATTTATCATTTGTAAATGTTACATTGGGACCAATGAAAACTCTATCCTCAACCCTGATCCCATCCCACAAATAGACACCGTTTTTAATAGTGACTTCATCGCCGATTATTACATCATTTTCGATGAATGTATGCGCACATATATTACAATTTTCGCCAATAACCGCATGAGGCAAAATGACAACGAATTGCCAAATGCTAGTTTCCTGTCCTATCGTGTTTGATTGCACATCAGATAATGGGTGAATTTTAGCCATTTTTATAGTTTAATAATTCATTGTAATCTCTAATATAATCTGAAGCATCATACAAGTCGGACGCTAATACAAGGCAAACAGAACCACTTGAGAAATTAATCTCAGAAGCCCATATGCCAGGCGGAATATAAAGACCTACATTCGACCTATTTAACTGAAATAATTTTTGGTCTATACCATCATTTACCAGAACCTCAAAAGAGCCTGAAGCTGCAACCAAAAATTGATGACAATTTTTATGTGCATGTGCTCCTCGAGATTCCCCACCAGGAATATCGTATAGATAGAACACGCGTTGAATTTGAAATGGCAAATGACCATCATTGTTCAAAACAGAAATATTTCCGCTTCTATTTAAAACCTTCTCTACTTCAATTATTCTACAATCTGCTAAAGAAGAATTTTTCATTTTGTTTCCTTTTTAACTCTTTCTGAAAACTCATTAAAATCTCTTACATAATCGGACACATCGAATACGCTACTTGAGAAATGTAAGGATAAGGCATTTGTTGAAAAATTTTCCATATGCCTCCATGTCATAGGTGGCAAATAAAGACCCATATAGGAACGATTTAATGTAATTTTTTCAATGTTACCTAACCCATCTTTTATAACGATATCGAAACTTCCTGATAAAGCAATGATAAACTCATGTTGAGATTCAAAGGCATGCCCGCCTCTAAACTCTCCTCCTGGTACATCGTGAATCCAAAAAACTCGTTCGATGTCAAAAGGTATTTGAGATTGATTTTGGATAAATGTGAGATTACCACGTTCATCTTCAATCTTAGGTAGTGTTATTAGTTGAACTATGCTATTGTTTTTTTCCATTTAATAAATCTCATTCCATCATTTTCATCCACTTCCCTACCCCCACAATCACCCCCTCCGAAAACTCCTCTCTCCCAAACACCCCCACCCGAACCTTCTTTTGAATCAAGGGCTCCACCTTCTCAATCAACTGATATAAATAGGGCCTATCCACATTCCCCACGAGCACCAAATCCACAAAAGGAGAATTCTTCCCTTCCGCCAGCTCCCCCGTCAAATACACCTGGTCCACATTCCCCAGTTTCTTGATGATCTGATCCACAATCTGATCCAGTCCCACAAACTGCAGAATTATCCCCCGCAAGGTTTGAAACATCGGATGCGCCTGATTCACCACATAATGCTTCACTTTGGTATTTTCCTCCTCTTCCTGCACCTGAATCAAATGCATCTCCTGCAACTTATTCAACTCCAAACGGACCGTATTGCTACTCACCCCCAAATCACGCTCTAAACCCCGCAAGTAAACTTTACTGACTGGGTTCAACAACAATTTGGTCAGCAAAGCTACCCGAATCTTTCCCGAAAACAAGTGATCTAATACCAAAACAATATGCCTGAAACGGCTTCGCCCACCTGAGTCACATGAACCCAAGACAGACTGATACAATATTGAGTAACAAATTTATTAAATATTGCACAATCAACAAGTTTTTTTTCACCAAGCATTTATGCAATGGTCGTCTATTTCTCTGTACCTTGCAGCCATGAAAATGGAACAGAAATTCAGCTTCAGCCTAGGCATCGCGATTGCCTCGCTCTTTTTCTACCTAATTTACCGCGTTAGTAGCAACTCCCCATTTCTCGATGATGTCAATTTCATCGACTTTGTCTACCACCTTGCCCAAGCGAATCAGTCACTTAGCGACTTCCTTTTTCGGCTCTTTATGGTCGACAATAACCACATGGCTGTCGTTCCTAAATTAGGCCTGAGTCTGCAATACCTGCTGTTCCATGACATCAACTTCAAACGCATCCTGCTCATCAGCGCCTTCCAAATTGCCCTCATCGGTGGATGGTTTCTCTGGCAATTCAAACAAACAAAAAAACCGTTTTGGATGGCCTTGCCGCTACTACTTTGTTGGCTCCAGCCGCAGTACTACGAAATTTCCAATTGGGCGATGACGGGAATCCAGCAAAGCTCGGTCATCTTATTCAGTCTCTTAGCTCTCGAATGCATCGAAAAACCAGGAACAAAATATTTTATACTCGCGAACCTATGTGCGGCTTTGGCCTTTTATTCTTTCGGAAGTGGAGTGCTCGCCTTTGTGGGAATCGGGTATTTTCTTTTGATCAATAAACGCTATCGAGCGATTCCTTGGCTAATCCCCACGCCCATCCTCTTGCTAGGGACTTACCTTTTCATGAAACAATTGGGCAGTGTCGCTAATACCTCCAGCATTCAAATATCCCATGCCATCCCATTTTTTTTGAATCTCCTGGGGACCATGGCCATGCTCATTTCATCGCATGACGCACAGGCAGCCTGGACCCTGGGCGCCTTGATGCTCGTTTTAACGCTTTGGGGACTGTTCAACATCAATTACCAGTCCAAAATCGCCACGTTTTTACTGATGCTTCTGGCTAATGCCCTACTCATCGTCAGCAGCCGGGACGGACTGGGCATCTACATGGTCAGTCGATTCGCCACCTTGAGTCCGCTCATTGCGATGTGCTTGTACCTCCTCTATCTACCACGTATTTCCTCCAAAATTGGCGCAGGAATCCTCGTGCTTGCGCTGGCTTTCTGGTTAGGATCTTATATGCAGTATTTGCCCGTGATGTACCAACAAAAACATCAATCCAGCGCTGAGGCAGTAAATTGGTCCCGTAATCGGACTTGGATGTATGCAACCGAACGCTTCCAATTATATGCCTCAGACGTTTTGATTCCTAGTTTCGAGCAAGGCATTTGGCAAAGTGAAAATAGCCTGCTGACAGAGCCGCAATTCAAAAAATGCTTGCAAGCTCAAGCCTTATCCTTGCCCATTCAACAAGAAAAGCAAATGCTCCAAGTGTCGAACTTTCCGTTTGAAACGGGCCTTGAACGTCCCTACTACTTTATTTTCCTAAATGGACAAAAAGCCTATGTCAAAAACATTGAATTTAAGCCAAACAGCAAGAAAAACATGCTTATTTCCCGTAAATGGCTGATGCAAGTGGGGGTGGCCAACATGCAAAATGTCCATATGGAGCATGGCAAGTACCAAATATTCTTGTTTGATGCCACAAACCAGCGTTTTTGGAAAATGAATCAGACATTTACCCATTAAGGCAAAACAATATGTTCGCGTAAGCGTTTCGTAACTATGTCAAATCCAATTGTCAACATCAAGCACCTCTCCAAGCATTTTGGAAATTTTCATGCCGTTCAAGATGTTAATATTACCGTCAACTCGGGTGATGTATATGGCTTTCTAGGCCCCAATGGCGCCGGAAAAAGCACCACCATGCGGTGCATGCTTTCACTTATTCAGGCGGATAAAGGATCCATCGAATTGTTTGGAAAATCTATCCAAAAGCACCGGAGTGAAATCTTATCTCAAGTGGGATGCCTGATTGAAAAGCCCGACTTCTACAAATACCTCAGCGCATTTCAAAACCTGCAAATCTTCTCACGCATCTCGGGAAAACCTTCGACCAAAAAAGAAATTCTTGATATGCTCGAGTTTGTTGGCCTGCAGGGTCGAGAAAAAGATCATGTCAGTGGCTTTTCACATGGCATGCGCCAGCGGCTCGGTATTGCGCAAACACTCCTTCACCAACCTGAATTAATTGTCCTGGACGAACCTACCACCGGCCTGGATCCTCAGGGAATTATCGATATGCGAAATTTAATTTTGCGCCTGAAAAATGAACAGAAAAAAACGATCATTTTGTCCTCGCATAATTTAAGTGAGGTGGAACTAATCTGCAATCGGATGGTCATTATTCATAAAGGGAAAAGCATCGTAGAAGGGGAAGTACATGCATTACTGAACGAGGAGGAACAAATCATTCGCTTGCAAACCTCTTCAGATTCCATGGAGACATTACTGGCTTTTTTACAAAACCATGGCACTGCCATTCAGATCAATGACAATTCCGTTGAGATGAATATTTCGAAGGAGAAAATCCCTCAACTAAACGCCCAACTCGTTCATGCGGGAATTCCTATTTTTGCCATTGAGGCAAAACGCAAATTAGAAGACTACTTCATTAATTTACTCGCCTCATGATATTTCTCTACAGCACATACAACGAACTGATCAAAATAGCGCTAAAACCACGCAGCTATTTGGGGCTTGCTGCCATCACCGGCCTGGTGGGCATTATTCTATTCGCCTTGAAAGCGGATGGGATGTCCATGATTTCATTTGTCACGGCTTCTTTCGAACAAACCTTGCGCTTTGAGGGAGAAGTACTCAATGGAAATTTAGTTGCCTTTATTATTTTACAAATGTTGATCGTGCATATCCCTTTACTTGTCGCTCTCGTAACGGGCGATTTGATTTCCGGAGAAGCCGCGATGGGCACGTTACGTATGTTGGCAACTAAACCCATATCGCGCAGGCAATTATTGGGTTCCAAATTCTTAGCCGGAGGAATCTATACCTTATTGATCGTCATCTGGCTTGGAGTCCTCGCTGTTGTGGTAGGTCGCTGGCTTTTTGGCCCAGGCGATTTGATGGTATTGAATTCGGATGGGCTCGTTATTTTGCAGGAAAATGATGTCCTATGGCGCTATGCAGGTGCATTTTGTGTCGCATTTTTTGCACTACTAACCATCAGTAATTTATCCATTTGCTTGTCCTGTTTTTCAGACAATTCCATAGGCCCTATTGTTTCGACTATGGCCATTATCCTCTTGTTCACGATTATCGGAACATTGGATGTACCTGTTTTTGACCCCATCAGACCTTACTTGTTCACAACCCACATGGCATCTTGGCGTTCCTTTTTTGAGGATCCGCTGCCTTGGGAGTCCATTCGAAATTCTTTGGTTGTCTTGACCTTACATCATGTATTGTTTGTTACAGTTGCCTTATTTGCGTTTAACCGAAAAGATATCACCGTCTAATGAAATATTTACTTTTTTTGCTTTTTCCATGGGTGCTCCAAGCCCAAAATCCAGAATTGACGTTTAAGCGTTTGGTGCAAAAATTCAATCTGGTTAAATCGTATGAAGTCGTGGCCACCATCAAACCACAGATTCCCCTCATTCGTATTTTGCCAGTGAAAGCCAAAATCCACTTTAGTTACCCGAGTAACTTTCAGGTGCAGTCGGCGGGGATTTCCATTCTTCCCAAAAACGGTTTCTCAGAACTCCCGCTCTTGTTTAGCAAGCCTGACGATTTCACCGCCATTGCATCTGGAATAGAAAACAGCTTTGAAATCATTACCCTTTTGCCGAAACAGAATGATTCAAACATTATTTTAGCGAAAATTTGGGTAGATGCGAGTGCCCTATTGGTCGTTAAATCACAAATAACGAGCAGGAGCAATGGTACGATTATATGTGAATTCGACTACAATCAAGAAAAAACCTGGGGCCTTCCTGCACATATGAAATTTGTGATGGATGTCAATAAATTTAAAATCCCAAAAGGTTTGGCAACTGATATTAATCGGACAAGCCGACCCGCTGAAACGGATGCAAAATCGAAAAAAGGGACTATTGATGTGTATTTCAACAAATACAAAGTCAATTAAATTGGACAATTGGATTAGCTTTTATTAATTTGTTGATTGTTTGTTCCAAACTTGAGACAATATGCAATCCATGAATTTACCTTGGGTGGAAAGCCCTTTCTTTCAGCAAATCCTACCAAGCAAAAAATTAAGTGCTGCTGATGCAGCGCTCGCAACTGAATACCACGAAAAAGGTTATGTGGTTGTACGCAATGTTTTCAGTTCGGAATTGATTGACCAAATCATCCGTGATATGCAGGAAAAAGGCTTCAATCCGGACTATCCGATTGAGACTTTTCGTAACGATATTCGGATTCAAGACCTTTGGCAATATTCAGACGCTGCGAAACAAATGGCGGCACATCCATCGATTATCAAAACCTTGGAGATGCTGTATGATCGCGAGGCAATTCCTTTTCAAACGTTAAATTTCAAGGTAGGCTCCCAGCAAAAAGCACATTCGGATACGATGCATTTTAGTTCACTGCCTGCGCGGTACATGTGTGGTGTTTGGGTGGCTTTGGAAGATATCACAGAAGATAATGGCCCTTTGTTCTATTACCCAGGCTCACATCGCACGCCCGAATACAATTTTAGTCATTTCAAAAATACCGTCGAAGATACGACCTACGATAATTACCCGGAATATGAAACGTTCATGGAGAAATTAATGGACGCTTCTCCCTACCAAAAGACGAAATTTTTGGCCAAAAAAGGGGATGCATTGATTTGGTCTTCCAATATTATTCACGGGGGAAGTGAAGTGAATGACCCTACTTCAACCCGCTTCTCCCAAGTAACACATTATTACTTCAAGGATTGCGTTTATTACACACCGATGCTCTCCAATATGGTCACCAATGAACTATTCATTCGTCGGTTTTTAGTCAACATTCGCACCGGCGAGGCTGTTAAAAATTCATGGAATGGTTTACAAACGAAATTGATGCGCACCCGAAATCAATTATATCACATCAATAATCATTTGAATTTGAACAAATATTTGCGCTGGATTGCGGCCAAATTAAACTAAAAACTGGTTGTTGCATGTACGTTGATGAGATTTGCGACTTTTGTATGGCGCTGCCCTCAGTGGAGGAAACACAACCTTTCGGCCCTGATCATATTGTTTACAAAGTACATGGCAAAATGTTTCTGCTCGTGGGTATCGAAGAATCGCCTATTCGTTTTAATGTCAAATGCAACCCAGAACGCGCCATACAGCTTCGAGAAGAATTCCCGCATGCCGTATTGCCTGGCTATCACATGAACAAAAAACATTGGAACACGATTGTGATGGGCGAAGGGCTTAGTCGGCCCCAATGTGAGGAGATGATCCGGCATTCGTATGCCTTGGTGGCGAAATAACCATAAATTATAGCCTCAGGTTTTAACCTGGGGTTTGGGATATACGCCTCCAGCCTTCGGCTGTAACTTAGGCTAAAGCCTAGGGGTATGCAATCTTTCCTTTTATAACCTCAGACTTTAGTCTGAGGATTCAGGAAGCCCCCGTTCAGCCTTCGACTGTTCCCTAGGCTGAAGCCTAGGGTTATCACATTTCTGATAATTTCTCCCTCCCTCCTAAAAACGCTTGCAAATTCGCACCCACCGCGCTAGCTTTGGCAAACCTCAAAGGATTGCCAAAGCTAAGAGTTAGAATGCCAAGACCTTACATATGAAAAATTTTATCCTATTTCTGCTATTCCCTTTCATAAGTTTAGCGCAAAATACAACCTGGGAATTGAGCGGATTCAAAAAGGCCGATGCCGAAAATCCCATCATGAAGCCTGATGTCCGCGCGACCTTTTACTGCCCGATACAAAAGAAATTAGTGGGCTGGGAAAATAAGAATGTCTTGAACCCTACGGCTTTGGTCTATCAGGGCAAAGTTCACTTACTCTATCGGGCCCAAGATTCCTTGGGTACCTCGCGCATTGGTATGGCAATTTCCGAAGATGGAATTCATTTTACCAAACAAGCTAAACCCATTTTGGCGCCTGCCGACGATGCATTTAAGGCCTACGAATGGCCCGGCGGCATTGAAGACCCACGCGTCATCGAGACCGAAGATGGCCAATTTTTACTCACCTACACATCGTATGACGGCAAAACCGCTCGGCTTTGTTCCGCGATTTCAAAAGACTTGCAACATTGGGAAAAATTAGGACCCATGCTTGCAAGCCCCAAATACATCAACCTTTGGTCCAAATCAGGTGCCATTGTAGGAAAAGAAACGAACAGTCGGGTCATCGCCCAAAAAATCGATGGTTACTATTGGATGTATTTTGGGGACACCGATTTATTCATGGCCAAATCCTCCGATTTAAGACATTGGGAAGTCTGTGAGAATACAGAAAATCAAGTCAAAATATCTGTCTTACAACCGCGCAGTGGTTATTTTGATTCAAGGCTAGTAGAACCCGGCCCATACGCGCTCATCCGCCCAGAAGGAATTCTTTTGATCTATAACAGCAGCAATGCCGCGAATTTTAATGACCCTAAATTCCCCAAATTTACCTACGCGGCTGGGCAGGCACTTTTTGATTCGAATAAGCCTTACCGACTGATCAACCGCAGTAAGCAAGCTTTTATTTGGCCCGACAAAGATTACGAGCGCGTGGGGGAGGTCAACGAAGTTTGTTTCGTGGAAGGGCTCGTGCATTTCAAAGGCAAATGGTTCATGTACTACGGCACGGCTGATTCCAAAATTGCGGTGGCTATTGGACATTAGACATTGGACGTTAGACGTTTGGTATATTTATAGCCACAGGTTTTAACCTGGGGTTTAGGGTATACCCCTTCAGCCTTCGGCTGTTCCCTAGGCTGAAGCCTAGGGTTATGTACTCGACCGAGAATTTTATAACCCCAGACTTTAGGTTGGGGATCAGGAAGCAAACTCCTACATCCTTTGGGAATTCCCTAGACTTATCATAATTCTGATAATTTCTTTCCACTGCTCAATTACCTCTTGCATATCCACTCGCACAACCCTAGCTTTGCCAAACCTTGGAGGATTGGCAAAGCTGAAGGGGGAAAAACATGATAACAGGCATACACCACATCGCAATAATCTGCTCAAACTACGAAGTATCCAAACGTTTCTACGTAGAAAAACTAGGTTTCAAAATCCTCCGTGAAGTTTATCGCGAAGCACGCGACTCCTATAAATTAGACCTAGAAGTCAATGGTTTATATCAAATTGAGCTCTTTTCGTTTCCGAATCCGCCTGCCAGAACTTCCCGACCCGAAGCATCGGGACTACGCCATTTGGCATTTTCAGTCAACGATTTAGACGCGATGGTCGAGGAATTAAATCGGCAAAATATTACATCTGAACCTATCCGAATCGATGAATTTACAGGAAAACGCTTTACTTTTATAGCAGATCCCGATGATCTACCCATTGAATTTTACGAGAAATGAATCGAATCGATAAGAAACCCCTTGCAGATTTAGGCTATGGCTTTGTCACGGCAAACTACCTGCAAAAGGATTCCAATGAATACCTATACCGCAATAAAAACATCACGCAAGCCGATTATCGCCAACTTTCCGCGCGTGAAATCAGCATCATGGAGGCGAACCTTAACGAAGCAGAAAACTGGAAAGACATCTGGGTCAAAGACGGATTCAACCCCTATCTCGTCAAAAACTGCCGCTTTTTTGGATTGATTCGCATCGGAATCTTGGAATCTTGCTACCTCGAATTCAAAAACCTGCGCATGCCCGTAGGCTTATACAACTCAACCATTATTTCCAGTGATTTTGGGGACAATGTAGCCATCGACCGCGTCAATCTCCTCTCTCATTTTCAAATCGGGAACGAGGTCATGATCCTGCAAGTCAATGAATTAGCCACCACCCCGACAGCCAAATTTGGTAATGGAATCGTGAAAGATGGCGAAGAAGAACGCATCCGAATCTGGCTCGAATTGGGCAACGAAAATGGTGGCCGGAAGGTCATTCCGTTCATCGGCATGCGCACTGCTGATGCCTATCTTTGGACACAGGATCGGGATGATAAAGCACTCCAACAAGGTTATTTTAACCTGACCCAACAAGAATTTTCGACACACCGTGGCTATTATGGCCAAATCGGGGATCGTACCGTCATTAAAAATACAGGCATCATTAAAGATGTCAACATGGGTTCTGACACCTACATCAAGGGTGCGAACAAATTGAAAAACCTGACCATCATTTCCTATCCGCACGCCTCCACGCAAATCGGCGAAGGCTGTGAAATCGTGAATGGTATTATTCATGAGGGCTGTCGGATATTTTATGGCGTCAAAGCCGTGCGTTTCATTTTAGCGGCGCATAGTCAATTGAAATATGGAGCGCGTTTGATCAACTCTTTCTTAGGAAGTAATTCGACGATTTCGTGCTGTGAGGTATTAAACGCCCTGATTTTCCCGGCGCACGAACAACATCACAACAATTCCTTTTTATGTGCGGCAATGATTCAAGGCCAAAGCAATATGGCCGCAGGAGCAACGCTAGGCTCGAATCACAATTCTCGTGGGGCCGATGGCGAATTGCAGGCCGGAAGAGGATTTTGGCCCGGATTATCCGTCGCGCTCAAACATAATTCGAAATTTGCTGCCTTCAATTTGATCTCCAAAGGAAATTATCCAGCTGAGATTCATAATCCAATCCCATTTTCCTTATTGGGTAACGACGACGAATCAGGCGGCTTATTGATTATTGCGGGATATTGGTTCCAATACAACATGTATGCCATCGCTCGGAACGCGTGGAAATTTGCGGCACGTGACCAGCGTGTGGAGAAAAACATGTTATTGGAATTTGATTATTTGGCACCGGATACCGTTAGCGAGATGCTAAAGGCACGTGATTTATTCTGCCAGTGGGTCGGCGATACGCTTGAAAAAGACAGCCAAGCCGGGAAGGCATGGTTGGAAAATCCAGCGAATGCACAAAATAATTTAGCCGTTGGGGCGACCGGAATCGAAAACTCGAAACGCAAGACACGTGTGGCTAAAATTCACCGAGCGTATCAGATTTTTGGGGATTTATTGCAATACCACGCTGCCAAAGAATGGGTAGCGACTTGCCAGCGAAATCCTAACCAAAAGCCTATTGAGTTATTGAACAAAACCTTAGCAAATGCGACAGCAATTCAGACTTGGGACAATTTAGGGGGTCAAATGATTCCGTCTGGCGCAGTTGCCGACTTGAAAAATAAAATTAAATCAGGCAGCATCAAGGCTTGGTCGGAGGTACACGAATTCTACGAAAAACAGGCTGTTTTATATCCGGACCAAAAATTCGAAAATGCATTAAATGGCCTATTAAAGGTAAATCCAAACGCCATCGAAAACATTCCTGCCTGGCTAAACAAGGCCATTGAAACCTCGCGTTTCTTGACCGAGGGCATCGAGAAATCCCGTGCCAAAGATTACCAGGATCCATTCCGTTTAGCGATGTTTGGCAATGCCCAAGAACTCGAAGCGGTGATTGGGGATTTGGATGATAACGAGTTCATCCAGCAGTCGAAAGTGAATCAACAGGTTTTTGAGGAGAAAATAAAAAACTTAGTGTAAGCCCTTTGGCAATCCCCACGTTAAAACCTGGGGTTATAAGTTTCTTTGGCAAACCTGAGAGTTTATAACCCCAGACTTTAGTCTGGGGATTAGGACCACCTTTCAGCCTGCGGCTGTTCCCTAGGCTGAAGCCTAGGGTTATTTATAACCCCAGGTTTTAACCTGGGGATTCCAAAGCATCGCCAAAGTAAAATTCTTAGGGTTTATTCGAATCCACCTTCAATCTTTCCTCGCGATTCGAAATCTCCCAAGCCATGTAGAATACCAGACGGCCAACTTTCTGTACCTGATCAAATTCGATTTTCTCCACATCATCGCCTGGTTGGTGGTAATCTTCATGTACCCCATTAAAGAAGAATGCTACAGGGATACCGTGTTTGGCAAAATTATAGTGGTCGGAACGGTAATAGAAACGGTTCGGATCATTCGGATCGTTGAAACGGAAATCCAATTCCAAGCCCACGTGCTTCTTGTTTTGCTCCACCAATACCTCGCGTAATGACGATGATAATTTGTCGGAACCAATCTCGTAAATATAATCCGGCTTGCCCATGTGCTCCTCATCGTAGCGACCCGTCATGTCTGTATTGATATCACAAACGGTATTTGCCAAAGGAAATAAGGGATGGTTTGAATACCACTCAGAGCCCAAAAGACCTTTTTCTTCTCCAGTTACGGTCATAAACAAAATGCTCCGACGAGGTCGCTTGCCTTCTGCAGCAGCCTTACCAAACGCCTCCGCTAATTCCATCACCGTCACCGTACCCGAACCATCATCATTCGCTCCGTTATTAATCTTTCCATCAAACGAAATACCAATGTGATCATAATGTGCCGTCAAAATCACGACTTCATCTTTCTTGTCTGTCCCTTCCAAATAACCCACAACATTATACGTATCAACAGGTTTTTCCGTACGTTCGATCGTCAAGCTGATTGGCGAGGCTTTGAATTTCGTTGGCAATGATTTTTTTTCAGTGGCAACGCTTGCCTTATATGCCAACAAATCCGCTTCCGTCGTACCCAAAATTTCAGCTGCCATTGCAGATGAAATTAATAATACTGGTGCTTCTGAAGGCGAAGCCGCAACATCAGCAAAAACCATGCGCTCATTTCCAAAACGCTGCATCATCACTTGGCGTTGGCGTAATTGATTTCCGAAATCTTTCTCCGACTTATCTGAAATCAAAATCAAGCCCTTCGCGCCCAAGGCCTGCGAACGCTTTAATTTCTCTTTCCAACCATCGCCTTTTCCGAAAACTGAAGGATCTTTTGTCCCAGATAACACATAATTTCCTTGCGTATCTTTGGCCTCTCCTTCGAATGCCAAAACATATTTTCCTTTAGCAGCTAATTTGTCGAAATCCTCAAATCCAGCTTGTTGGACCCCATATCCCGCAAATACCACAGGCAATTTGGAATTCGCCGTTACCGGAGCCAAAGCATTGGCCATAAATTGGCCTAAATAATCGTAGGATTTCCCTTTGATAGACAGACCCACTTTCGTCCAAGAACGATTCACCAAATCCACTTTTTGGAAATAAGAGCCATTCACAGGCGCTAAACCCGATTTTTTAAAATGATCCGCGATGTAATTCGCTGCCACTTTCTGTTCCGCGGAACCCGTATTCCGGCCTTTCAAGCTATCAGAAGCAATAAAAGTGAGGTGTTTTTTCAAATCCTCCGCCTTAATCGTATAGGCATACGGGACGGGATTTGATTGAGCCAAAGCTCCAAAAGGAATAATTTTAGCGAGTAAAATAAGCGCTAAAACATAGATTGTTGATTTTTTCATTGATTAAAACAAATTTAAAGAAAGCGAAGTTAAGGAATCAAAAATAAATCGCTAAAAAAAGCTTACTTTTGTGGCGATTTTTCAATCCAAATTCAGACGAATTTTATGACCCCAAATTTCAAATACCGGGAAGATTTTGCATTGCGTCACAACAATGTTGAACCTGCCGATGTATCCGCCATGTTGAAGGAAATCGGCGTAGCTGATTTAAATACACTCATCAATCAAACTGTACCTGAAAAAATTCGTTTGGCACAAGGCCTTCGCCTACCTGCACCGAAAACGGAATTTGAATTCCTTCGTGATTTCAAACAAGTAATGGGTCAAAACAAAATCTTCAAAAGCCACATCGGTTTAGGATATTTTGATACGTTCACACCGAATGTGATTTTGCGTAATATTTTGGAAAATCCATCTTGGTACACGGCCTATACGCCTTACCAAGCCGAAATCGCGCAAGGTCGTTTGGAAATGTTATTGAACTACCAAACGATGATCATCGACCTAACGGGCATGGAATTAGCAAACGCATCTCTTTTAGATGAAGGAACTGCAGCTGCTGAAGCTATGACGATGTTATACGGCCAACGTCCTGCAGAACGCGCAAATGCGGAAACACTTTTCGTTTCTTCCCTTTGCTTGCCACAAACCATCGATTTATTGATGACACGCGCAGAGCCGATCGGTATCGAAATCGAAGTAGGAGATCATACCAAAATCGACTTAACAGATCCGAAATATTACGGAATCGTTTTACAATATCCGGCAGCAAACGGTGAAGTATTTGATTACGCAGCATTTGTTGGCGCAGCCAAAGAACAAAATCTACAAATCGTTGTCGCGGCTGATTTATTAGCCTTGACCTTATTAACGCCTCCAGGTGAATGGGGTGCGGATGTCGTGGTAGGAAGTTCGCAACGTTTTGGTGTACCGATGGGATTCGGTGGACCACACGCAGCTTTCTTTGCAACAAAAGAAAAATACAAGCGTAGCATCCCAGGTCGTATCATCGGGGTATCCGTTGATGCTGAAGGAAACCGTGCTTTACGTATGGCGCTTCAAACACGCGAGCAACACATTCGTCGGGAAAAAGCAACGTCCAACATCTGTACGGCACAAGTATTGTTGTCGATCATGGCTGCGGCTTACGCAATCTACCACGGACCGGAAGGGTTGAAAAAAATCGCTTCACGCGTGTACGGCCTCACAGAATTATTGGCCGCTGGTTTAAAAAAACTAGGTTATAGCTTAGAAAACACACAACACTTTGACACCTTAACGGTTCTTACGGGTTCTCAAACAGAAGAAATTCGAGAATATGCGGAGGAGTCGGAGCGCAATTTTAGATACTACAAAAACGATGCAACGAAATTAAGCATCGCTTTAGATGAGACTACTTCAGAAGACGATGTAATTGAGATTTTGGCATTTTTCCAAAGAGCACAAGGCCAGCGCATCTTAGGGGATGAGTTGACCGTTGCTTGGAATCTTCCTAGCTCGCTAACACGTACATCGAACTTCATGACACATGACGTGTTCAATCGCTACCACTCGGAGCATGGCATGTTGCGCTATTTGAAGTCTTTGGAATCCAAAGATTTATCCATGGTTCACTCGATGATTTCCTTGGGATCATGTACGATGAAATTGAATGCAACCACGGAAATGATTCCGGTGACTTGGCCAGAAATGGGCAAAATGCACCCATTTGCGCCGGCGTTCCAGACACGTGGGTACCAACAAATGATTACGGAATTAAGTGCTTGGTTATGTGAAATCACAGGCTTTGCGGCGATGTCGATGCAACCGAATTCGGGAGCTCAAGGCGAATATGCGGGTTTGATGGTGATTCGTGCTTACCATGCTTCGCGAGGAAATTCACATCGTAACATCGCTTTAATCCCTTCATCTGCGCATGGTACAAACCCTGCATCAGCTGTGATGGCAGGCATGAAAGTTATTGTGACTCCATGTGACGAAAATGGAAATATCGATGTAGCAGCATTACGTGCTAAAGCCGAGGAGCATAAAGATGATTTGGCATGTTTAATGGTGACGTATCCAAGTACACACGGTGTGTTTGAGGAAAGCATCATCGACATATGTGCGATGATTCATGAATTTGGTGGACAAGTTTACATGGATGGAGCCAATATGAATGCGCAAGTGGGATTAACTTCGCCGGCACGCATTGGCGCCGACGTATGTCACTTGAACCTGCATAAAACTTTCTGTATTCCACACGGAGGCGGTGGCCCAGGCATGGGACCGATCGGTGTAGCACCACAATTAGTACCTTTCTTACCGGGTCACGTGATTACGGATTCGGTTGATGCACCTGCACACGGAGCCGTTTCAGCTGCACCCGTTGGTTCAGCTTCGATCTTAGCTATCTCATACGCATACATCGCGATGATGGGCGGAGAAGGCTTAACGATGGCTACCAAAACAGCCATCTTGAATGCGAATTACATCAAAGCGCGTTTGGAAAAAGAATTCCCAATCTTGTACACAGGTTCACAAGGACGTTGTGCGCATGAAATGATTGTGGATTGTAGGCCGTTCAAAATCTCCGCTGCTGTAGAAGCAGAGGATATCGCGAAACGCTTGATGGACTACGGTTTCCACGCGCCTACCCTATCGTTCCCGGTAGCTGGAACCTTGATGATCGAGCCGACAGAATCAGAAAGTAAAGAAGAATTGGATCGTTTCTGCGATGCTTTGTTGAGTATTCGTGCCGAGATTCGTGCGATCGAAGAAGGCCGCGTGGAGAAGACGAACAACTTATTGAAGAACGCACCACACACGCAAACACGGGTGATGGTTGCCGACTGGGATAAGGCATACACACGTGAAGAGGCAGTTTTCCCACTTCCGTATGTCAAAGCCAATAAATTCTGGCCTACGGTTTCGCGTATCGATTCGGCGTATGGAGACCGAAATTTGGTTTGCGCATGCGAACCGACGTCGAGTTACGCCTAATTTTTATCAAGTTCTTGATTATTTTAATCCCCCTGGTGAACCCCAGGGGGATTTTTACTGATAATTTATATAGTATGCTTGCATAACATTTTGTTTTTTCGGTATATTTACTGCGGTAGACGCTGACAGGGTCAACGACCCTGTCAGCGTCACCAAAAAACCATCTCAATCTTTTTAACATGAATCGTTCCATTAAACGCGTAGCCATCCTTGGCTCTGGAATTATGGGCTCTCGCATCGCCTGTCATTTCGCAAACATTGGCGTTCAGGTATTGCTTTTGGACATTGCTCCCAAAGAACTGAATGCAGAGGAACAAGCCAAAGGCCTTAGCCTGGAGCACCCATCCGTGAAAAATCGGATCGTTAATACGGCATTTCAACAAACTATACAGGCAAAGCCCGCATCGCTTTACAGCAGCAGCTTTGCCAAAAACATCAAACTGGGCAACTTCGACGATAATTTACCGGAGATTGCACAGGCCGACTGGATTATGGAGGTCGTCGTGGAGAATTTAGCGATCAAAAAATCGTTGTACGACCGCGTCGAGCAATTCCGTAAACCCGGCACCTTAATTACTTCGAACACCTCTGGCATTCCCATCCACTTGATGGCCGAAGGACGTTCAGAAGATTTCCAACAACATTTCTGCGGCACGCACTTTTTCAATCCGCCTAGGTATTTGCGTTTATTGGAGATTATCCCAACCGCCAAAACCGACCCCAACATCATTGAATTCCTTTTACAATACGGCGAAACCCAATTGGGCAAAACGACCGTATTGTGTAAAGACACGCCGGCGTTCATCGCGAACCGCATTGGTGTTTATTCGATGATGCAAACGATGAAAGTCGTGGAAGAATTGGGATTGACAGTTGAACAGGTGGACAAATTGACCTCGAAAGTCGTAGGCCGACCGAAATCCGGTACCTTCCGTTTATCGGATGTCGTGGGTTTGGACACGACCGTACACGTAGCGAATAATTTGAAAGCGGAATTAACGCATGATGAAAGTTTGTCTGTGTTCGAATTACCCAACATGCTACAAAAGCTATTGGAGAATAAATGGCTGGGAGACAAAACCGGTCAAGGATTTTACAAGAAAACCAAAGAGGGAGGAAAGACAGTTATTTTAAGTCTTGACTTACAAACATTTGAATATCGTCCTTCCCAAAAGGTGTCATTCGAAACGTTGGAACGCACGAAGGCCATCGATAAATTAGCGGATCGTTTTGCGGTCTTATTAGCCGGTAAAGATTTAGCAGGAGAATTTTACCGCAAAACCATCTTAGATGGCTTCCGTTATGCTTCTATGCGCGTACCTGAAATCGCAGATGATTTTGTCAAAATTGACCAAGCCATCTGTGCAGGATTCGGTTGGGAAATGGGTATTTTCGAAACCTGGGACGCAATCGGCGTACAAGCGGGAATCGAGCTCATGGCTGCAGAAGGCATTCAACCCGCAGCATGGGTAACTGAAATGCTGAAAGGCGGAAATACAAGCTTCTACCGAGTTCAAAACGGGGAGCGTCAATATTATGACATTCATAGCAAGTCCTATCAAACCATTCCGGGTTCGAATAAGCAGATTAATTTACAAATTCTAAAACCGACCAAAACTGTTTACAAAAACGACGATGCGAGCATCATCGATATCGGCGATGGCATCATAAACTTGGAATTCCATTCGAAGATGAATACGATGGGCCAAGGCGTTTTGGAAGGAGTTCAAAAAGCGATTGACCTAGCTGAAAAAGATTACCGTGGATTGGTGATTGGAAATGAAGGCGTCGAGGCATTCTCGGCAGGAGCAAATTTGGGGATGTTATTTATGTATGCAGCCCAACAAGAATTTGATGAAGTCAATCAGATGATTGCCATCTTCCAAAAAACCATGATGCGCGTGCGTTACTCATCCATTCCGGTGGTTGTGGCTCCGCATACACTTGCGTTAGGGGGAGGAACAGAAATCAATCTACATGCGGATAAAATTGTCGCACACGCGGAACTATACATGGGATTAGTGGAAGTTGGCGTAGGACTAATTCCTGCCGGCGGAGGAACCAAAGAAATGGCTTTACGTATGGGCGATGCCCGTAGAAAAGGCGACGTAGAACTCAACCGTTTGCAAGAAGCCTTCATGAACATAGCTACAGCGCGTGTGAGTACTTCCGCGCATGAGGCTTTGGAAATGAATTATTTACGCAAGGAAGATCGGATTGTGTTGAACAGAAGCCAACTCATTTCGGAAGCGAAAAAAGAAGCAATCGCTTTGGCAGATGCAGGATATGTACAACAGCAACAAAGAAGCGATGTTTGGGTAGAAGGAAAACAAGGTTTGGCCTTGTTTAAAGCGGGGATTCAAGGCATGTTGATGGGTAAATACATCTCCGAACACGATGCCTTAATTGCCAACAAACTAGCTTATGCGATTTGCGGTGGCGATTTAGACGCTCCGCAGATGGTCACGGAGGAATACTTACTCGACTTAGAGCGAGAGGCATTTTTATCGCTTTCCGGCGAACGCAAAACTTTGGAACGAATCAGTAGCTTATTAAATGGAGGTAAACCTTTAAGAAATTAATCATGAACGCATATATCATAGCAGGTTACCGCACCGCGGTGGCAAAAGCAAACAAAGGTGGATTTAGAACCATGCGACCAGATGATTTGGCGGCAGAGGTGATCAAACATTTAATGGCGCAAGTTCCTTCCGTGGACCCGGTGCTCGTGGAAGATTTAATCGTGGGTAACGCGATTCCGGAAGCCGAGCAAGGGATGCAGATGGCGCGGTATATTTCCTTATTATCACTGCCAAAGAGCGTACCCGGATTCATTATCAACCGCTATTGCGGGTCGGGATTAGAGGCCATTGCCTTAGCATCTTCCAAAATTGCGGCTGGCATTGCGGATTGCATCATTGCAGGTGGAACAGAATCCATGAGCATGTTGCCCATGATGGGACACAAAACCGTGTTGAATTACAACATTGCCTCCGAGCATCCCGATTATTACATCGGCATGGGCCTAACCGCCGAGGAGGTTTCTAAAAAATACGAAATCACACGTGACGAGCAAGATGCTTTTGCATTCGCCTCACATCAAAAAGCGCTAGCCGCACAAGCAGCCGGCCATTTTGATGCATCGATCGTACCCATAAATGTATCTGAAAATTATTTCGATGCGGCATCAGGCAAGAAAAAAACGAGAACCTGGACTGTATCCAAAGACGAAGGTCCTCGGGCTGATACAACCATTGAAGCACTCGGAAAATTGAAACCGGTATTCGCCATGGGAGGAACGGTGACCGCTGGAAATGCGTCACAGACTTCTGATGGAGCAGCGTTTGTCTTAGTGGTTTCGGAGGCCTTTGTCAAACAACATAAATTGGAACCCATCGCGCGCATGGTAACATATGCCACAGCAGGAGTGGAACCAAGTTTGATGGGAATTGGTCCCGTAGAAGCGATTCCATTGGCCTTGAAAAAAGCGGGACTTTCTTTGCAAGACATCCAACAAATTGAATTGAATGAGGCTTTTGCAGCTCAATCCTTAGCAGTCATTAAGACCTTGGGCATTGACCCGAGCATCGTGAATGTGAATGGGGGTGCGATTGCTTTGGGGCATCCACTAGGATGTTCAGGTGCTAAATTGTCCATTCAATTATTCGATGAAATGAAACGCCGCAACCAGAAATACGGCATGGTAACCGCCTGTGTGGGTGGTGGCCAAGGGGTCGCGGGGATTTATGAGCGACTTTAAGCCTCTAGGCTAAAGCCTAGGGTTATCTAAATTTGAGACCCCCAGACTTTAGTCTGAAGCTCATCAACAAACTTTTTATAACCCCAGACTTTAGTCTGGGGCTCTACAGACTTAGTCTGGGAAATTCACCAACAATGACATCAACCGATTACATCCGCCTAGAATCTGAATACGGTGCCCATAATTATCATCCCATTCCCGTCGTCTTGAAAAAGGGCCTCGGCGTACATGTTTGGGATGTAGAAGGTAAACAATACTTCGACTTTTTATCTGCCTACAGCGCAGTCAATCAAGGGCACTGCCATCCTCGCCTAATACAAGCTATCACGGATCAAGCCCAAAAACTCACCTTGAGTTCGCGTGCCTTTCACAATGACCAATTAGGATTAACCGAAAAAAAACTCGCAGAGAAATTCGGTTATGAGAAAGTCTTGTTAATGAATACGGGCGTCGAAGCCGGGGAATCTGCGATCAAATTAGCAAGGAAATGGGCATATGAAGTGAAAGGCATTCCAGCCAATCAAGCACAAATCATCGTCGCCGAAGGGAATTTTTGGGGTAGAACCATTGCGGCAATTTCGTCCTCAACGGATCCGAGTAGCTATCACAACTTTGGCCCCTTTGCACCTGGATTTATCAAAATCCCATACAATAATTTACAGGCTTTAGAGGAAAAATTACAAGACCCAAACGTTGCGGCCTACATGGTGGAACCTATACAAGGGGAAGCTGGGGTTGTTTTACCCGATGCAGGTTACTTGAAAAAAGCCGCAGACCTGTGCAAAAAACATAAGGTTTTATTCATTGCCGATGAAATTCAAACAGGCCTCGGTCGGACAGGCGCATGGTTAGCCTGCCACCACGAATTCGTTCATCCGGATATTCTATTGTTGGGCAAAGCTTTGTCGGGCGGATTCATGCCCGTTTCTGCTGTCTTATGCAGCGATGAAATCATGCTAACAATTAAGCCCGGCGAACATGGATCAACTTTTGGAGGAAATCCATTAGCTTGTGCGATAGCGAATGTGGCCATCGACATTTTGGAAGATGAGGATTTAATTGAGAACGCGGAAAAACGTGGACACCAATTGATGCAATTCCTACAAACGCTGAAAGCCAAAACAGCTTTAATACGTGAAGTGCGAGGCAAAGGTTTATTGTGTGCAATCGAAATCAATACGGATGAAGATAGTCCAGTCGCATGGGAAATATGCATGGATTTTATGCGCGCAGGACTTTTGGCAAAACCTACCCACGGAAACAAAATCCGATTAGCACCACCTTTGACCATTACGAAAACCGAAATGGATCAAGCTTGTGAGATCATCGAAAAAGTCTTCTTTGGCTATTAACGAACCTCGAAACAACGCATCGATATTCCTCCATAAACGAGTTGCTCGTAGGTCGTATAAACTTGTTCGTCTTGACGTGCCAGCGCCAAACTGTACAATAGCGGAATATAATGATCTGGTGTAGGAACGGAATAACGTCCTCCCGGTGCGCGCTCGTAATCGAGTAATCCTTCGACGTTTTTGTCGGCAATTAATTTCGCCGACCACACATCAAATTCCTGTGCCCATTCGTAGCCAAAGTTCTCTTGACCTGAACTCAAATTAGGTACGCTGGCTTGCAAATTGTGTACGATATTCCCACTACCCAAAATTAGCACCCCTTTTTCACGCAAAAACTGTAGTTCGCGTGCAAGCGAAATATGGTATGCTAAGGGTCGCGAATAGTCGATCGACAACTCGAAACAAGGAATATTATGTTGGGGAAACAAATGACATAACACCGTCCACGCGCCATGGTCTAAACCCCATTCAGTTGTAGTTTGCACTGATTTCACCTCTTCGGCTAAAGCAGAAGCAAAGAATGGACTACCAGGCGCAGGATATTGGAATTGATGTAATTCGCGGGGAAATCCACCGAAATCATGTATCGTTTCTGGCTGCGGGGAGGCTTGCACAAAAGTTCCTCCGCGGGTCAACCAGTGCGCTGAAACTACTAATACAGCCTGTGGAGGTGCGATAGACGCACCTAACTGATTCAAAGATTTCGTAAATGGATTGTCCATTAACGCATTCATCGGACTGCCATGCCCGATAAACCAAACGGGCTGACGATCCGATGAACGTAATTCTATAGGTAAAATCGACATCTTAGCGATTCATAGAAACCAAAAACTCCTCGTTATTACGCGTACCTTTCATTTGCTGTTGCAAGAATTCCATGGCCTCTACTGAGTTCATGTCCGACATGTGCTTACGCAAAATCCAAACGCGTTGCAATACGGCTGGATCCATCAATAGATCCTCGCGACGCGTACCAGAAGCCGTTACATCAATCGAAGGATAAATACGGCGGTTGGCCAATTTACGATCCAATTGCAATTCCATGTTACCCGTACCTTTGAATTCCTCAAAGATTACCTCATCCATTTTTGAACCGGTCTCAATCAAGGCCGTTGCGATGATGGTTAATGAACCGCCATTCTCCACATTACGTGCCGCTCCGAAGAATCGTTTTGGTTTGTGAAGGGCATTGGCATCCACACCCCCAGATAAAATCTTACCCGATGATGGAACTACTGTATTGTAAGCACGCGCTAAACGCGTAATTGAATCTAATAAAATCACCACATCATGACCACATTCCACCATACGTTTTGCTTTCTCCAAAACCAGGTTAGCCACTTTCACGTGACGCTCGGCTTGCTCATCAAACGTAGATGATATCACTTCTGCACGTACCGAACGCTGCATATCGGTTACCTCCTCAGGACGTTCGTCGATCAATAAAATGATCAAATAAACCTCCGGGTGATTGCGCGAAATTGCATTGGCAATATCCTTTAATAAAACTGTTTTACCCGTTTTCGGTTGGGCCACGATCATCCCTCGCTGTCCTTTACCGATCGGCGCAAACAAGTCCAAAATACGCGTCGAATAATTATCTGGTGTCGATGACAAGTTTAATTTTTCCTCCGGGAACAAAGGCGTTAAATATTCAAAATTAATCCGATCACGAATCTCATCCGTCGTCTTTCCGTTCACGGATTCCACTTTCAATAAAGCGAAATATTTCTCTCCTTCTTTCGGCGGACGAATCTTACCTAAAATAGTATCTCCTGTCTTTAAACCAAACATTTTGATTTGAGAAGGCGATACATAAATATCATCTGGCGATGCCAAATAGTTATAATCCGAAGAACGCATGAAGCCGTATCCACCTTCCTGCATGATTTCCAACACCCCTTCATTGTCAATTAAACCATCCAATTCTTTGATGACCTGATTGTAATTATTGCGGTGTTGACGATGGTGATGCTGCGGCTGTTGGGCTGGTGCATCCTCTTTCGGCAGGGTATTTAAATCAACCGGAGCGTCCGTAGGTGAAACTTTATCCGCTGCCAAAGGCGCGTCACTCGTCACAAACGAGGTATCCACTTCTTCCGGTTCGATAATTCCTTCTACTTCGATCGGAGCCTCATCTGACTGGTTAGGCTTTCCTTTCCGAGGGCGAATATTTTTCGCTGGTCTTACAGGAGCAGCCGTCTCCGTTACTTCTGGAGTGGAATCTACGGCAGGAGCCTCTCCCATCGGTAATAAAGGAGCTTGATCTTCGGTTGGTTTTGAAATTCGTTGACGCTTAGGACGGTTGGTTGATTCGGATTTATTATCCATAAAAGGGAAATATTTGATATTTTTTTGATTGAACAATCCCCAAAACGTAACAAAAAAATCTCCTTAAAACATGAGGCAGAATCCGGAGGATTAGCAGCACAAACAGAGAATGTATTGGGTGAATTGTTAACAGAAACGTTTGCGACATTGAAACGTTGTGCAATACTACATCAGAGTTCGCGGATTGTCAAGCATTATTTCCGCTTTTTCATCTAAATAATCAATTAACGCATTTTTTCAGCTCATTACTCACAGAATTGCCCCTTGTTTCGTAGTTTTACACACAAGATGCCAAACACAAATTCAGCTAACAATCTTCTGATCAATGCCTTAAGCGAACGTAAAGACGCGGGGCTGTTGCGTGCGTTGGTGGATGTGGATCAATTGACCGACTTCTGTTCGAATGATTACTTGGGACTCGCGAAAGACCGTGCTTTAGCGAAGCAAATTTCGGATGAATTTAGAATCTGGGAATCCATGCAAAATCCGGAAACTCCGATAAACGGCTCCACGGGTTCGCGCTTAATTTCAGGGAATCATAGCTATATCGAGGCATTTGAAAAATCATGTGCACAAATGCATCAGGCAGAGGCATCCCTACTTTTTAGTTCAGGATTTGAAGCAAACTTGGGGCTTATCGCTTCCTTGGCTCAAAAAGAACATGTGATCTTCTGCGATAAATTATTGCATGCGAGTTTAATCGATGGTCTCCGGTTGGCACCGGCGGATCGACGCATCTTTAAACATAATGACCTAAAGGATTTAATTCATTTATTGGAGCAATATCCCAAAGAAACCATCAAATGGGTGGTCGTCGAGTCGATCTACTCCATGGATGGCGATATCGCTCCACTGAAAGAATTAGTCGAACTCAAATCAACTTATAATTTCGAACTCATCGTAGACGAAGCCCATGCGGGCGGAGTTTATGGACCACAAGGTGCCGGTTTATGTGCAGAATTAGGCATTCAGGAATCTATTTTTGCCCGGGTGCTAACCTTCGGCAAAGCCTGGGGAAATGCAGGCGCTGTCGTGCTAGGTTCCGAGACCCTTCGATCCTACTTGATTAATTTCGCCCGACCGTTCATCTATTCAACCGCTCCTACGCCGCATCATGTGTTGAGTTTAAACACGGCGATGGATTATGTTGCGCAATCAGATGAGCAACGAAAAGCGCTATACGACAACATCATTTACTTTAAAAGTTTACAAACCTCGGAACATTGGGGCGACAGCTCTACGGCCATTCAAACCTTTTTTG